>Ga0100396_1001011_pt1 | contig 17885 bp, 15 predicted proteins | sample CryGeymeta201520_FD_81551 | JGI IMG/M metagenome (GOLD analysis project Ga0100396, IMG submission 81551) | Groundwater microbial communities from Crystal Geyser aquifers in Utah, USA - Crystal Geyser metaG 2015-20 | ecosystem: Environmental > Aquatic > Deep subsurface > Groundwater | place: USA... | reverse complement strand
TCGCCGGGTTGTCAATACAAAAGGTAACTATCCAGCTTGTGTCGGCATTTAAGCGTTGCCGGGCTGGCCATGTCTTGCGCTCATGCTCGGCGGGCGTCCTGCTCGCCTTCGTAGCGTCCGCGACCTCCCGCGCCTCCGTGGGAGTTGACGCGGCCTGGCCTGCAAAGAAAAAGGGCCTTCCCGGCTGGGAAGGCCCTTGGTTGTTCATGCGGGGGCGCGGGTGTTACATCATGCCGCCCATCCCGCCCATTCCACCCATGCCACCCATGCCGCCCATGCCGGCAGGGGCGCCGCCGCCACCACCGGCCTTGGTATCCTCGGGCTTCTCCGCTATCATGCACTCGGTAGTCAGGAGGAGTCCGGCGACACTGGCCGCGTTCTGCAGGGCAAAGCGGGTCACCTTGGCCGGGTCGATAACGCCGGCCTCGATGAGGTCCTCGAATTTTTCGGTCTCGGCGTTGAAGCCTTTGGCGTCCTTCATGCCCTTGACGTGCTCGACGATGACCGATCCTTCCAAGCCGGCGTTGTTGGCAATCTGCCGGATCGGCTCTTCGAGGGCGCGGGCGATAATCTGGATGCCAAGCTTCTGCTCGCCCTCCAATTTAAGGGCCAGCAAAGCCTTGAGGCAACGCAGGTAGGCCACGCCGCCGCCCGGCACGATGCCCTCTTCCACCGCGGCCCGGGTGGCGTTCAGTGCATCTTCAACCCGGGCCTTTTTCTCCTTCATCTCCGTTTCCGTGGCCGCGCCCACATTGATAACGGCTACGCCGCCAATGAGCTTGGCCAGCCGTTCCTGGAGTTTTTCCTTGTCGTAGTCCGAGGTGGTTTCCTCGATCTGGGCACGGATCTGTTTCACACGGCCTTCCAGCTTGGTCTTGTCGCCAGCGCCATCCACGATGGTGGTGTTGTCTTTGTTAATGACGATGCGCTTGGCCGAACCCAGGTCGTTCACGGTGACGTTCTCGAGCTTGATGCCCAGGTCTTCGGTAATGACCTGGCCGCCGGTGAGAATGGCCAGGTCTTCCATCATGGCCTTGCGGCGGTCGCCGAAGCCGGGGGCCTTGACCGCGGCGACATTCAGGGTGCCACGCAGCTTGTTGACCACCAGGGTGGCCAGGGCCTCGCCGTCAATATCCTCGGCGACGATGCACAGCGGCTTGCCCTGCTTGGCGATCTGCTCCAGGATGGGCAGCAGGTCTTTCATGCTGCTGATTTTTTTCTCGTTGATAAGGATGTAGGCGTCTTCAAGCTTGGCCTCCATCTTCTCCGGATCGGTGACAAAGTAGGGCGAGAGGTAGCCACGGTCGAACTGCATGCCCTCGACCACGTCCAGGGTGGTTTCCATGCTCTTGGCTTCTTCCACCGTGATGACGCCTTCCTTGCCCACCTTGTCCATGGCCTCGGCAATGATGTTGCCGATGGTGGCGTCGTTGTTGGCGGAGATGGTGCCCACCTGGGCGATCTCTTTCTGCTCCTTGGTGGGTTTGGCGATCTTCTTCAACTCGGCCACCACGCACGCCACGCTTTTTTCAATGCCGCGCTTGAGTTCCATGGGGTTGGTGCCGGCGGCTACCAGTTTGGAGCCGTCCCGGAAGATGGCCTGGGCCAGGATGGTGGCGGTGGTGGTGCCGTCGCCAGCCACGTCGCTGGTCTTGGAGGCCACTTCCTTCACCATCTGGGCGCCCATGTTCTCGAATTTGTCGGCCAGTTCAATTTCCTTGGCCACGCTCACGCCATCCTTGGTGATGGTGGGGGCGCCGTAGGATTTATCCAGCAGGACGTTACGTCCCTTGGGGCCTAGGGTTATCTTGACGGCGTTGGCCAGGGTGTTTACCCCGTTCAGGATGGATTCCCGGGCCTTGCTTCCGTATCTGAGTTCTTTTGCTGCCATGGTGCACTTCTCCTTATTTATGTGGTTTTCTCTATAGTCAGGTGAAGACCGGGAAGTGTGGCCTTATTTCTCGACAATGCCCAGGATGTCGTCCTCGCGCATGATGAGGAGATCCTCGCCATCGAGCTTCACATCCGTGCCGCCGTATTTACTGAACAGCACATGGTCGCCTTTTTTGACCTCCAGGGCGGTCCGCTCGCCCTTTTCGTTCACCTTGCCCTTGCCCACCGCCATGACGACGCCCTCGGCGGGCTTTTCCTTGGCGCTGTCGGGGATGATGATACCGCCCTTGCTCTTCTTTTCCTCTTCCAATCGCTTGACCACCACACGATCATTCAACGGCCTGATTTTCATGCACTTCCTCCATATCTTTCTGGTATTTTAAAAATAGCATCCCAGGGAGCCAGCTGCTAAGCGCTGCTCCCGCCTTTCAAACATCGTGCAGAAAATTTGCTTTAATATTAAATAGAAAGGAACGATTTTTCAAGTTCCGTTAAAATATAGACACGGCTTTTTGAAAAATCAAGGCACGCCCCCAAAAAAAAAGGAGGGCGCCTCCCGGAGAAATCAGGCTACAGCCTGACCATCCAATGATAAGGGTCTGGTTGGCGCCCATACTGGATGGCCTGCAGTTCGTCAAAAAGGCGTTGGCTTAAGGGGCCGGTGTGGCCGTGATTCACCTCGCAGTTCTGCCCCTGGTAATACAATGAACCCACCGGGGAGATGACCGCCGCCGTGCCGGTGCCAAAGACCTCCTGCAGCCGGCCGGTCTGGCTGGCGGCCAGAACCTCGTCAATGGTGATGGAGCGCTCGGCCACCGGCTTACCCCACTCCCGGACCATTTTCAACACCGAATCCCGCGTGATGCCAGGCAGGATGCTGCCGGACAGGGGCGGGGTAATGACCTCGTTGTCGATTACGAAGAAGATGTTCATGGTGCCCACCTCTTCGACGTATTTGCGGTGGACGGCGTCGAGCCACAACACCTGGGTGTAGCCCTGTTTCTTGGCTTCCACCGCCGCCATGATGCTGGCCGCGTAGTTGCCGGCCGTCTTGGCGTTGCCGACGCCGCCAGGCACGGCGCGCACATAGGTGTCGGTCACGTAGATGCTCACCGGGTTGAAGCCTTCCGGGTAATAGGCCCCCACCGGGCTTAGGATAATGAAGAAGAGATAGCGCTTGGCGGGCCGGACGCCCAGGCCGGCCTCGGTGGCCACCATGGTGGGCCGGATATAGAGGGTAGCCCCTTGGGCCCGAGGCACCCAGTCCTGCTCAATATCCACGAGGGTCTTCAAGCCCTCGAAGACTTCTTCCACTTGGATTTGCGGCATGCACATGCGCGCGGCCGAGAGGTTCATGCGCCGCAGGTTGTCCAAGGGCCGGAAGAGGAAGATGGCGTCATCCTTGCCCCGATATGCCTTGAGTCCTTCGAAGATCGCCTGGCCGTAATGCAGGACCATGGCGGCGGGGTCCAGTGCGAAGTCCTGATAAGGCATGACCGCCGCGTCATGCCAGCCCTGGCCCTCGTCGTAGGTCATGACGAACATATGATCGGTCCGATGCCGGCCGAAACCCAGGGCGCTTTCATCCGGCTTCGGCTTCAGGTTGCCGGGGGCCACTCTTTCAATTTGTATACGCATGTCCGGTTCCTTTTTGCAGGGGGAATAATACGGTGACCACTATAGCTGAAACCCCGGTGCTGTCAAACAACTTATTTGGCGGCCTGGCCGGAAGGGCGGGGCGCGGCAACCTGGCGGTCTCATAAACAAGTACGGTCAGGCGGGCCCGCGCATGGTATAATCCCCAGGTGCAGGTGCGGGTCATTGCCTTGGCAGGCAGGCGTGATCGCGTCCCGATAGGCGACCGGTGGAGGTTTTTATGAAAAATGAGTGCCAGAATCCCTTGGTGTTCCGCTATTTCCTCGTGCTGTTCCTGCTTGCCAGTCTGCTGTTGGCCCGGCTGCTCTGGCCCTTCCTCTCCATCCTGATCCTCTCCTTTCTGCTTACCGGTATTTTTCAGCCGGTCTTTGCCTTTTTGAACCGTCAGATGTCGAAGAACCTGGCCTCCCTCCTCACCTGCGTCCTCATCATCGTCCTGGTTTTCGTGCCGGTGGTCTTGTTCATCGTAGCCCTGTCCGGGGAGGCGGTTGATCTCTATCAACTGGCCCACGGCACCAACATCAGCATGAAGCTGCAGGAACTGCTGCACGGCAGCCCCCTGCTGCTGGGCATCCAGGAGACGGTCAAGGCGTTCGGCTATGAGTTGCAGCCGGAAGGGGTGAGCACGGCGCTCGGCAACTTCGCCAAGATGCTCGGTCTCTATTTTTTCAACCAGGCCAGCGCCTGGGCGGGTAACCTCATGACCTTTGTCTTTGAGTTTTTCATGATGATCCTGGTCATTTTCTTTCTGCTCATCGATCACCAACTGTTAGGTGAATATGTTATCAGGTTATCCCCGTTGCCCGCCAAGCAGGTGCGGCAGCTCATCGATAAGTTCCGGGACATGGCCGGCGCGGTGCTGGTCGGCAACGGCGTCTGCGCGCTCATTCAGGGGGTCTTTGGCGGCCTGGCCTTCATCTTTATCGGTTTCGGCTCCCCCATTTTGTGGGGCGGGATCGTGGGGGCGCTGGCCGTGCTGCCCCTGGTCGGCGGTGGCATCGTCATGCTGCCGGTTATCGGTATCCTGCTGTTGCAGGGCAAGGTGGCCAGCGGCGTGCTGCTGTTCATTGTCTATATCATGTTTTCCTTTGCCATCGAGTATCTCATCAAGCCCAAGATCGTGGGCCAGCAGGTCAAGATGCATACCCTGCTGGTCTTCCTCGCCATCCTGGGTGGTTTAAGTGTTTTCGGCGTCCTGGGTATCATTTACGGGCCGCTGATCGTCACCGCTTTTCTCACCCTGGCGGACATCTATCTGGAGGACTATGATCCGCTGCTCAGGAAGGCTGCTGTTGATCGATAATCCGTATGGCCGTCTTGATGCCATTGGTCCCGCTGGAGATGATGCCGCCGGCATAGCCGCTGCCCTCGCCCACCATGTAGAGATTGGCAAAACCCGTGCAGCGGTTGTCTTTTTCCCGCAGCACCTGGAGCGGGGAGGAGGTCTTGCTCTCCAGCCCCAGGATGATGCCGGTCTCGAACCCCTTTATCTTGCGGCTGAAATCAGCCAGCCCGGCCCGGATGGCCCGGCTCACTCCCTGGGGCAGCATCTCCCAGAGGGGGGCCGGCACCAGGCCCAAAGGATAGGTTGATTCCACCAGGCGCGCCGTCTCCTGCTGGTTGATGAAATCCGCGATGCCGCAGAACGGCGCCTGGAAGCCGTTGGCATATTGGTAAAATTTTTCTTCCAGGGCGCCCAGCCAGTCGAGGGCCTCCAGGGCGGTGGTTTCCCGGCCCAGCAGACGGTCGAGATTAACCCCGGCCACGCAGGCGGCATTGGCGAAGCGGCCATCCCGGTTGTAGAGGCTCATGCCATTGACGATGTTGGTATGGGCGTAGGCCGTGGCCGGCACCACCACGCCGCCGGGGCACATGCAGAAGGTGTAGACCGGCAGTTCCCCATCGCCCCTGGAGGTGAGGCGGTATTCGGCGGCCTTGACCCCGGGCAGCCTTTCCCGTCCCCACTGCGCCAGATTGATAATCGCCTGGGGGTGCTCCACCCGGCAACCGATGGCGAAATTCTTGGTCCGGAACCGGACGCCGCGCCGGATCAGCATACGCAAGGTCTCATGGGCGGAATGGCCGGGGGCCATGATGAAATGGTCAGCGGCCAGCTCACCCTTGGAGGTGATGGCGGCCCGCACCGTGCCGTTGTCAATCCGCAGGTCTTGCAGCATGGTTTCAAAAAGCATGGTGCCGCCGAGACGGAGGAAGGTCGCGCGCAGTTTTTTGACCATGCGCGGCAGATTGTCACTGCCCAGGTGGGGGTGGGCCAGGTAGTTGATTTCCGGCGGGGCGCCGGCGGCGATATAGCTTGAGAGAATGAACTGCTTTTCCCGGGAGATGTTCTTGGTGCGCGAGGTCAGTTTGCCATCGGAAAAGGTGCCGGCCCCGCCCTCGCCAAAGGCGTAGTTGCTGACGGGATTGAAGACCCCGGTGCTTTCAAAGGCCCGGATGCCGGCGGCGCGTTTGCGCACCTCGGAGCCCCGTTCAATGAGCGTGGTGGGGAAACCGGCCTGCTGCAGGACCAGGGCGGCAAAGAAACCGGCCGGGCCGCTGCCTGCCACCACCACTTTTTTTTGGCGCGGGCGATAGGGCACTGCTAACGGCGGGGGGATGGCCGGGGTGGGTCCCTTGAGTTCCGGCGACAGCACGGTAACCCGCACCAGCCAGTGGATGTTGGCTTTTTTGCGGGCGTCGAGGCTCTGGTTGTCGATTTGCAGAGAGAATTCCTTGAGCCGCAGTTGCTTGGCGATCTCTTGCCGCAGTTGTGCCGCGGAGTAATCCGGCGGCAGCTTTAAGGTGAGTTCCTGGTAGCCCATGCCCCTGCATAGCAGAAATGCCCGGTAAAGACAAGGGCGGCAGGGAGGGGGCGGCGATCTGGACGGGGCTGCGGTTGGCGCGCAAAAGAAAAAGGAGGGCAAACCATGACTGGTGCGCTTCCCTATAATCTTTTCTTCTCATGAAATGGTCGGGGCGAGAGGATTCGAACCTCCGGCCTCCTGCTCCCAAGGCAGGCGCGCTAACCAGACTGCGCTACGCCCCGACCCAAGACCCAAGGGACGGCCTACAGATAGCAGCCTGGCGGGTGGCCGTCAAGTGAAAAGGTCTTGGCCGTTGGCAGGGCTTCCTTTATTCCCTGCCAAATTGGTTGACGACTGGAAATCGACTTGCTATAGTTGCCCTCGCTTTTTGTGCGCCGTTCCCCGGTAGCTCAGTTGGTAGAGCAGGTGGCTGTTAACCACCTTGTCGCTGGTTCGAGTCCGGCCCGGGGAGCCAAAATTCAATCCGCTGATTTCGGCGGTTCCTATTTAACGCGAAACCCCGTGGGCCGGCCCCTGCGGGGTTTTGTCGTTTCAGGCGCTTGTACGCCGCCGGGCCTTTTTTTATTGTTACATCATAAGCCGGCCGTGCTATAATAATTAAACATGCTCGTAACTACTCAGGTTTATAGGCTGTAGGCATTTAGACTGTCAGTAACAGCGAAACACGAGATATAAAGCTGAGTTGAGCAGCTCGTCTGCTCATACGAAACTTATGCCCTTGCGGTATAAGTCGTACTGTGTTCCGCATACGCTCTGTTTTTTGCCTAACAGGCTAAATAGCCTGAGCAGTTACACATGCTCAACAAGAACATGTTTTTGACCGTCCACGGGAGCAACGCCTTGGCCGCAGACATTCAGGAACAAGAGGGCAATAACCTTACTTCCGCGGCCCTGGGTTACCTCCCGCTACAAGATCGCCGGCCGTGGGGCAGGCAACGATGGTTGTCGGTGCTTCTGGTGGTCTGGATGTTCCTCGGCCTTGCCCAGGCGTCTTTCCCCCACCTGCTCGGGGCCGCCGAGACCCCCGTGGGCATCGGCGTACTCGCCAAGCGCGGTTCGGAACAGGCCGTCACCATGTGGACGCCTACGGCCGCATATCTTTCCTCCCATATTCCGGGTTATGCCTTCGCCGTTGTCCCCCTGGATTTCAATGAAATCGAGCAGGCGGTGCGCGAGGAGCGCGTGCAATTCGTTCTGGCCAACTCGGCCATCTACGTGGCGCTGGAATACCAGTACGGCATCACCCGGATCGTTACCATGGAGAACCTGCGGCAGGGTCGGGGCTACACCCAGTTCGGCGGCGTCATCTTCTGCCGGGCCGACCGGGCCGACATTCAGACGCCCAACGACCTGACCGGTCGCTCCTTCATGGCGGTGGAGGAGAACTCGTTCGGGGGCTGGCTCATGGCCTGGCGGGAGCTGCAGGACCATGGTATAGATCCCTACCACGATTTTTCACCCATGCAATTCGGCGGCACCCATGACGCCGTGGTCATGGCCGTACTCGAAGGCCGGGTCGACGCCGGCACGGTCCGCACCGACACCTTGGAGCGCATGGCCGAGGAGGGCAAGATCAACCTGGCCGAGCTTCGGATTCTGCAGTGGCACGACCTGAAAAAGGGCGGCCCGGCCCCAACCGATTTTTTCCCCTTTCTTTGCAGCACCCGCCTTTATCCGGAGTGGCCCTTGGCCAGGGTGGCCGGCACGTCGGAGGCGCTCGCCAAACAGGTGGCCATCGCCCTGTTGAACATGCCGGCCGCGGATCCGGCCGCGCGCGCCGGGCAGGTGACCGGCTGGACTACGCCTCTCGACTATCAGCCGGTGCATGACTGCCTGAAGCAGTTACAGGTTGCTCCCTATGACTTTCTCGGCCGGGTAACCCTGGCCGAGGTGGCCAGGCAGTACTGGCTTTGGCTGTTGGCCTCGTCCCTGGCGCTGCTGGCCATGATTGCCACCACCCTCTTTGTCCTGCGCCTGAACAGCAGACTGAACCACTCCCGGTCCCAGTTGGCCCGGGCCCGGGATGAGATGGAAGACAAGGTGGCGGCACGTACCGTCGAACTCAAGGGGGCGAACGAGGATCTGCTCCGGGAAGTGGCGGAAAGGCGGCAGGCCGAGGAATCGTTGCGAACAAGCGAGGCGCGGTACCGCGAGCTGTTCGGTCAGTTCCATGCCCTGCTTGACGCGATCCCTGACAATATCAGCCTGCAATCTCCTGATTTAAAGATCCTCTGGACCAACCGGGCCGTCGCGGCCTGGCTGCACAAGAAGCCCGAGGAGATGATCGGCCAGTATTGTTATGTCCTCCGCCACGACCGGACCGAGCCCTGCCCGTCCTGTCCCGCACACCAGAGCCTGCTGACCGGCCTGCCGGCCATGGATACGGGTAACACGGCCGATGGCAAGGTATGGGATCTGCGCACCATCCCCATCATGGAGGGCGACCGGGTCGTCAACCTCATAGAGGTCGCCAGGGATATCACCGAACATCGTAAACTTGAGGAGCAGCTCCGGCAGTCCCAGAAGTTGGAGGCCGTGGGCCAACTGGCCGGCGGCGTGGCCCATGACTTCAACAACCTGCTGAGTGTCATTAACGGCTATGCCCAACTGATCATGGCGCAGTTGCCGGATGATGCCCCGTGGCTTACGGACCTCCGGGAGATTGACAAGGCCGGGCAACGGGCCGCCGCCTTGACCCGGCAGTTGCTGGCCTTCAGCCGCAAACAGGTCTTGCAGCCGGAGGTGCTTAACCTCAACACGGTATTGGCCAACACCGAGAAGATGCTCCGGCGCCTGATCGGCGAGGACATCGATCTGGTGGTGGCGCCGGATGTGGACCTTGGCCGTGTCAAGGCCGACCCCGGCCAGATCGAGCAGGTCATCATGAACCTGGCGGTCAACGCCCGTGACGCCATGCCCGCGGGCGGCAAGCTGACCATCGAGACGCGGAACGTGGAGCTGGCAACGGCCCAGGCCACCCAGCGTCTGGTGGTGCCACCCGGGTCCTATGTGCTGCTGGCGGTTACCGACACCGGGGAGGGGATGGACGCAGCCACCCGGGGGCGGATCTTTGAGCCGTTTTTCACCACCAAGGAACTGGGCAAGGGCACGGGGCTCGGGCTGTCCTCGGTGTACGGCATCGTCAAGCAGAGTGGCGGTAGCCTCTGGGTGTACAGCGAGGTGGGCAGGGGGACGACCTTCAAGATCTATCTGCCCCGGGTGGATGAGGAGCAGGTCCGGGTGGAGGAGCAGGCCCGGGCGACCGGGGTCGAGGTTCCAGCGCGGGGCGTCGAGACCCTGCTTGTGGTGGAGGACGAGGGGGCGGTGCGCAACCTGGCCGCACGGGTTCTTACCGCCGCCGGCTATCAGGTGCTCACCGCGGTCAACGGCGAGGAAGCCTTGGTGCTGCTGGAGGACCGCCAGGGGCCGGTGCATCTTTTGCTTACCGACGTGGTCATGCCGGGGATGGGCGGCCGTGAACTGGCGGCACGGCTGGCCACCAACTGGCCGGACTTGAAGGTGCTCTTCATGTCCGGGTACACCAACAACGCCATCGTGCACCACGGGGTTCTGGACGAGGGAACCCAATTCATCGGCAAACCTTTCAGCGTGATGGAGCTGACCCGCAAGGTGCGCGAGGTGCTGGATTCGTAGAATCCGGTTACCGGCAACCGGGGCAACCGTCTCTTTATGCCACCAATGCCCCCATGGCGGGAGTGCTGGAAACCTCCATGGCCCGTACCGGGCAGACGGCCACGCACAGGCCGCAGCCGGTGCAGCGGTCCGGCTCGAACAGTACCGCCATGCCGGGACGTTCTATGGCAAGGGCACCGGTGGGGCAGATGCCGGTGCACACGCCGCATTGGACGCAGCGCTCAAAGTCGCGCCGGATGGTAGCCGCCACCCGCTCCACCCCTACGCCCTGGTCCTTGAGGTAGGCAAGGCCCTTGTCGATGTTGACCTTGTGGCCGCGGAGTTCCAGGACCATCATGCCCTCGTCCTGCAGGTTGATGGCGGCCTTGAGGATATTGAACTCCACGTCGTATTCCTTGACCAGCTTGCAGATCATCGGCTGATCAACGATGTCCTTGGGAAACCTGAGCACATAGATTCTCATGTACATGGTCATGCCTCTGTTTAGTCTGTTAGACTGTAGGTGGTTAGACTGTCAGGTTAAAGGGCTACAGACTATCCACCTGCGCAGCCAACCGCGCCACCAGCCGGTCCACTGGCGCGGTGGTTTCCAGGGTGAGCAGTTCATCCTCTGACAACTCGTCCGGCGCTTCAAAACTCTGGCGTTGCTGGCAATAGATCTCCCAGCGGCCGTCGGACACCGCCAGAGGGTCGCGGGCCCTTTCCTCCAGCCTTCGGCGCACCTCGGGTTCCGGACAGGTACAGTGCACAAAGAGCAGTCGGACACCGCCCGGTTGCCGGGCAAAATCCCTAACCCGGTCCCGCTCCGCCCGCGACTGGTAGGAGGCATCCAGGGTCACGGGTCGGCCCTGGCGAAGGTCGTGGCTGGCTCGCTCCAGGAGGGTGTCGTAGGTCAGTCGGCTGAACTCTTTGCTATAGATGCCCTGGCTCCAGCCCGTCTTGCGGTCCGCGGTGGGCGCCAGGCCGGCCAGCTCTTTGCGGACCCGGTCGGAGTTGTAATAGGCCGTGCCGCGTTGACGGGCCCAGGCCTCGGCCAGCACGGACTTGCCCGTGGCGATGAGGCCGAAGAAAATAAAGAGTTGCCTAGGTGTTGGCATAGCCCTCGGCCAGGACGAAATAGCCACGGGCCTGCTCCAGGCAGCGCGCCCGGCTGGCCGCGTCCACCTCCGGGGCCGCGGCGGTGAACAGCCCGATCTTGCCGCGCACGTAAGCCCGGTAGCATTTGTAGAAGTTCAGGACCGTGGCCAGTCCGTTATCGCCGGAGACCTCGACAAACCGGCCGATAAAGTGCATGGCCAGGTCTTGGCGGCCGTGGCAGTCCAGGTCCATGGCCAGAAAGGCGACATCGCTGGCCACGTCACAGTAGCGGAAGCGCTGGTTGAACTCGATGCAGTCGTAAATGTAGACCCGGTCGGCCAGGCAGATGTTGGCGGAATAGAGGTCGCCGTGGCAGTCGCGGACCCGGCCGCCGGCCACGCGGGCTGCAAAGATCTCCTCGTGGCCCAGAAAGGCGCGGGCATAGGCGTTGATGCCGTCGTACTGCAACCGGGAAAGGGCCGGCGAACCGACAAAGGTCGCGGTCTGGGTGAAATTCTCCAGCACGTTGACCGCCACCGCCTGGGCGCTGCCAAAGGCGCCGATCTCAGCATTGGCCGCGGCCGCGTCATAAAAGGGCACCAGCACCGCGACGATATCGTCCAACATGGCGGTGGTGCACTGGTCACTCGCCAGCAGGCGGGCCATCATGCGCTCCTCGGGCATGCGCCTCATCTTGACGCCGTATTCCACCGCCTCTCCGGCGCCGTCCAGGGCCAGATTGCCTTGCTGGTCGGTGACCTTTACCACGCCCAGGTAGAGATCGGGGCAGAGCCGGCGGTTCAGGACCACTTCCTGCTCGCAGAAAAACCGCCTTTTGGCCAGGGTGGTGAAATCGAGAAAGCCGAAATCCACCGGCTTTTTGAACTTGTAGACAAAATCCCCGGCCAACAGGACGTAGGAGATGTGGGTCTGCACCAGTTGCACCGGTGCCGCCGGGTGCGGATAATTTTCAGGCTTGAGAAGATGCCGGATGAATGGGGGCAAGGTGGCGTTAGTCATTGAAGCCGACCAGATTCACCAGTTTCATAATGATTTGCCGGGCCCGGATGTCGAGGGGCTTGACCTCCAAGCCGGTATCGTAGAAATCGGGATTCACGTCGTTATTGGACCATTTGCTGACTGCCTCGATATGCACCACCGTTTCCTGAAAATAGCCGGGGGGCAGCAGCATGCGCAGGCGGAAAGCCTTGCCGGCCTCGATGGGTGTCTTGCTTACCAGCTTGATGCCCCGGGTGGTGACATCCACCAGGTGCCCCACCGGCAGGCCGGTGTCCTCGTCATAGATCTCCAGGTAGTAGATGAGGTGCCGCCGTTTCAGAATTCTTGCTTTGTAGGTCATCTCGCACTCCCTCAAGTCAGAACGGTTGCAAACATCCAGGCCGCCATCACGGATCACCGACCCGTTCCAGCATGCAGGCCACCACCTCGTCGATACTCATGGTCGAAGAATCAATAATAACCGCATCCGCGGCAGGTTTCAACGGTGCATGCGTCCGGGTGGAATCGTCATGATCCCGTTTTTTGATTTGCGCCAGAATCTCCTCATAGTCAGCCGTCTCGCCCTTGGTCAGCAGTTGCGCGGAGCGCCGGCGGGCCCGCTCCGCGGGCGAGGCGTCGAGAAAAAACTTGCAGTCCGCCTCCGGGAAGACCACGGTGCCCATATCGCGGCCCTCGGCCACCACCTTGCCCTTGCGCCCCATCTCCCGCTGCAACTGGGTGAGCTTGGTGCGCACCGCCGGGTGGGCCGAGACCTTCGAGGCCACCAGGCCCGCCGCCGCCGTGCGGATGGCCTGGCTGACCTCCTCGCCGTCCAGAAAGACCCGGACATCCTCGTCCGCACCCGGCACCAGCCGAAGTTCGGTGGCATCCAGCATCATCACCAGGGCCTTGGTGTCGGTCATGGCGAGGCCGGCGCGTTCCACCTTGAGGCCCACGGCCCGGTACATGGCCCCGGTATCGAGGAAGGTATAGCCCAGCCGGGCGGCCAGCCGCTTGCTGATCGTGCTTTTGCCGGACCCCGAGGGGCCGTCGATGGTAATGATCGCGCCTTTTTTAGGCATGGGCAAGCTCCTGCAAGGTGGCGGCCAGGCTGGTGGCGAGCCGCTCGTTTTCTGCGGTCGTGCCCACGGTGATGCGGATGAAGGTCGGAAAGCCATAGGCGCTCATCGGCCGGACAATGACCCCCTTGCGCAGCATGGCCTCATAGGCCAGCCGGCAATCCAGGCCCAGATCCACCAGAAAGAAATTGGTCTGGGAGGGGTAACAGGTGCAGCCCAGTTCGGTAAGCCTGGGGATGAGCCAGGCCATGCCGGCGCGGGTCATGCGCAGGGTCTCGGCATAGAAGGCCGCATCGTCCAGGGCGGCCCGGGCGGCCACCTGGGCCAGGGTGTTGACGTTGAAGGGCTGGCGCACCCGGTGCAGGTACCCGGCGATCTCTGGGTCCATGATGCCGTAACCCACCCGCAGGCCGGCCAGCCCGTAGGCCTTGGAAAAGGTGCGCAGGGCCACCACCGGGGTGGCCCCCCCCAGGAACTCCCGGGCGTCCAGGCGCAGGCCGTCCGCCACGAAATCGACGTAGGCCTCGTCCAGCACCACCAGCACCGTCTCCGGCAGTTGCACCAGGAAGGCGGCGAACTCTTCCCGGGTGAACACCGTGCCCGTGGGGTTGTTGGGGTTGTCAAGAAAAATGAGGCTGGTGCGTGGGGTGACCGCCGCCCGGATGGCGTCCAGGTCGTGGCGCAGGTTGGCCAGGGGCACCACCCGATTGACGCCGCCGTGGGCCTGGACCATGGTGGCGTAAACCAGAAAAGTGGGATGACTGGTGACCACCTCGTCGCCGGGCGTCACAAAGGCCTTGATCAAAAGTTCGATGACCTCGTTGGAGCCGTTGCCGAAGACCAGTTGGGCCGGGTCGACCGCCAGGTGGGCGGCCAGCCGGGTGGCCAGGTAATGGCAGGAGCCGTCGGGATAGCGGTGCAGGTTGGGCAGCGCCGCGGCCATGGCCGTCAGGGCCTTGGGCGATGGGCCCAGGGCGTTTTCATTGGAGGCCATCTTGATGGACCCGGTAACGCCGTACTCCCGCTCCAGTTCTTCCAGGGGCTTGCCCGGCGGGTAGGGCACCAGGGAGGCGATGTTTTCGGCAACACGCAGCTTCACCGGCCACCTCCTGATCCTGGCAGGCCAGCGGGCTGGTTAAGGTTAAGCCCCAGTTCCCGCTCCACCACCCGGGCCACGGCGAAGAGCCGCTCCTCCTGAAAAGGGGCGGCCTGGAGCTGGAGGCCGATGGGCAGGCCGGTTGGGCTGAAACCGCAGGGCACCGACATGCCCGGCAGGCCGGCCAGGTTAGTGGAGATGGTCAGGATGTCGGAGAGATACATGCTCAAGGGGTCGTCCACCTTTTCGCCCAGGCGCCAGGCCGGGGTGGGCGCCACCGCCGACACCAGCACGTCGCAGGCGGCAAAGGCCTGTTGGTAGTCGTCGACGATCATGGTCCGCACCTGGGAGGCCTTCTTGTAATAGGCGTCGTAGTAGCCCGATGACAAGGCGTAGGTGCCGATGATGATGCGCCGCTTCACCTCATCGCCAAAGCCCTGGGAGCGGGTGGCGCTATACATGCCTTGCAGGGTGTCGGCCTCCTGGTCGCGGAGGCCGTAACGCACCCCGTCGAAACGGGCCAGGTTGGAGCTGGCCTCGGCCGAGGCGATGATATAGTAGGCGGCCACGCAGTAGTCGGTGTGGGGCAGGGCGACCGTAACGATCTCGGCGCCGGCCGTTTGCAGGAGCTCGATACCCTGACGGACGGCTGCTTCCACCGCCGGATCGAGGCCCTTGGCAAAATACTCCTTGGGCAGCCCGAGCCGCAGTCCCTTGACGCCGGCTTCAACCGCGGCGCCATAGGCCGGAACCGGCTGATTAACCGAGGTGGAGTCGCGGCGGTCGTAACCGGCCATGACTTGCAGCAGCAAGGCGTTGTCCGCCACGCTGCGGGTGATGGGGCCCATTTGGTCAAGGGATGAGGCGTAGGCCACCAGGCCGTAGCGCGACACCCGACCATAGGTGGGTTTGAGGCCCACCACGCCGCAGTGGGAGGCAGGCTGGCGGATGGAGCCGCCGGTGTCCGAGCCTATCGAGGCAACGGCCTCGCCCGCCGCCACGCTGGCCGCCGAGCCGCCGCTGGAGCCGCCGCAGATGCAGGCCGGGTTCCAGGGATTGCGCGGCACGCTGAATGCGCAGTTCTCATTGGAAGAGCCCATGGCGAATTCATCCATGCTCGCCTTGCCCAGGATGACGGCGCCGGCGGCCTTGATCTTTTCCACCACCGTGGCGTCATAGGGCGGCAAAAAGTTCTCCAGGATGCGGGAGCCGCAGGTGGTGCGCAGGCCCTTGGTGCAGAGGACGTCCTTTAAGGAGATGGGGATGCCGCGGAGCGGCCCGCCCTCGCCTTTGGCCAGGTGGTGGTCGGCGGCCTCGGCCTGCCGGCGGGCGCCCTCCCGGTCCAGGGTGAGATATGCTTGCACCGTGCCTTCAACCGCCTCGATACGGTCCAGCACCGAGCGCAGCAGTTCGACGGCGGAAACCTGTCGGCTGGCCAGGAGTTCGCCTAATTCATGAATGGTGCGGTTGTGTAATTCCATGCATACTCTTCGTGAATAAACCGGTCAAATAACCTTGGGAACCACAAAGGCCGTCTCGTTGTGCCGGGGAGCGTTGGCCAGGGCCACGGCCTGGGGCAGGGACTCGCCCACCTCGTCCTCCCGGAAGGCGTTGTGGATATTCAGGGCATGGGTGGTGGCCGTCACCCCGCTGGTGTTCAGTTCGTTCAACTTGGCGACATAGCCCAAGATTTGGCCGAGCTGGCCGCTCATAACCTCCACCTCGGCCTCGCTAAGGTCCAGACGGGCCAGGGCGGCCACATAACGCACCTCGTCGGGGGTGATCCGCATCATATTCTCCTTGCTATCCTATTGCTTCAGAATAATCCTGGCGAGCACCTCAACCACTTCGGGGTCGAACTGACTGCCGGCGCATCGCCGGATCTCGCCCACGGCTGCCTCCTGGGTCAGGTTCACCCGGTAGCTGCGCATGGAGGTCATGGCGTCAAAGCTGTCGGCCACGGTGATGATCTTGGTGAGCAGGTCCAGTTCACTGCCCGGCAGGCCGTCGGGATAGCCCTTGCCATCCATCCGTTCGTGGTGGCGCCGGATGATGAGGCCCTCCCGCTCCAGGAAGAGCAGGGGTTTGACGATATTCTCGCCCACGGCCGGATGCTTCTTCACCATGGCCCATTCCTTATCGTCCAGGGGCCCGGGTTTCTGGATACAGGAGTTGTCCAGCACCAGTTTGCCGATATCGTGGAGTTGGCAGGCCCGTTCGAGGACAATCATGTCATCCAGGGACAGGTCCAGGGCCCCGCCGATCACCCTGGCGAATTGGGTGACCCGCTGGGTGTGGCCGGCCGTGTACGGGTCCTTCTCTTCCAGGGCGGTCTGCAGGGTGAGGATGGTGGAAAGGGCCGATTCCTCCAACTGATGGCTGTATTCCTCCAAGAGGAGATTTTTTTCGGCCAGCTCCTTGGTCTTGCGACGGATCTCGGTTTCGAGGTTCTCCTTGTACGCCTCTTCCCGGCGGACATACATCCGCTTCTCGATGGCCCGTCGGATCTTGACATCGAACATGTCGAGATCCTCGATGGGCTTGGGAATGAAGTCATAGGCCCCCAGGTTGATGGCCTTGACCGCGTATTCCATGGAGCCGGCGCCGGTGAGAAAGAGAACCGGGATGCCCAGGTGCCGCTGGTTGATGGCGGCCATGGTCTCAAAGCCGTCCATGTCCGGCATGTTGATATCGAGGATGATGACGTCCAGATCCTCGCTCAGCAGATCCAGCGCAGCCTGGCCGCTGGCGGCGGGGATCACCTGGTGGCCGAAGAGTTCGAGAATCTTCTGCACCGCCTCCCGCACCTGATCGTTGTCGTCGGTGATGAGAATTTTGGCAACGCCTTGCATCGTTTTTATGGTTTCCCCGTCGCCAGCCTGGCTGGCCGGTTGTTGTCATTATGGATTCGCGGTCAACGGTCAGCTATAAATTTTGGGGCCTTGTTTTTAAGCTAATAGCTGAGTGCTCAGAAGCTATTTACAGGCTCCAGTATTTTTTTGCAATGTTTCGCGCGTCGTCCAAGGCCGGTAAAGGCGGCGCGGCCGTGTCCAGCCCCTCGACCACGGCTGGCGCCAGGAGGCTGCGGCCGGCCAGTTCGGCCAGCACGGCCAGGACGCCATCCCGTTCTCCCGTGAGGTGATAGCCGCCTTCCAGGACCAGGAGCAGCCGCTCCTGGCAGAGCTCGGCGGCCAACCGCATGAGCAGGCGGGTCAGATAGGCGAAACCTTGAACGGTGACGGCCATGGTCCCCAGGGGATCGTCCTGATAGATGTCAAAGCCGGCCGATACCAGCATGAGGTCCGGGTGAAACTGTCTGGCCACCGGGCAAAGCAGTTCGCGAAAGATGCGGGCATAGGCCCGGTCGTCCTGGCCGCCGGGCAGGGGCACGTTGACGGTGTAGCCTTCTCCCGCCCCCTGGCCGATCTCATGCACCCCGCCGGAGCCCGGGAAACAGGGATACTGGTGGGTGGAGAAGTAGAGCACCTGGTCGGTGTCATAAAATGAGTGCTGGGTGCCGTTGCCGTGGTGCAGATCCCAGTCAACGATGAGTATCCGTCCGGCGCCGAGTTTATCCAGGGCGTATCGGGCGGCGATGGCGATATT
>Ga0100396_1001010_pt1 | contig 17887 bp, 14 predicted proteins | sample CryGeymeta201520_FD_81551 | JGI IMG/M metagenome (GOLD analysis project Ga0100396, IMG submission 81551) | Groundwater microbial communities from Crystal Geyser aquifers in Utah, USA - Crystal Geyser metaG 2015-20 | ecosystem: Environmental > Aquatic > Deep subsurface > Groundwater | place: USA... | reverse complement strand
CCCACGCCGCGTCCCACGCCCACGCCAACCGCCACGGTGACCGCCACCCGCACCCCCGGCGGCGTCTGCGCGTTCTTCCCGCCCGACAACATCTGGAACACGCGCATCGACAGCTTGCCGGTGGACATCGGCTCGCAGGCTTATGTAAACAATATCGGCGCGAACGCCGGACTGCACCCAGACTTTGGCGCGGGTCTGTGGGATGGCGGCCCCATCGGCATCCCGTTCGCGACCGTGCCGGGCTCGCAGTCCCGCGTCCCGATCAACTTCGACTACGAGGACGAAAGCGATCCCGGCCCCTATCCGATCCCGCCTGATGTGCCGATCGAGGGCGGCCCTGACAGCGACGGCGACCGCCATGTACTGGTGGTCGACCGCGATCACTGCAAGTTGTACGAGATGTGGAACGCCTGGCCCCAGCCCGATGGAAGCTGGCAAGCCGGCTCAGGCGCGGTCTTCGACCTGACGGCCCATGCCCTCCGCCCCGACGGTTGGACCTCAGCCGACGCGGCCGGGTTGCCGATCCTGCCCGGGCTGGTGCGTTATGACGAGGTGGCGAGCGGCGCGATCCGTCATGCCTTGCGCTTCACAGCCCCACGCACCCGGCGGGCCTACATCTGGCCGGCGCGCCACTACGCATCTTCATCGACTGACCCGGCCCGCCCGCCGATGGGCCAGCGCTTCCGGCTGAAGGACAGCTTCGACCTCTCGGGCTTCTCACCGACCAACCAGGTGATCCTCACCGCGTTGAAGACCTACGGCATGTTCCTGGCCGACAACGGTTCGATCTGGTTCCTCTCCGGTGTGCCGGATGAGCGCTGGGACAACGACGACCTGCACCAGCTCCAGGTGGGCGTCCGCGGCTTCGACTTCGAGGCGGTGGACGAGTCGTCGCTGATGATCGACCCCGACTCCGGGCAGGCCAAGCCACCCTGAGCGCCGTGGGGTTGAATCCATTGAGGCAAAAGCCGCACGTGGAGCAGTCTTTCCAAGCTGCTTGGCAGGCTCGAAAGCCTGCCCCACGTGTCACTATTGCCATAATGCGGTTGGTATCCTCTCAAAAAGGCGGGGATAAATCTGCTCAAGCCGAGTCCGTGACTCGGCGGGCGAGCGGCGGATTACGGATCCGCCTTGAGCTGCCCCGGACTATTGAGAGGATACTGCGTGAGAGATCATTCATGGCCTCTTGTTGTTAACACTATGCGTTCTCCGTGTCGCCACGGTGAATTCCCGTCTCAGGGCAAACGGTGCTACAATGGACCAAACTCGATACGGGAAGGTACATGGAACTCTACATCATCCGTCACGCACAATCGCAGAACAACGCGCTGGCAGATCCCAGCACGCGTACGTGTGATCCGGGCCTCACCGGGCTGGGGCATCGCCAGGCCGAGAGCCTGGCCAGACACCTGGCCAACGGCAGGGCCCATGAACCGATCCGCAATGGGGAGTTTCCACCCCTACCAGACGATCCGGCAGCCCCAGACCATCGCGGCATCACGCGGCTTTACTGTAGCGCGATGTGGCGCGCTTTGTACACCGCAGGACCGGTCGGCCGCGCGCTGGGCTTGACGCCCCAAGTCTGGGTGGACATCCACGAGGAGGGCGGCATCTGGCTGGATCACGGCGGCGAGCTCGGCATCCTGGGATACCCAGGCATCACACGGGGCGAACTCCTGTCCGCGTTCCCGGACTATGCCGTGCCAGACACGATCACCGAGGCTGGCTGGTGGCGGGGCGGGCATGAGACGTGGCCCGAATGCCAGGCCCGCGCGGCCCGGATCGCGGCCGAGCTTCGCCATGAAGCCGCCTCTGATGCGCGGATTGCGGTGATCAGCCACGGCGGGTTCATCAGTGCGCTGTTGGCCGCGCTGCTGAAGACACCTGTGGACGACGACATCTTCTACCACCACAACAACACGGGCATCTCGTTGCTCCGTTTCCGGCCCAATGGCGAGGTGCGCGTGCGCTATCTGAACCGGGTCGAACACCTGGCCCCGGAGCTCAGAACGTAGCGTGTAGAAAGGATTTCGTCTCATGAGCCTTGAACGCCCCGATATGGCTGGCGTTGCACCGCACATCGTGGCCTACATCGAGGCCCTGGAAGCAGAGATCGCTGGGCTGCGTGGCGCGCGAGCGCGCGGCCGCGAACGTGCGGCTGTCGTCGATTCAGAAGAGATCTTCGAGCCAAGTGAGCCGCCCACAACCCGCAATCTGATCACATTCAGCGCGGGCGGCCTGGTGAAACGCACCCCCCGACACCTCTACGACCGCCAGCGACGGGCCGGGATGGGCATCTTCGACCTGGACACAGCCGAGGAGGACCCGCCGGCCTTCCTGACGATCGCAGACCAGAGCCAGACGCTGGTGCTGGTGACCAGCCAGGGCCGCGCGTTCCCGATAAAGGTGGGCCAATTGCCCGAGTCGCCAGTACGAGCGCGCGGGCAGTCGATATCCAAATGGCTGCCGCTGCTGCCCGACGAGCGGCTGGCGCTGATCTTCCCCGACCAGGGCAGCGGCTACCTGATCCTGGTCAGCCAGCGCGGGCAGGTGCGGCGGCTGCGCTACCACTACTTCGGCGACAACCTCCAGCCGGGCACGCTCCTCTACGACGTCCGACAGGGCGGCGCGCCGGCGGCCTGGTGTTGGTCCGCAGGGAACGCCGATCTGTTCATCGCCACGGCCAGGGGCAACGGCATCCGCTTCACCGAGGCACAGGTGCCCGTGCGCGGCTGCCTCGGCATCCGCGTGGACCCGGACGACGCGGTGGTGGGCGTAGCGGCCGTGAACGACGAGAGCGGCGTCTTCCTGCTCGGCGCGGACGGCAAAGGCACGATCCGCCTGATGTCGGGCTTCACGCCAAACAAGACCCCGGGAAGCGGTGGCAAAGTCGCCCTGAAAGCCGATCGGCTGGTCGGAGCCGCCAGGGTGGGCGATGAAGATGACATCTTCATCATCTCGCGGTTGAGCAAGCTGATCCGCTTCCGCGCGGCGGAGATCCCGGCCAAGGAAGGGGTGGTCCAGGGGGTCAACTGCATGGCGCTGCGCGGCGACGAGACGACCGCGCTGGCCGTCAGCGACGCGGGGTATCTACACTTGGCAAGGTGACACGGTGGCAGAGCGGCAACGGATTGAAGCGGATAAACGGATGGTCCGATTCGCCCATCTACCAACTTCGGACTTCGTACCTTCGTAACTGGCGCCTTCACACCGTACGCAGTACGCGATACGTGTCACCCCGCCAAAGCAGCACCCAGACACAAAACGCGGTAAGCTTGGCGGACCAGCCAGAGGAACCTATCCATGCACTCATTGAGACGCCTCTTTCGTTACCTGGGGCCATATTGGAGACCGCTGCTCGCCACCAGCGCCCTGATCCTGGTCCACACAGCCCTGGAACTGTTGCCGCCCTTGTTCCAGCGCCAGATCATCGACGACGTAATCGGCCGGCGCGATCTCTCTCGGCTCGGGATCTTGATCGCGCTACTGGTGGCGGTCTATGCGGTCTCCGAACTGATGGATTTCGGGGACCAGTATCTGCGCCACACGCTGGGAGAGCGGTTCCTGTTCGATCTGCGCGTCCGCATTTACGACCACCTGCAACGGCTCTCCCTGTCCTTCTTCGAGCGCACCTCCACCGGTGAGCTGATGTCGCGCGTCAGCAACGACGTCAATGCGCTGGAGCAGTTCGTCACACACGGCGTGATCTTGATCACGGTGGACGCGCTGCGGCTGGCCGGCGCGGCGGCCGTGTTGTTGGCGTTGGAGTGGCGCCTGGCGCTGGTGGTGCTGATCCCGGTACCGATCATGGCGTTCGGGTTGCGCTATTTCAACCGCCGCGCTCGCCCCATCTACCGCCGGGTACGCGACCGCCTGGGCGACGTCAACGCCCGACTCCAGGATGACCTGGCGGGCATCCGCGTGATCCAGGCGTTCGGCCAGGAGGACGCGGAGCTGGCGCGCTTCAGCGCGGTGAGCGAGGGCTACTATCGAGAGCGGGTGCGGGCGATCCGCACCTGGTCCACCTTCTTCCCGGCCATGTTCTTCCTGTCAGCCCTGGGCGGCGTGGCGGTGCTCGGCCTGGGCGCGCGGATGGTGATCGCAGGCCAACTGACGCTCGGCACGTTGGTGGCTTTCCTGGCGTACATCATCTCTTTCTACGATCCACTGCGGCGGCTGACCGAGGTGGACAACACCTTCCAGCAAGCCATCGCGGCGGCCGATCGGATTTTCGAACTGCTGGACGAGATGCCGGAGATCCCGGAGGCGGCCGATGCGGTCGTGCTGGACAAGGTCGCCGGCAAGGTGGTCTTCGACGACGTCCACTTCCGCTACGGCGAGAACGCCCCGGTAGCCAACACGGGCCAGAAGGAAGTGCTGCACGACGTGGAGTTCCAGATGGTCCCCGGCGAGGTGGTGGCGCTGGTCGGCCCCAGCGGCGCGGGCAAGACCAGCATCGCCAACCTGCTCTGCCGCTTCTACGATCCCACTCACGGCCGCGTCCTGGTGGACGGCCACGATCTGCGCGCGGTGCAGGTCCGCTCGCTGCGGCGACAGGTGGCCGTGGTGCTCCAGGACACCTTCCTGTTCAACGCGTCGGTGCGAGAAAACCTGCTCTACGGCAAGCCCGACGCTACCGAGGAGGAGCTGATCGCGGCGACCCGAGCGGCCTACGCGCACGACTTCATCGTGGAGATGCCCGCGGGCTATGACACCGAGATCGGGGAGCGCGGGGTCAAACTCAGCGGCGGGCAGCGGCAACGGCTGGCGCTCGCGCGGGCCATCCTGGCCGACCCCCGTATCCTGATCCTGGACGAGGCCACCTCGTCCGTGGACGCGGAGGCGGAATACCTGATCCAGCAGGCGCTGGAGGAGGTGCTCAAGGGGCGCACCGCGCTGGTGATCGCACACCGGCTGAGCACGATCCGCAACGCGGACAAGATCATCGCGCTGGAGGGTGGCCGCATCCGCGAGGTGGGCAACCACCGCGAACTGGTGGCCCGCGGTGGGCTCTACAGCCAGCTCTACCAGCGGCAGTTGGAGCTGGCCGCGGACGAAAGGACAGCATGAAGCGCCATCAGGGCTTCTCACGTTTGAACGTCAACGTTAGAGCGTTCTGACGTTCGATCCAGGTCATCCAGGGCGACCAACAGCGCGTCGAGCCGGTCGAACAGGGCGCGCAAGTCGGATCGGGTTGCAACATCGCGCGCGGTCAGCGCCCGCCCCACCAGACGCGCATCGACCGAATCCTCGGCCCGCGAGCCGCCACCGCGCGCCAGCAGCTTGTCTCGCAGCCGAACTCCTTCCTCCGCGGCCAGCTCGCCCGCACCGACCAACTGCTGCACGCGGCGCTCGATCTCCTCGTCTACCTGACGCAGCAGGTCGAGCGGCGCAGTCAAGCCGTGCCGTAGCACGCTCACCGTGTCGCCACCCGCCCGGATCAACCCTGTCAGTACCGCGCGCGGCAAGAATCCGGCTCGTTTGCGCTCCTGCTCCACGATGATCTGAGTCAGGATCACTGTGGTCAGGTCCTCACCCGTCTCGTGATCCACAACCCGGACATCCTCGCCCTCGCGAATCAGCGCGGCGATGCTGTCCAGTGAGACGTAGTGTCGACCGTCCGTGTCGTAGAGTTTGCGGTTGCTGTAACGCTTGATCAGCGGCATCGGCGCGTTCCCAGACAGGATTGTGGCCCCATGATTCAGAAACGAGATTTCTTGCAGGTGAAGAACCAGGGTATCTTCTCAGTTTTTCGGGGAATCGCTCGCTGTGGCCGGTCTCCTGACCGAGCCACGGTGGCTCGGTCAGGAGACCGGCCACAGCCACCGCAGATTATTGAGAGGATACGAACCAGGTTTCTGCCAGAAACCTGGTTCTTCCGGGAAGACTACTACAGTTGGGCGTAAGTCCTTTGGCAGTTGCAGAACACGCCGCCCAACTGTTTAAAGTACTTTGCGCATCCCCTTCAACTGCACAAGGATTTCCGCCGCAAAGTACTACGCCTGCTTCAACTCGTCGATCTTCGTCGCCAGCTCGGAGATCTTGTCACCCAGCGCCTCGATCTCAGCCTTGGTGGGGATGTTCATCCGATCAAGCACCTCCTCGACCCGTTTGTCCAGCCCACCCTCGACCTTCTTGGCGCCTTTCTTGCGTCGTTCCGCCACTTCTCGGAGCAGCTTCCTGCCGTCCGCCGCGGCGATCTCCCCGCGCGCGACCAGCCGGTTGACGAAATCCTCCGCCTGATCTTGCGCCAGCGCCACCGCGCCGATGCCGGCCAGCAGGACCTTGCGCGCGGATCCCAACAGTGGGCTGCGCTCCGGGGCCTCGACCTTGTCTTCGAGGGCTTTTCGTTCCTTGCGCGTTACCATGGGTCACCTCCTGAGAACCATCCGCTCATCATGTTATAACGCAACGCGTCACGAGGGCAGTATAACGCATTGCGTCACGATTGTCAACTCGTCACACCCGCGAAAGCGGGTGTCCAACTGATAGCCGTTCGATAGATCCAATGACCCGACTTGCCAACTCCCCGGCGCCGGGCTAAAATGGAGCCAGAGATGACCCAGAACCAGGTTTCGCGGAGAGACCCGGTTCTGCCAACATACCCTCTTGGAAGACTGGAGCAGCCAACCGTGTCCACTCTCACCACCGAACGCATCCAGGAATACCGGGCCGACACCCATCGGACGCGCCCCGGCCAGCGCGTGACTTCCAAGGAGGAGGCGGTCGCCTTTGTCAACGAGCGCGGGTTCATCTACTTCTGGCCGATCAAGGACGTGCCGCTGCCGAACCTGTGGGTGGCCGCGGCCGGCGACCGGCCCGTGCCAGACGAACACGACGATCCCGGCCACGTCACCTGGGGCTGGAAGGACGAACTGCTGGGAGCGCGTCTGTGGTACTACGCTAAGTTGCTGCGTAAACGGGCAACGATCATCGCGCTGGATGTCGTGCCCTATTTCTACGCCCTCTCGGAGAACTACGGCGTCCCGGAGGAAGACTACCTCCTGCAATACCAGGAAGGCCGACTGACGCACGAGGCCAAGGCCGTGTACGAGGCGCTGCTCACCGAAGGTCCCCTGGACACCATCGCATTGCGCTCCGCCGCCCACCTCACCAGCCAGGCCAGCAACTCGCCCTTCAATCGCGCGTTGGAGACCCTTCAGGCCGATTTCAGAATCCTGCCGATCGGCGTGGCCGCGGCCGGCGCGTGGCGCTATGCGTTCATCTACGAGTGCGTCCACCGCCACTACCCGAACCTGCCAGAACAAGCCCGCCCCATCCGGCAGGCGGAAGCCCGGCGCACGCTGGCCGAACTGTATTTCCGTTCCGTCGGCGCCGCGCAGGCACGCGATCTGAGGAAGTTGTTCGGGTGGACCAGCCCCGAGACGGCGGCCGCGGTCGAGGCGCTGGCGGCCGCGGGGTTGGTCCGCTCCGGTCAGCCGATCGCGGGCCTTCCCGGCGAGTGGATCGCGCTGGCGAAGCTGTGAAGCGACGGCTTAACGGAGCTGGTATTGGGTATTGGGTATTACGATCATTTAGAAGACCACCCCACCTCCCAGCATCGCGGCTAGCCCTGGCGCGTCGTTGGTGGTGATGCGATCCACACCGCGTTCGAGCAGAAGCCGGGCCAGATGGACGTGATGCGGTTGGTCGGGGTCCAGGGTCCACGCGGCGACGGCCGCGCCCCGGGCGTGGAGATAGGCAATCCAGTCGAAGCCGTCGTCCAGGGCCCGCGCCAGCAGTGCGGCCCGGATATACCACATCTCCACGGGCGCCTGCGCCCACAACGCCTCGGCGCGGGCGGCCAGGTAGTCGGCCGAGGCGCCCCACACGCGGCTGGCCAACGGATGGTCGTCCGCGTAGCCGTAGGCGCCCACGCGGAAGGGCGGCTGCGTCGGGTCCGTCTCCTCCTCTCCACACCCGATTTCCACGTAGAGCAGCGGATCAAATCCGAGGGGCAGCCCAGGGTCCAGGCCGCGCAACCGCCGGATGGCCCAATCCGCACCGCTGGTGATCCGCACCCGCTCCTTGACCGGCTGAAGCAGCCGCAACAGATCCGCGAGCGCCTTGTCGGTCAGCAGCGAGTGTTCCTTGAGATCCAGTTGCAGCTCGACCAGATCGGGCGCGGCCGTGATCAGGGGGATCACCTGATCGAGAAAGCCGATCGGCTCATCGGTCACCGTGCCGCCCTGGCGGTAGTGGATGCCCCGCGCCTGTTCGGCCGTGACCTGCGCCACGATCCCCTGACCGTCCGTAGCATCCTCGAGCCGCTCGTCGTGCAGCAACACGAACGCGCCGTCGGCCAACGGCGTGATATCGATCTCCACCACACGCGCGGCCGCATCCAGGCACGCGCGCACGGCGCTCTCCGAGCCGGCCGGCCGGCCGTGGCGCCGATTGGCCGCGTGGTGAATCAGCATCGTCTGAGCCATTTCGCCTCCTTGTAAGCCTGAGAAGATGAGTGATCGCAGAAGCCGGCCGACCGGCCGATGTGCCAGTATACCGCAGATGAGGGCGGGCTAACAAAACCGCAGCGCGGCCTTGGAATTCCGGCTTCGACATCTTTCTTGCGCCCTCCGCCCTCTTGCGCAGATGGCCGGTTGGGGGTATACTGCGCCAGGTGAGCAAAGGGCTTGCCAGCGCTGCGATGTACCGATTCGCGGGGGCATTGGAGATTGCGCTTACGCGAGCGGCGGCCGGACCGCGATCTCAATATTCCCGCCCGTTACCCCTGCAATCCATCCGGGGCGCAGGAGTTCCGCAGTCTCCGTAGGTCTGTCGCAAACGAACCTGTCTGCGTCAGACCTCGAAAGTGTTCCCGCTTTTTCGAAAAGATCCTCCGGCCAGAAAGGAGAGTGCAAACCAAGGACAGACCTTCTTTTCCGCCACGTTCTTCAGCATCGGCTGGGAGAAAGGAGCAGCCACCATGAAAACGGTCTTCGTGCACCCCGAGCGCTGTATCGGGTGCAAACAGTGCGAAATGGCCTGTGCAGTCGCACATTCACAGACCAAGAACCTCTTTTTGTCCGTCTTCGAAACGCCCGCGCCCAAGTCTCGCATCCACGCCGAGCCGGGCCTCCTCCTGAACACCGCCTTCCCGAACAAATGCCGCCATTGTGACCCTGCCCCGTGCATGGCCGTCTGTCCGACGGCCGCCATTCGCCGCGCCGCCGATCATCCCGAGATCGTCATGATAGAGCCGCGCAAGTGCATCGCCTGCGGGATGTGCGCCATGGTCTGCCCATTCGACGTCATCACCTACTATGCCGCCGCGGGCGCCCCCGGCAAACCGGCGATTGCCATCAAGTGCGACCACTGCATCGAGCGCCAGCGCCAGGGAGGGTCACCGGCCTGCGTCGAGGCGTGCAAGGCAGGGGCACTCCAGTTCGGCGAGATCAACGAATTGGTCAAGGCTGCCCGGACCCGCTACTCTGAAGCGGTTTCCGTGGCGGTCACTCAGGTCAGCAGCGAGCTCTCCGCCCTGCCCGCCAACGTGGTGGCCTGGCGACAACTCGGCGCGGAGATCACCCATCTGAATGCCGACGGCAAGAAAGGAGCGTGAGCCATGAGCGTCTTCAGTGGTAACGGATACGAAAAACTCAGCATCAACGCTGATACCTTGGCGATGCTGGAGAAAGCCCGCCGGGATGGGGTCGAGACCGTTTGGGATCGCCTGGCGAAGCAGCAGCCCCAGTGCGGCTACTGTAGCCTGGGGACCTCCTGCCGGATCTGTGCGATGGGCCCTTGCCGCGTGGATCCGTTCGGCGAAGGCCCGCAGCGGGGTGTCTGCGGCGCAGATGCCGATATCATCGTAGCACGCAACCTGGCGCGCATGGTCGCCGCCGGGGCTTCGTCGCACTCGGATCACGGCCGCGATATCCTCGAAACCCTCCATCTGGTCGGCGAGGGCAAGACAGACACCTACACGATCTCCGAGCCAGAGAAGCTGCGCCGCCTGGCCGTCGAATACGGCATCCAGACCGCGGACAAGAGCGACCAGCAGCTCGCCGCCGAACTGGCCTGGGAGATGATGGAAGACTACGGCATGCGCCGCGCAAAACTGCCTCTGGCCGCGCGCGCCCCACAGGCTCGCCAGGAGATCTGGGAGAAGACCGGCACGTACCCGCGCGGGATCGATCGCGAGAACGTCGAAATGCTGCACCGCACCCACATGGGCGTGGATAACGACTGGGTCAACATCCTGCTCCACGCCGTGCGCACCGGCCTGAGCGATGGCTGGGGCGGCTCGCTGATCGCCACGGAACTCTCCGATACGCTCTTCGGCCTGCCGACACCCAAGATGTCCCAAATGAACCTGGGCGTGCTCAAAGCCGACCAGGTCAACATCATCCTGCACGGGCACAACCCGATGCTGTCCGAGGTGATTGTCGCTGCGGCACAAGACCCTGACTTGCTCCGGCTGGCCGAAGCCCACGGCGCCACCGGCATCAACCTGGCCGGGCTGTGCTGCACCGGCAGCGAGGTGCTGATGCGCAAGGGCATCCCCATGGCCGGCAACCACCTGATGCAGGAACTGGTGATCGTCACGGGCGCGGTCGAGCTGATGGTGGTGGACTACCAGTGTATCATGCCCGCCGTGACCGAGACGGCGAAGTGCTACCACACCAAGATCGTCAGCACCTTCGACAAAGCCAAATTCCCCGGCGCGCAGCACATCTCCTTCGACCCTGAGCACGGCATCGAGATCGGCAAGCAGATCGTGCGCCTGGCGGTCGAGAACTTCCCCCAGCGTGTGGCCAGCAAGGTCAACATCCCGGTCGAGCCGGTGGAGATGATGACCGGGTTCTCCATCGAGGCCATCCTGCAAGCCCTGGGTGGGACGCCCCAACCCCTCATCGACGCCATCGTCAAGGGCCAGATTCGCGGTGCGGTCGGCATTGTCGGCTGTAACAACCCCAAGATCAAACAAGATCTGGGCCACACGGAACTGACCAGGCGCCTGATCGAGAACGACATCCTGGTGGTGGTGACTGGCTGTGCTGCCATCGCCGACGGCAAGGCCGGGCTGATGACGCCAGCGGCCGCGGACAAGGCCGGCCCAGGCCTGAGCGCGATCTGCAAAGCATTGGGGATTCCGCCCGTGCTGCACCTCGGCTCATGCGTGGACAACACGCGTATCACGGTCCTGGCCGCCGCGCTGGCCAATGCCCTGGGCGTGGACATCAGCGCTCTGCCGCTGGCCGGGGCGGCCCCGGAGTGGTACTCGGAGAAAGCCGTGGCCATCGGCGTGTACGTGGTCGCCTCGGGCATCTACACCGTGCTGGGCACCACCCCGCCGATCTTCGGCAGCCCCAACATCGTCAAGCTGCTCACCGAGGGGCTGGAAGGGGTTTTGGGCGCGACCTTCTCGGTCGAGCCGGATCCGAACCGGGCCGCGGTGTTGATTCGCCGCCACATCGAGCAGAAACGCGCCGGCTTGGGCCTGTCGGCCCTCGTCCCCGATTCGATCGTCATGCCGGAAGCCGAGCTGGCGCTGGTGTGAGCCGCACCCCCGGCCCCAACATCCCTGCGTCCTCGGCAAGTGGAAAGGTGAGCAGGGGTATGGGTTCGAAGTACGGGGAAAGGAGGCGCGATGAGAATCGTGATTATCGGAGCCGGGCCGGCGGGCGTCAGCGTAGCCGAGACGGTGCGCAAACACGACCCTCAGGCGGAACTGGTGATGCTCAGCGCAGAGCCGTATCCGCCCTACTCGCCGCCGGCCATGATTGACCACTTCGTCAATGGATCGGCAAGTCACCTGTGGCGCGACCCGGACTGGCCCGTCCAGATCGGTCTGGCATACCGCAGCGGCGTCGAGGTGACCGCCATCGAACCGGATGCCCAGCGCATCCGCCTGCGCGACGGGTCGCCTCTGGCGTACGATCGGCTGGTGATCGCCACCGGCAGCCGTCTGTACGCGCCCCTGGAGGGCGCAGACCTGCCCGGGATCTACAACTTCAAATCGCTCAGCGCGGCCGAAGCCCTGATCCAGAGGGTGAAGCGCGGCGAGGCGCACACGGCCGTGATCGTCGGCGCCGGATTCATCGGTGTCGAGATCGCGCTCTTGCTGCGCGCCCTGGGGGTCTCGGTGATCCAGATCGAAATGCTTGACCAGGTCATGGCCAACATGCTCGACGCGGATACCGCGATCCACGCGTTGGCCCAGATGCAGGCGCGGGGGATCGACGTGCGCCTCAATACCAGGGCTTCCGCTTTCGTGGGGCATGAACGCGCCACGGGGGTCCGGCTGGCCTCCGGTGAGATCCTGGACGCGGACATCCTGATCGCGGCGACCGGCGTCAAGCCGAACCTCGGCCCGCTCGAAGGGAGCGGCATCGCCCATCGATGGGGGATCACGGTGGATGACCACCTGCGCACCAATGCGCCCGACATCCTCGCGGCCGGGGATGTTGTGGCCGCCCCGGATCGCCTGACTGGCGAGACCTACGTCCATGCCATCTTCCCGAATGCCATGGAACAAGGTCGCGTCGCCGGGCTGAATCTGGTCGGCATCGACACGGTCTACGCGGGCGCGGAGCGCATGAACAGCCTGAAGCATCTGGGGCTGCCGATCATGGCCGTTGGCCTGAAGGAGGGGGATGAGGTGCTGCAAACGCGACGAAACGGTCATTTGCGCACCATCTACCTCCAAGATAACCGTCTGGTGGGGTTCCAACTGGTGGGGGAGATCCGCGCCGCGGGTGTCCTGCACGCCCTGATGATCCAGGGCCAGGATGTGCGCCCCCTCAAGAGCCGGCTGCTCGATCCGAACTTCGGTCAAGGCATGATGACCTGGAGCGCAATCGCCCCTGGCGCCTGAGCCGGCTTCCCTCGTCACGCGCCAGGCACTTCTTGAAAGTGCCTGGCGCGTCAAGGAACCCACCATGGACAGATACCACGATATCGTCGCGCTGGAAGCCGAGGCTCAAGCCGCAGAGGCCGCCGGCCGGAGCCAGGACGCGCTGGTCGCCCACGGTCGGGCGCTGGCCCTCGCGAGCGAGCTGGACCGGCCGCGGCTGGTCGCGGTGCTCTTCAGCCGGCTGGGCGCCGCGCTGGAAACGGCCGGCGAGATCCAGGATGCGGTGATCGCCTACGAATCGGGCCTCAAGGCGCTGGCCGCCGACCCCGACCTCGACCTCGAAGAGGTGCTGCGCTCGCTGGGCGTCGTGGGGAAACAGTACCGGTGGTCCGACCTCCTCGCCCCGCCAGACTTGTACGCCGCATCCCCATCCGATGACCTGTCGGCGGCCGAAACGGACCCGGCGCTCGCGGTCCGGCTGCTGATCGATATCGGCAACGCGTATCTGCGCCAGCCGCAGGACGCGCCCGCAGCCAACGCGTACGAGCAGGCGTTGGCCCGTCCCGAGATCGCGAGTGCGCCCCTCCTGCGTGGCTATGCGCTGGCTCACCTGGGCATCATCCGCCGGCGAGCGGGCGAGAACGCGACCGCGGAACGGCTGCTAAACGAGGCGCTGAGCCTGCTGACGGCCCACGCCGCGCCCGCGGAGCGCCGCCGCGCCCTGGCCGCGCTGGCCGGGATCTACCGTGACCGCGGGGAGATCGACCGCGCCGTGGCCGCGTATCAGGAGGCGCTGGCGCTGTACGTGGGGGCGGACGATCCGCTGGGCGCGGGCCGGGCGGGCGCGGCGTTCGGCCACCTTCTGCTGGCGCAGGGCCGCATCGCCGAGGCGCGGGATCTGTTCGAGTGGGCGATCGATCTGGCCGACCAGGTCGGGGACGCGGAGACTCTCTGGCACGCGTGCTACGGGTTGGGGCGCTGCCGGGAAGCCGAGGGGGATCTGGCCGGGGCCGTCATCGCGCTGCGACGCAGCCTGGACCTGGTCACCCATCGCCAGGCCGAGCTGCGGACCGACGAGGGCAAGGTGTCGTTCCTCTCCGGCGTGCGGGAGATCTTCGACGCGCTGATCACGGTCCACCTGGCGCGTGCGGTGGCGGACCCGGCCGCGTTCGCTGACGCGTTGGCCGTCGTCGATGAGGCCCACGGCCGCGCGCTGCGCGATCTGATGGGCGGCCGCGGCCGCCGGCCACGCGCAAGAGAGAACGCCGTCCGTGGTCCGGCCAACTCGCCTGCAGACTGGGGCGCAGGCGCGCCAGGCGAGGCAGTCGGACCCGGCGACTTCAATCCGGTATCCCAGATGGCGCCGGGGATGCCGTCCTTCCCGCCCGACTTCAATCCGGTGTCCCAGATAGCGCCCGGTGTGCCCAGCGCGCCTGCGCGGGAACCGGTCCTCCCCGAGCCGGTCCAGGTCGCCCCCGAATCCCTTCCGCCACCGCCGCTGGGCCGCCTGGTCTACCACGTCCTGGCTGATCGCTCCGCTGTGTTCGCAGTGACACCGGAGGGAGAGGTGACGGGTCACGTCGCCGCGCTGGGCCGGGATGCGCTGGCGGCGCAAGTCGCGACGCTGCGCCGGGCGTTGGGTGTGGATGAAACCGCAACCGCTCCGGCCGACGGGCAGATGCTCGACCCGGCGCCACTGCTGCGCGACCTCTACGCTGCCCTGGTCACCCCGGTGGCCGATGCCCTGCCGACCGATGACGTGCCGGTGGTCGTCGAACCGCATGGCCCGCTGTGGCTGTTGCCGTTCGCTGCGCTGATTGCGGCCGACGACGTATGGCTGGCCGACCGCTGGTCGCTGCTTTACACTCCCTCCGCGGCCGCGCTGGACGAGATCCGTGGCGAGCCGGGCCTGGCGCGCGCCAGTCACAAAGCGCTGGTGGTCGGCAACCCGACCACGGCCGCGGCGGCCGCCGCGGCCGGCCGGGCCATCCCGCTGCCGCCACTGCCTGGCGCTGAAGCGGAAGCTCAGGCCGTCGCCAGATTGTTCCCGACCGGCCGGTGTACGCTGCTGCTTGGGCCGGCCGCGGACCGCGAGACGGTCGAACGCCTGGCCGCCGAACACAGCATCCTGCACCTGGCCACCCACGGCATCGCGCTCGCCGACGACCCGCTGGCATCCTTCCTGGCGCTGGCCGCAACGCCCGAGGACGACGGCCGGCTCACTGCCCGCCGCGTGATGGCGCTGGACCTGCCCGCGGACCTGGTCACGCTCAGCGCGTGTCAGACCGGGCTGGGCAAGCTTTCCGGTGACGGAGTGATCGGGCTGAGCCGCGCGTTCCTGGTGGCCGGCGCGCGCTCGGTGCTGGTCAGCCTGTGGCGCATCGATGATCAGGCTACAGCGGCCTTGATGCACAGCTTCTACCAGAACTACCTGCGGTTGGGGGACAAGGCGCTGGCGTTGCAGCGGGCCATCTCCATACTGCGTTCTGACCCCGACTTCACGCACCCGCGCTACTGGGCGCCATTCGCGCTCGTCGGCGCGGAGAGGTAGCGCGCACGCGGCCCCCCATGATCACCACAGTAGGCGGAACAAGTTCCACCCGTATCCTCTCAATAATCCGGGGTGGCTGTGGCCGGTCTCCTGACCGAGCCACGGTGGCTCGGTCAGGAGACCGGCCACAGCGAGCGATTCCCCGAAGAATTGAGAAGATACCTCCACCCGACCTCAGGGCATGTGTCTGGCCAGATAGTCCAGGATCGCGAATATGTTCGTTGGCGCGCCCGGAAGGACAGTGGAAGATGCACCATCGTGGATATGGTGGGGGAAACCCGGAAGACCGGGGCAATGTCATCAGTGAGCAGTCGCTCCCTGATCGTCTCCAAATACTCGCTGGGGTTCATCCCCTAACCCGGACAAGGCCGCTGCGCTTACAAGCCGGAACCAAGAAGGCGACAACCTTGCTCACAGAATTCTTGCACAAAAAGCAAGGATTTCGTGGGTTAGGCCCTATCCTCACCAGTCAGCAAGCGCAGCCGGTGTTCCAGATTGGACGTCATCTGAGACAACGCAGCCCATTCCACAAAGTCCATACGATCATCGGTCTGGCCAGCCCGGTAACGATTGTAGAACTCCTGTGAGGACATGGCGTAGCGTGTCTCGAAGTCGGCCAGGTCGGCCTGCAACTGTGCCAGTTGAGAACGCGATTTTTCGGCCTCATGGGCCAACAGCTTGCCCAGGGTACGATCCATCAGATCGCTGGCTTGACCGCTCTCATAGAGCAGCGCCAGTGTCGATAGACGCCGAGCTACGGCGCCAGCCGCAGATGTGTGCATTCATGCCCTCCTTGTTGATTTGCTGCGAATCGCCTGGGACCATTATACTGCAAATAGGCACGGTTTGGGAAGTGTCACATAGCCTGTCAGAGAATTGTCACTTTGCATCAGGCAAGCTCACAATGTTGATCACATGATCAACCAGACAAGACCATTGATTACGAAGCGGCTCTCGATCAGGTCATCAGTCTATTGAGAGAGCTGCTAGCGTGCGTCCGATCAAGACCCGTCCCGCGCAGTTGCTGAAGCTAGCCAGGCACTTCATTCAACTCAGGGGATGATCACGAGACTGTCACCCAAAAAGCTCTCCGTCTCACAGCATGCCCTGCACCTGTGCGCCGAGCTTCCGGGCATCAGCCACGCCGTAGTTGGCGTGCTTGACCACTCCCTGCGCATCCACCAGCAGGGTCGTGGGCAGCGTGAACACCCCGAAGCGTTCCGTCTTCTCTGGTTCCAGGTCTGCGTCAATCTTCTCGATCGTCACGGTGGCGCCGAATTGCGCCTGGACTTGCTCCAGGAAACGCCATTGCGTCGCACAGGGGGCGCAGTGGTCGCTCCGAAAGTACAACACGGCAGGACGCCCCGGTCGGCCCGATCCTGTTTGGCGGCTGGCCCGGCGCAGATGCCACCGTTGGCCGATGGCATAGGCGCCGAACCCCAGCGCAATCAACAGCGCGGTCAGCAGCACGCGTTCGAACATAGAGTCACTCTCTCCGGATCGGGCTGTGCCGGAACCCAGGCACGCCCCGCCGATTGAGCTGATAGTAGACGAAGCAGCCGGCGCAGAAACCGAGGAACAGGTTCGCGGCGGCCAACCCCACCACCAGCCAGGCCAGCGCCCAGCCGACCACGGATTGCCCAGCCAGCAGCGCCAGCCAGCCCAGCGTCACGAATGTCCCGCCCAGTCCCTGGGCAAAGCGGTGCGGCTCCGGGTTATCAGTGATCACATCCGGCTTGACCAGGCCCGTGGGGCGCAGGATGTGTTGGTAGATGCGCTTGAAGAGGCCCCACTCGGGGAAGGCCGTTCCCACGAGCATCACCAGGCCGACGAACGCGACCCATGGCGCGCTGTTCAGCACGAAGGCCAGGATCAACAGCCCGATCACAAAGGCCTGGTTCACACGGAGAGCCGAGTGATCAACACGGCGCTTGGACACAGTAGGCATAGTTTACGCTCCATATACAGAATACTCGCCTGATCTGGATAGGGCCTAACCAGTTAAATCCTTGCACGACAGACAAGAATTTTCTGATGGCATTTACCTGGTTGGCTCTGGCTTCTCCAGGTTAGGTTCATGCTGGCAGACGCAAACGAACGGCGGCCAAAGCCTTCTCATCCACGGTGAGAGGGCTCGACCGCCGTTCGTCTACAGTCGAAATGGGTCAGGGACCCGGCATAGCCGGAGACGAGGTCGGTTAGGGCCCTCGTCTCGTACAGGTGCAGTGACGTAACATTGATAGCACTCCACTCGAACGGGTTACGGGTGTCGTACCTTCCGACTGGAGCGATGACACCCTCAGTCAAGCACGCCCGATGCCGGGCCAATGCCTGAATGCCTGACTACTTCACATCTCTCGACGCGCCAGGCTGGCGGTATCTTACTCCACAACAGCCAGGCTCTCTGTGGCGGAGCATCCAGTTAGTCTTAGTTAGTTCCAGAAAAATACTCATCCCAGAACCTCCTGAGATTCCCAGGAAAACCGGCGATCACGAGGCTAACCAGCCCGACATCTATTTTTCTGGAACGGCCTTAT
>Ga0100396_1001008_pt1 | contig 17895 bp, 15 predicted proteins | sample CryGeymeta201520_FD_81551 | JGI IMG/M metagenome (GOLD analysis project Ga0100396, IMG submission 81551) | Groundwater microbial communities from Crystal Geyser aquifers in Utah, USA - Crystal Geyser metaG 2015-20 | ecosystem: Environmental > Aquatic > Deep subsurface > Groundwater | place: USA... | reverse complement strand
TATTCAAAGACAAATAAATTGAAAATAAAACCACAAACACAATATCTGCGCTCTCATTTCTCCAAGGATGTTAAACAAACCTTAGTTCATCTATCATCCTTAAAGAGAAACATCCTTTACTAACAGAAACTAATTTCTAATTCCGCACAACCATAAATGGTTTGTGCTGCACGAACAAATTCCACTAAAGCGGAATGCTAAATGATATCATCGTTTACGATGATTTTTTCGTTCAGCTATATCCTTCAGGATATAGCTGGTAACGAGTGAAAAGAAATATTCTTGCCCCCTTTAGCTTTTTCCCCAAGCAACGTCTTGGGTAAATTTAGTTATGTTAAATAATGCTTTATCACTTCATCTAAGTAAGGATGAAATTTTTTAGGAAGATTTTTGTACTTCGACTGTAATTTCTGTTTTACTGTCTTAAAGTCATTCGAATTTGTTTTTACGGCATCTTCACGAATGTTCGATAATAAAGTTTCGAGTTTCGCTCTCACTTTTTCTAAGACTTTCCCATCGTCTGTAGCGGCAATTTCATTAATGGTTTCTTCCAAATCAAAATTATTTTTTACCAGGAGTTTAAAACAGCATCCGCGGAAATTTTCCGAGATCAATGTTCTATTCACTTCAAGTTCAGCGGCAATTTCACTAAACGCCGAGTGAGAAAATTGTTTCTGGCGAAGCGCATCTAAAACAAGTTCTTCATAATGAAGTCGCTTTTCTTTTATAAGTTCTTCAGGTAAATCGGCAAGTTGGAGAACAGTCCGCTGTTCCGCATTTGCAAAAACGAAAGCGCGCTTAAGGGCAGATTCCAACTCCCGAACATTTCCCCGCCAGTTATGCTGCAATAAAATTTCCATCGCCGCTTTTGAAAGACCGGTGAGTAAACTATTCTGACTTATAATTCCTTCAACTATTGCAGGAATATCTTCTTTCCTTTCACGAAGCGGAGGAAGCTGAATAGGGAAGACATTAAGCCGGTAAAATAAATCTTCGCGGAATTTTTTCTCTTTTACTAATTGATCAAGTTTTTTATTTGTCGCGGCAATGATCCGCACGTCAACGCGAAAAGTTTTGGCGGAACCTACTTTCTCAAATTCGCCAATTTGCAATATGCGAAGCAGTTTTACTTGAAAATTTTCTGATGTTTCTCCGATTTCATCTAAGAAGATCGTGCCTTTATCAGCCGCTTCAAATCTTCCCATCTTGTCGGCAGCCGCGCCGGTAAAAGCTCCTTTCACATGCCCAAATAATTCGCTTTCCAAAAGCGTCTCCGAAAGCGCACCACAATTGACGGCGATGAACGGAGCGTCTTTACGTTTGCTATTTTGATGGAGCGCTTTAGCGACTAATTCTTTTCCGGTTCCACTTTCACCTAAAATCAAAACAGTCTCATTTGTCGGCGCCGCTTTTATTATAAACGAAACAACCTCACGCATTACTTTCGAGCGATAAAGAATACCGCAAAAATTTTCGTTCACTTTTTCATCTGCCTTTGGCGAATAGGGCAATTCATTTTGTTCCTGTTTTTCCTGTCGGGCGATTTCCTTTTGAAGTAGTTCGATTTTTTCTTTTAGATTTTCTTTTTCTTTTAGCGACGAAGAGTCAGACTTTTTTATCAACTCAACAAACTCGTGTTCTTTTTTTGCTAAAAGATGTTTTAGCGCTTCTGCTTCTGAAATAGTCGTTTCGAAAAGTAAATTACGTTCCAAAACAGAGAAGAAAATATCTAAAATAAATAATGACAAAAATGGGAGGAAGAACGAAGCGAAATGCAGCTCGTAATTAAGAAAGCCAAAAAAGATAAATTCAATGCTCAATACAAAAGTGAAGACCGCAGTTATTAAATAGGTACGCAGTAAGGTTCTCTTCTCAAAAAGAAAAAGAAGAAAAACAAGCAAAAGCAAGTGGAATAAAATTGAAAAAGAAAATAGTGATTCATCATGTCCATTTCTCTGCAACAAATTCGAGACCGCAAACGCATGAAATGCAATACCGGGTAGAGAGGCATCGAACGAGGACGAAAGTTTTTTCGTGTACTTTTCATCTGAAACGCCGATCAAAATAATTTTACCGTGGAGTTGCTGTAAGCCGGGTGAACTTTCTTTTACAAGCGAGAAAAATTCCAGCAATTCATATTGATGAAACGATTTCCACGAAGAAGTGATATTTACTTTTAGTTCATTGACGCCCTCCGAACCGGCTACTTGCGCAGAGAAAGATCTCTCACCATTTACCCGGAGAGGAATTATTCCTTTTTCTAAAAATCCTAAATGCCCGGTGACAAGTGAAGAATCACGTTCTTTAAGTGAAGGAAATTCTATTACGTCAGACGCATAAAAGTTATTCTTAATAAACATATTCCCTGGAACCGAACTCAGGATAACAGGAGCAGCAGCATTAATCTGCGATATGAGTAGATGGTCGTACATCGTTTGAATAGAGTTAGACCCGCTAAAAAAAACTTCGATCCCGATTTTTTTCACGCCGTACTTATTCAACTCATTTATAAGCAGAGCGTAATAACTTCTTTTCAAGGGCCAGCCGCCGAGCTGTGCAATATCGTTACCGGAAATGGTAATAAGTACAATATTGGTATCCGGTAAAACTTCACCGCGAATATTCTTAAAAATATTTTTGCATATTGAGTTTGAAGAATCCGACAATCCGGTAAAAAATATTGTCAAAATAAAAACCGCAAGAACGATCAAAATTTTTATAACAAATTGTTTGTTCCATTTAGCAGTAAACATTAATTTTCTTTAAAGAAATGATAAATAATTCATTCATTACTTTAAAAATATAAAGAATTCAATTCAATTTTTAACATTACCCTTGAATAACAAAAAAGTCTAACACAATTTTAATAAAGGTTAAGATGGAAAATAAGATCCCAAACAAATTAATTAGTGAGAAAAGTCCTTATTTACTCCAACACGCATACAATCCCGTTGGGTGGTATCCGTGGAATGAGGAGGCATTTAACAAAGCAAAGAAAGAAGACAAACCGATTTTTCTTTCAATCGGATATTCAACTTGCCATTGGTGTCATGTAATGGAAAAGGAATCGTTTGAAGATGAAAGTGTTGCCGCACTGATGAACGAAACTTTTATCTCAATAAAAGTTGATCGCGAGGAGCGCCCGGATATTGATTCGGTTTACATGGCGGTCTGTCAAGTCTTAACAGGCAGCGGCGGCTGGCCTCTTACTATTTTGATGACTCCCGACAAGAAACCCTTCTTTGCTGGAACGTATTTTCCGAAGGAGGGCACACAGGGGAGAATGGGATTGAAGGATTTAATTACCAAGATTGACGCACTCTGGAAAGCTGAACGTCAGGATTTACTTACTTCTGCTTACCAAATTACTGAAGCAATGCAGAGAACAAGTGATGCTCGCTTTGGAAATGACTTTACACCTGCTATAATGGATCTCGCTTTCAGACAATATAGAGAGCGGTTTGATCATCAATTTGGGGGGTTTGGAAGTTCTCCAAAGTTTCCAACCCCTCATAATTTGTTATTTCTTCTCCGGTATTATCAACGGACAAAAACCGATGAGGCACTTGAAATAGTTACAAAAACTTTGAACGGTATGCGTAAAGGAGGGATGTACGATCAAATTGGTTTTGGATTTCACCGCTATTCAACTGACAGGCAATGGCTTGTCCCTCATTTTGAAAAAATGTTATACGATCAGGCGATGTTGATGTTAGCCTTTACCGAAGCGTATCAAGTGGCCGGCAATGAATTGTTCAAGCAAACGGTTTATGAAATTTACGAGTATGTTCAGCGTGAATTAACTGCTTCAAACGGTGCATTCTTCTCTGCCGAAGATGCTGACAGTGAAGGGGAAGAGGGGAAATTCTATCTCTGGGGTGAAGAAGAAATTAGAAAAATATTAGGTGAAGATGCGGACGACATTTTCGATATTTTTCAAATTAAAGAAAGAGGAAATTTTCTTGATCCTTTTAAAGGAGAACATCACAGAGAAAATATTTTTCATCTCCTAAAAACCATTGATGAATTTGCCTTCGAAAACAATTTAAAAAGCGAATCGCTCTCTTCAACGGTTTCACAATCATTAAAAAAACTTTTTGATGAAAGGGAAAAAAGAACTCATCCCCATAAAGATGACAAAATCCTTACCGACTGGAATGGATTGATGATATCCGCCATGGCAAAAGCCGGGGCTGTTTTTGAAGAAGATAAATTTGTCCGCACTGCTGAAACCGCAACGCAATTTCTTTTAACTAATTTACAAACACCCGAAGGATCGTTACTCCATCGTTATAGAGATAACGAAGCCGCGGTATTTGCTAATCTTGACGATTACGCTTTTTTAATTTTTGCTTTACTTGAATTATATGAAGCGACCTTTAATGCTGAATATTTAGTACATGCAGAGAAATTCCAGAAAGTGATCAACAAACATTTTGCCGATGAAGTGTATGGAGGATTTTTCTTTACTTCAGATTTTGCCGAAGAGCTCATCGTCCGCCAAAAAGAAATTTACGATGGAGCAATTCCTTCAGGTAACGCGGTCACAATGCTGAATCTCCTAAAACTCGCCCGCTACACCGGAATTAGTGATTATGAAAACAAAGCATTGGATTTAAGCCGCGCTTTCCATGAGCAAGTAAAAGCTACACCGATGGGACACCCGTTTCTTATGGTCGCACTTGAGTTTATGCTCTCTGAAAGTACGGAGATTGTTATCGTTGGAAAACCGAACGAAATAAAAGTTAGAGCTGCTATTTCCGATTTAAGAAAAAAGTTTATTCCCAATAAAGTAGTGTTGTATAAAGAGCCTGGTAACTCAAAGGATATTGATGGAGTGGCAAATTATGCTGCAAGTCTTACAGAATTAAATAACAAACCGACTTTTTATCTTTGTAAAAATTTCGCATGCGAATTACCGACAAACGACTTTGACGAAATTTGCGCAAACTTGGAATCGAGTAGATGAATTCCGATTTTTCTCAAGCAGGGAAAATATTGATACTCTTCGGTGGAGTTCTTGTTTTGGTTGGAGTTGTTCTGCTGTCGTTTGGCAAAATTCCTTTTCCGGGGAAGCTGCCGGGAGATATTATTATTCAGAAAAAGCAATTCACTTTTTATTTCCCGATCGTCACTTCGTTATTGTTGAGTTTGCTCATTTCCTTGCTGCTTTATCTCTTTAGAAAGTAAAAAGCCCGAACGAATCGGGCTTTTATAAAAACATAACTTTTATTTTATCAACAGGTTTTTGATCCCTCTGGCTAACGTTTCTTTTGGTACTAAACCGACGTGCTTGTCAACAATATTTCCTTTTTTATCAATAAGAAACGAAGTCGGAATTCCGGAAACACCGCCAAACAACTTTGCGGTACTCTGGTCACCGTATACAACCGGATAATTGATCCCGTAATTTTTTACAAATCCTGGAACATCTTCTTTTGTATCCGAATCAACCGAAATTCCAAGTACAACAAAGTTTTTGGGGAATTCTTTTTGCAATTCAATTAAATCGGGAATTCCTTTCCTACAGGGAGGGCACCATGTCGCCCAAAAATCTATCAGTACGACTTTATTTTTGTAATCGGAAAGTTTTATGGTCTTACCTTCAATGTCTTTAAGCGAAAACTCTGGAGCTTTTTTTGATTGAGCTAGCGAAGGACTTGAAAACATGAAGACTAAAAGGACAAAAAAGGTAAATGACATTGCTATATTTTTCATACAATTCCTTAATAATTTTTCAGTTTGATGAATACAATCGTGGAAAGATTCACTGGGTTGATACTTGCCCGGATTTATTATAAAATGGGGGATAAGGTCCGCTTTCGGGTTCTTTTCTTGTATTATTCAAAACAAAAAAGAATAAAAGAACCAATAAAAAAACGATCGTTTCAATCCGGCTCTTTAATTTGGGATCTAATAACGGTTTTTTCTCTTGTAACGGTGTTTTGCCAATTTGTCGAGCCTGATTTCTTTTCTTTTCTTTTGCCATACTTCTTTCATATTAAATTATAAATTCGCTGCAAGAAAATATAAAAATATTTTGACTTATGTAAGCCTTAATTTCGTAATACCTAACCCGGACAAACCGGAAATCACAAAAAACAAATACCAAATAATTTTAGATGAATGATTGAATGTTTGCATGGTTGCATGTAAATCATTAATTAAGAACATTCATTTATTCATCCATGCTTTCAATCATCCATCGTTTGGAAATTAGGTTTTAGTTGTAATAACGTTTCATTTTTTTTTGTATAAGGCGACTTATATAGTTTTCATTTGCGTAATTTTAGAACAATCAATAGAGGAATTTTTAATGAACGACTTTCTTTTTTCTCAGTTTATGGGACCAAAGGGAGAGAATATTTCTCTTCTTCAAACATATATTGAAAAAATTCTTGATGAACAGAAAAAATGGCGGGCAGATTATTCACCGGAAGATATTTCTCTTTATAAGAAATCGGAATATAACAACGGTAAACTTGTTGAAGAATTTGAAAAATTTTTAGAACGAAGTAAAAATCATTTCCCGTTTTTTCATCCCCGCTATGCGGCGCAAATGGCGAAAGACCCGGCAATTCCTACAATACTCGGTTATTTGACCTTCATGCTTTCTAACCCCAATAATCACGCTTATGAAGGTGGTCCTGTTACTACGGAAATGGAAATGGAAGTTGTGGATCTTCTTTTAAAAATGGTTGGGTATAAAACCGGCTGGGGACATTTAACAAGCGGCGGCTCTCTCGCAAATATGGAAGCGCTTTGGGCGGCGCGTGATTTTTATAATAAAGGAACGGTTTATTTTTCGGAAGTTTCTCACTATTCGTGGAAGCGGATTTGCAAAATATTAAACATAGATGCGTTCAAAGAAATTTCCGTTGATAAAAATTTTAGAATTGATTGCTCAATGCTTGAAGTTGAACTCAAAAAAAATGAAGCAATGATGGTAATGGCAAACCTTGGCTCCACCGGCACAGGAAGCGTTGATAATATTGAAGTTATTCTTGAGTTGAAAAAAAAATACCAATTCCATTTACACGTTGATGCTGCATACGGCGGTTTTTTTAGAGCGATTCTTTTAGATGAAAATTATATTCCTTCGTCACCAAAAACTCCTCTGAGTGAGCACACAGAAAAGCAATTGCTCCTCTTGTCGGAATCTGATTCAATTACTATTGACCCGCATAAACAAGGCTCTGTTTCGTATGGAGCCGGAGCGGTTCTTTATAAAAATGAAGAACTGCGCAACATCATTTTGAATACAGCTCCATACACGTATCATAAGTTAGACAAACCAAATATCGGAATGTTTTCACTTGAAGGTTCACGTTCCGGGGCAACGGCAGCGGCTTGTTATCTAACGTACAAAGTAATTCCGCCGAATAATTCGGGAATCGGGGAACTGTTATCACAAACTATTCTTGCTTCGCAAAAATTTTATGAGATGATCGAGCAAAGTGAAAATTATGATAACTTGAACTACCCGGATTTAGATATAAATTGTTTCTTCCGAAGATCTGTGAGTAAAAATATTTCTGAAGTAAACGAACGGACAAAGGCTATTTACAATCTTCTTTCGGTAGAAGCAGAAAATCCCGAGTTCATTCTTTCTAAGTTTGTACTTTCACCGGAAATCACCAAAATAGTGCTTCCGGAATATGAAAATCCCGGGGGGAAATCGCTTATTGCATTACGGGCAGTCTTTATGAAACATTGGTATGCGATGGATGATTTTTATTATCTTAAAGAATTAATTGAAGTTTTAGAATTGAAAGCAAAGCAGTAAATTTGTCATAAACTAAAAAAGAACAATGCATGATTGAAATAAATAATCTCCATAAAAGTTTCGGCTCAAAAAAAGTACTGCGTGGTGTAGATCTTCAAATCCATGACGGCGAAACCATTGTAATTATTGGGCGAAGCGGCTGTGGCAAGAGCGTTTTACTGAAACTTATTGTGGGATTACTTTCGCCCGAAGAAGGTTCTGTAAAAGTGGAAGGGAAAATTATTGGTGAACTTCCAGAAAGGGAATTGTATGAAGTTCGTAGAAATTTTGGATTTCTTTTTCAAGGAGCCGCTTTATTTGATTCAATGACGGTTGGAGAAAATGTTGCGCTTCCCCTTGTTGAAGCAAATAGTGGAACAGCAGAGGAGGAAATCAAAAGATTAGTTGAAGAGAAACTTGAACTTGTCGGACTTTCGGGAATTCAAAATCTTAAGCCTAGCGAACTTTCCGGCGGAATGAAAAAGCGGGTTGGGCTTGCCCGCGCTTTGATTACTAATCCAAACTATATTTTGTATGATGAACCGACTACCGGACTCGATCCGATTATGTCTGACTCCATTGATAACCTTATAAAAGAGTTAGCGGAAAAATTGAAAGTTACTTCGATCGTCGTTACCCATGATATGTTCAGTGTAAAAAATGTTGCTCATAAAGTAGCGATGATGCATGATGGAATTGTCCATTTTGTCGGGAATATTGATGAACTTCAAAACTCTTCTGATGAAATAATTACTGAGTTCATTAAACGAACAGAAAGCTAATGCAATTAATAAAGCCTATCCCAGAAAGGAAGGGGGTTCTGATTCTCCCTTTTGGGGAAAGAGGGCTTTTAGTTATTTTTAAATAGAAATTTTTAAACTCCATTACCTAAGAAAAAACATGAAATTCAGTAAATCATTCATTCCGACTTTAAAAGAAGTCCCGAACGACGCAGTCGTTACAAGCCATATATTAATGCTCCGCACCGGGATGGTTCGCTCTCTTGGCGCCGGCATCTATTCCTTTTTACCGCTTGGTTACAAAGTAATAAAAAAAATATCCGAAATTATCCGTCAAGAAATGGACGCAATCGGCGGGCAGGAATTCCATTTACCTGCATTGAATCCAAAAGAAATTTGGGAAGAAACAGGCAGAGTAGAAGCGTTCGGCGATATCATGTTTCAAATTAAAAACCGTGATTACGTCCTTGCACCGACTCACGAAGAAATTATGACGTATCACGCAAGAAAAGTTTTAAAGTCGTATAAAGAGTTACCGCAAATATGGTATCAGATTCAAACCAAATTTAGAAATGAAGCGCGTCCACGTAGTGGAGTTATCCGCGGAAGAGAATTTTTAATGAAAGACGCCTATTCATTCGATTCAACTTATGAAAATCTCAATGTATCTTATCAACTGCACGACGGTGCCTACAGAAAAATATTTGACCGCTGCGGATTGAAATATTTTGTCGTCGGCGCTTCAAGCGGAGCGATGGGAGGAACAGGTTCGGAAGAATTTATGGTGAAATCCGATGCCGGCGAAGATACTGTTGCCTATTGCGAGAGCTGCGGTTATGCGGCTAACGTTGAAGTTTCATCTTCCAAAGTAAAGGCAAAAGAAAGAAATGCAGAGAGTAAAAATATTTATGAAATTTCTACTCCGAATGTAAAATCAATTGATGAACTTTGTGCGTTTTTAAAGATTGATGAAACGGAATGTGCAAAATCCCGCGTGGTTATGCACGATAAAAAGCCTGTCTTACTTTTGATGCTTGGAAATGATGAAGTAAATGAAACAAAAATTGAAGCGATTCTGGGGGGAACAGTTCGCCCCGCGCATCCCGAAGAATTAAAAGAAATCACCGGCGCTGATGCAGGTTCAATCGGTCCGGTTGGGTTTAACGGAAGAGTACTTGCTGATCTCCGTTTGAAAGATGCGAACAATCTTTATAGCGGCGCAAATAAAAATGATTATCATCTCGGCGGAATTGATCTGATGCGCGATGTAAAAGGAATTGAATATGTTGATTTGCGAATTGTGAAAGCCGGTGAAGGTTGCCCGAAGTGCGAAGAGGCTCTTGATGTATTCACCGCTATTGAACTCGGACATATTTTTAAACTCGGCACAAAATATTCGGAAGCAATGGGCGCAACTTTTCTTGACGAAAACGGAAAAGAGAAGCCGTTGATAATGGGAAGCTATGGCATTGGCGTTGAACGGGTGATGGCATGTTTTATTGAACAACATCACGATGAAAAGGGAATCGTTTGGGATAAAACGCTTGCACCGTTTGATATTCATCTTCTTGCATTGAATTTGAAAAATCAAACAATAGTTGAAGCAGCAGAAAAAGTTTATCAAGAATTGATAGCAGCCGGATTCCAGGTTTTATTTGATGATAGAATTGATGCCGGCGCGGGATTCAAATTTAATGATGCCGATCTGCTTGGAATGCCGGTTCAAGTTATTATCGGAGAACGAAAATTGAAGGAAGGAAAAGTTGAAGTGAAAATCAGGAAGACTGGCGAGCGGTTTGATATTGAGATTGAAAAGTTAAATGATTTTGTAAAATCGTTAGATTAATGTTGCGAACAACAAAAATGAAAAATTGAAATGAAAGTTAAAGAAACACTTTTTCCTTATTTGGAGACTTCTATCAAAGCAATTGTTGATAATGCTGAGACCGGTGAGGCTTTGGGAAATTATGAAAATGAAAAATTCGATTTAATAATTACCTCGCCTCCATACAACATTGGTAAAAGTTATGAAGCTAAGCAGTCAATTGAACAGTATTTAGAGACACAAGAAATTATTATAGAAAAATTACTGCGTGTCCTTTCATCTCGAGGGAGTATCTGTTGGCAGGTTGGTAATTATGTTGATAAGGGTGAAGTCTTCCCGTTAGATATTTATTTCTACCAAATATTTAAGAAGTTAGGGCTCAAATTAAGGAACAGAATTATTTGGCACTTCGGTCACGGTCTCCACGCTTCAAAAAGATTTTCCGGTCGGTATGAAACCATTCTCTGGTTTACAAAAACAGATAATTATATATTTAATCTTGATCCGATAAGAGTCCCTTCAAAATATCCCGGTAAGCTTCATTTCAAAGGACCTAAAAAAGGACTGCCTTCAGGCAATCCTAATGGGAAAAATCCATCTGACATTTGGGAAATAGTAGTTGAAGATTGGGAAGAAGAATTATGGAACATCCCAAATGTAAAATCAAACCATCCCGAAAAAACAATTCACCCATGCCAATTTCCGATTGAGTTGGTTGAAAGGTGTGTGTTAGCTCTGACAAATGAAAACAGTTGGGTGCTTGATCCGTATGCAGGAGTTGGCTCAGCACTAATTGCTTCAATTAAAAATAATAGAAACGCGGTTGGTATTGAAAAAGAGAAAGATTACTGTAAAATATCTCAGGAAAGAATTCAAGATTATAAAAACGGGGAATTAAAATTTCGCCCGATTAACAAATCTATTCACCAACCTTCACTTAAGGATAAAGTTGCTCAAATTCCGATTGAGTGGCTAAAGAAAAGCGTATGAAAATAGCAGGGATATATTCATTCAACAATGGTCAAAAGTTTGTTCAAAGTAATTTTAAAAAAGAACTCACACAATTAAAGGCTGCCGTAACAGCAATTGATGCAAATTTGTATAAAACTAAGGGAAGCAAAGAAAAAACAATGCCGGGGAAAATTCTTTATAGTCCGGTAGGTTTTAATAAGGCTTTCAAAAATAATTTACTTCCTCTTGGATGGAAAAATGTAAAAGAACAATGTCAGTACAGCAACAAGTTTTATGTTGGTGGATATAGAAGTCCGGCAAAGAAAAAAATATATCCGTTTCGTGATATGGATTATGTTAAAAACAAATTGGGCGTTGAAGTACAGTTCGGTAAATATTCTTTTATGGTTTATAATGTTTGCGCGAAGATGACGATATTTAAGAAATTAGGGCATATCATCGCCGGAGTGGAAATCGTACCCGTAAAAGAATTAGCTGAACAAATGTCGACGGGTGTTTCTTATTTTGAACAATTCGTTTGGGACTTAGAACAAAGAGGTACAGCTGATATAGATATTCCGGTAATGATAATAGGAATTAGGTCTTAACATTATAAAAATTTATGACTGAACTTTATAAATTCTCCGAAGAAAATCTTTTAAAGCAAGTAGAAAACGGTAAGTTTGAACTTGGTTTTTACCGCATAAAATTTTTTACAAAAGATGGCATGCTCTCCGATATTTATAAAGATGAAGTAAGTGAGTTTTATCTTTATCCAAGCGGTGGAACGCTGCGCGATAAAGATTTTAATATTGTTTTTTATTCTTCAAAATTTGATACCTACCGTGGGTTTGTTCCGCCCCATCAGCGTAATGATTCTTGAAAATCTTTTGTTCATAAAGTTTATTAATTCTTTCGGTTTACTAATGAATACATTTCAAAAAACAAAATATTTCTACTTCATTTTTCTACTTTCTTCATCCGTTGCTTTTGCTCAGCCGTTTAAGTTTGGATGGATTACCGATTTACACATCGGCTCGAAAAATGCCGATGCAGATTTACTGGCGGTTGTCAATGATATAAATTTGAAAAAAGAAGTTTCATTTGTCGTTGCTACCGGTGACATCTCTGAATCCGGAAAAGCTGAAGATCTAAAAAACGCAAAACAGATTTTAGACAAGCTGAACGTTCCGTATTATATTATCCCCGGCAACCACGATACAAAATGGAGCGAAAGCGGAGCAAAAGTATTTTCCGAATTATGGAACGACGATAAATTCATTCTTAACTTCAGCAACACCCTCCTCGTCGGTTTGAATACCGGAATTTCCTGGCGCGGCGGCGGGGGACATGTAGCGCCGGAAGATTTACATTGGCTTGATTCGCTTTTCTCAACGGTCCCTGACGAAAAGGAAATTCTTTTTTTCGTTCATCATCAACTTGATAAAGAAGTTGATAATTGGTTCAGGGTTACAAATATTTTGGCGAAAAAAAATGTGAAGGAAATATTTGTCGGTCATGGACACTCGAACCGCGTTTATAATTTCAACAGACTTCCCGGCGTAATGGGGCGATCAACCTTGACAGCAAAAGGGAAAAGCTGGGGTTATACTTTGGTGGATGATCAAGTTGATTCTCTTTTCTTTTTTGAAATAACAAATGATAGTCTTTATAAAAAATGGAATTCAATTGGAAAACAAAACTCTATAGATTATTCACAAGTTGATTCAACTGACTTTGAAAACTACTCGGCAAACATTCTTTGGCAAAAAGATTTACAGTCAACGCTTGTCGCCCCGGTAACGACGTACGAAAAAAAAATTATCGCCGCAACAAAAAAAGGAATTCTTTTTTGTTTTGATGAAACGGGAACGCAGTTATGGAAAACTGATTTAGGTGCTTCGATATTCAGTAAACCGGCAGTTACTAATAATATTGTTATCGTTGGAACTATGAAAGGGGATCTGTTTACGGTTGATATTTCTACAGGACACGTTATACAGGTGATCGGGATTGATGAAGCAATTACTTCTCCAATTGCTACAATGGAGATTGATTATCAAGAAGAAAAATCCTACGCAATAGTTTTCGGCACTGCGACAGGAGAAATTTTTTCGTATGAACTTTCTTCATTAAATCTTTTGTGGAGCAACACATCCGCAAGCGGAATGATCGAGTCTAAACCTTTAATCCAAAAAGACAAAATTATTTTCGGCAGCTGGGACACCTATCTTTATTGTATTGATGCAAATACCGGATTATTAAACTGGAAGTGGACCGGGAATCCGGTTTTTAATTATTCGCCAGCGGCTTCTCCGTTGGTAACCGATGGAAAAGATGTTTTTTTTGCTACTCCGGATAAAGCTATCACAGCAGTTGATCTCTTGCTTGGTAAAACCGCCTGGCAAAAAACGAACTATGACGCATGGGAATCAATTGGGATTAGTAACGATAAAAAGAAAATTTATGTAAAAAGTCAGCACGATAAATTTTTTATTATTTCCCCCGCAAATGGTAAACTTGAAAAAACTATTGATATGAAATTTGGTTTAGATACGGGACCGATCCAACCAATTCAAGTAAATGGAAATATTTATTTCGGCGGGAAAAATGGAAATATTTATTCGATTGATGCAAAATATAATTTCACTTCTTTGCTCTTTATGGGAACAGCAAGAACGCATTCTTTGCAGGTGTTGGATGAGCGGCGAATTGCAGCGTCAAATATGGATGGGAAGATTGTAGTTTTTGAGGTAAGCGAATAAATGGGAAGATATGATGGCATTATTTTCGATATAGACGGAACCTTAACTTCAACCAATGAGTTGATCTTTGCTTCATTCAATCACATTACAAAAAAATATTTAGACAAATCTCTAACGAATGAAGAAGTTGTTTCTTTATTCGGACCGACTGAAGACAAAATTATTGAAGATTGGTTTGGAGAAAATGCGGAAAAAGTCAAAAGAGATTATTATTCATTCTACAACGACAACCACGCAATGGCAAATCTTTATCCCGGGGTGAAAGAGCTGCTTCAATTTCTAAAAGAGAAAAATATTTTGCTTTCAATTTATACAGGGAAGGGAAGAGAAGCTTCTCTTCTCACTTTAAAGAAATTGGAGATTTATGATTGCTTCGATTTAATAATTTCCGGAAGCGATGTGAAAGATCACAAACCTTCACCCGAAGGAATTGAAATATTTCTCGATAAATATTCTTTGGACAAAGAAAGAGTTTTAATGGTTGGTGATGCACCGGCTGATATTAAAGCCGCTCGTGCAGCGGGAGTTCAAGTTGCTTCTGCTGTGTGGGATAGTTATGCGCGTGAAGAAGTTTTAGAGATGGAGAGCAATTTTGTTTTTCATACGGTCGAAGAAATGAAAACTTTTTTTGAAAAGGAAGTTTGATCCTTTCTCTTCATCGTAATCTTAATCAATATGGATTATGATTAAGATTACGATCAAGAAATTCATATCGTATTGTCAGTTAATTTTTTTTATCTTTTACTTTCAACTTTCAACTTTCAACTTTCAACTTTTTACTTGCTGCTCTAAGTTACATATTAAACGGGTAAACAAAACTGATTCGCGGTTCAATTTTCTTCTGGGGTTTATAACCGGTAATCTCATTATTGCTGTTTCTGGTTGGTGTAAATGTCCATTGATAAACCATAGAAACGATCATAAACGAATACGGTTTGTAACCAAGTTCAGCAAATAAAATTGAGCGGTCATTTAGTTTAAAAACATCGGCGCCGTCAACAAATATTTTATCATATCCGGCTCTTGCAATAAATGAAAACCCGCTTGGCGCTACATCTGCGGTTAAATGTAAAATTCCACCATCGTGGTTGTCCAGCTTCTGCAAACCTCCGATAACATTAAACGTACCTAAAACTGAAATTCCTAACTCACCGTAATAACCATTTTCTGCGGCATTCATATATTCAAGCGTTGTGGCTTTGCTCGAAACACTATCCGTATAGCGTTCAATTTCATAAAAAGAACTGAAATATGCCGGCATGTAGTGATCGTTATTCCAACGGCGTTCTAACTTTGCGGATGCGTTAAAAATTCCCAATCCGTTCAACCCTAAAATAATTCCTGAAGCAGCGCCACTGCCAAAATTCATAATTTTTACATAATCGAAATAAAGAGAAGCATTTGCCATGCTGAAATTAAAAAGAGGCAAACCTAAATCAAGTCCAGCAATTTTTACAGTTCCTTTATCTTTAGTAGTTACAAAATACTTAACTCCAGGTGGAGGAACAATTACAATTATTCCTGAATTCTTATTAAAATCTCCGGCAAAAGTAGCTCCGACCTCTAAATTGCCGATAATTGGTAGAGAAGCTGCCGATGTGTATTGAAGCGGTCGAACGTATCCGCGCATTCCTAAAACTCCGGCTTGAGCAAAATTACTGTAAATAGATTCGAATCCGAATTTGTTAAAATCAAGATCAACAACAGCTCCGATCGTGCGTGTATCAAAACTCGGACTGTTATTATACTGATACACGATGCTTCCATGTCCTAACGTATAAAAATCTAAAGCGCCAAGTTTAACATAAACCGGGTCTTTCTTCATTCCGTAACGGACATACCGAATGATGCTTAAGTAATCTGAAGTTTCATTAAAGTTTTCTTTGCGTAATTTCCCTTGAGAACTGAATTCTAAATTGAGATCTAATCCAACCCCAACTTTAGCAAAAGAGATTTCCGGTCTAAAACGGAAAGCATAAAAAGGTTGACCGTCAATCCACGTCATTCCTAATCCACCGGTTAAATCACCTTTATTTGGATTTGGGAATTGATTGAATTGAGAATAAGTATCACTAAAGAAAAAGAAAAGAACAAATAAAGTTAGGAGGATTATTTTCATGACGTTCTCGTAATTATTGTAAATGAATTGTACAAACTTAATAAATGAAAAAACAACATCCTTTTATTTAGTTATTACCAATTTCTTTGTTTCAACAAAATTTCCCGCTCGTAGCTGATACAAATAAACTCCGCTTGGTAGTGAGTTAGTTGTTAGTTGAGGGTTGTTAGTCGTATCAAAAATAATGGAATAATTTCCGGAAGGTTGTTCCTCATCTACTAATGTAGCAACCTCACTTCCCAAGACATCGAAAACTTTTAAAGTTTGTCCTGTCCTGAAATAGGTTGCCCTGAAAAATACATAAAAAAGGAGCAGCAATGGACAAGGAAAACAAAAGCAAGCTGAAAATAAAAGTAGTCAGAAACTTCAGCGAAGAATTCAAAAGAGCAAAAGTAAAAGAACTTGAACAAAAGCAAATAACAATTTCAAAACTCGTATCTTTATATGGTGTATCCAGAGGTGCTGTATATAAATGGCTTTATAAGTATTCAACTCATTATAAACAAGGAACGAGGTTAGTTGTGGAACTTGAAAGTGAATCAAAAAAAACCGAAAGACTGCTCAAACGTGTTTGTGAACTTGAGCAAGTCATCGGGCAAAAACAATTAGAAATTGATTATCTCAATAAACTGATTGAGGTTTCTAGTGACGAGTTAAGCGTTGATATAAAAAAAAATTTTATCACGAAACACTCGAATGGTTCAGAGTTAATCGAGACAAACACATCTGGAGTATGAAGCAACTCTATGAATTGGTTAATATCTCTAAACAAGCTCATCTGTCATTTATTGATCGTCAAAACGAAAAAGAACAAGACGATATGATAATCTTAAATGCTATAGCCGGATTGAGAATAATGCATCCACAAATGGGTGCAAAGAAAATGTACTGGTTACTTCAACCCGAAAGTATCGGAAGAGATCAATTCATTGCGCTTGCTGTTGCCAATGGCTATGGTGTGCAACAAACGAGGAATTATCAAATAACTACTCAGAATTCAAGAATTTATAAATACAAAAATCTTGTCAATGGTCTTGTTCTCTTCGACATAAATAATCTTTGGGTCAGCGATATTACGTATTTCCGTTTGGGAGATACTTTTTATTATTTAACCTTCATCGAAGATGTTTATTCACGGAGAATTCTCGGAAGTATTGCTTATCCAACACTTCAAGCAAGAGCGAATCTCTATGCGTTAAATATGGCTTTGAGAACAAGAAACATTAAGGCTTATGATAATCTTATTCATCATTCCGACAGAGGTGTTCAATATACAAGTAATGAGTATGTCAACGCTTTAGAAAGCCGAACTATTAAGATTAGCATGTGCGACTCAGTTTACGAAAACACTCATATTGAACGAGTTAATGGAATCATTAAAAACGAATATCTTAAGCACTGGACGATAAATGATTTCTCAACATTAAAACAAAAACTTAAGCTGGCTGTTTTTCTTTACAACAATGGACGTCCTCATTGGCAGCTTGATAAAATGACGCCTATTCAATTTGAAAACTCTATCAAAGAACTACCATTTTCAGAGAGAAAAGGTTTACACATGTACACCGGTAATACACAAGATGAAAACACTATTAACAAAAATCAATTATCACTTTTTGATTAACAATTAACTATATTTCGGCAACCTATTTCAGGACAGGACATCATCCTGACTGCATACTGCCTATTGCCTACTGCCTATTGCCTACTGCCTATTGCCAACTGCCTAT
>Ga0100396_1000979_pt1 | contig 18095 bp, 11 predicted proteins | sample CryGeymeta201520_FD_81551 | JGI IMG/M metagenome (GOLD analysis project Ga0100396, IMG submission 81551) | Groundwater microbial communities from Crystal Geyser aquifers in Utah, USA - Crystal Geyser metaG 2015-20 | ecosystem: Environmental > Aquatic > Deep subsurface > Groundwater | place: USA... | reverse complement strand
TATTTCATCAAAATCAATTTCTTGGTCTGGTTAAATGCACCGGCTTCAATTTTATAAAAATAAACACCGCTTGCCAATCTGCTTGCATTAAAAGTTACTTGGTGTACCCCAACAGCTTGAACTTCGTTCACTAAAGTTGTAACCAACTCGCCAACGTTGTTATAAACCTTCAACGTAACTTTTTCTTCTTTCGGTAAAGCATACTTTATTGTAGTAGAAGGATTGAACGGGTTCGGATAATTCTGTGATAATGCAAATTGTGTCGGGATTGTTTCATTTTCAACGCCAACAAGACCTTCTTGAATCTTCAAATTATCAATCGCCCAGCCCCAGCCATCAACATATTGATCAGCAAATAGCCTGAAGCGAATTAATATTTCATCGCCTGCGCTAAAATAATCCAATAAATTAACCGAGTGATTTTTAAACATACTTGGAGTTCCACTTGCGCTGCTATTAAAAGCTGCTAACCATGCCGCATCATCTCTGCAGTCATATCCTGGAAGTAATGGAAACCAGTCTCCTCCCTTAGAACCTTCCACAACTACGTAATCCCAGAAATTACTTCCGCCAAAAACAGAACCCGGATCACCCGGTTCTACGATGGCAATATCATCATACTTTAATGTTGCGTTTGTCGCTGCTACAACAATCGGAACGCGCAGTGTGTAAATCAAATCTTTGTTTGTACCGTACGGATGTGCGCTATGAATCGCTCCGTTAGAAAATCCGGCGGCAGTATTAACCGAGAAATCACCTGAAAAATCGGTTGTAGCTGAATTAAAATCATTCACATAACCACTTCGAGCAGCCAAAATTTCAATCAAAGTAGTTGAAATCAACCCGGATTTAAATCCAACTTCACCCTTAAATGAAACGAGTTGGAACTTCTTTAATCCGGTGCTAAAGAACGGCACAATAAGCGTAGAATCTTTTTCTGTTGTAGCACCAAGAGTAAATTGTTTAATTCCATCAATTAAAACTTGAGTTGAATCGTATGGCGAACGTAAGGAGGAATTGATAATAATTCCATCTTTACCCTGGTAGACATTGCCGTTTATTCTTGGAGAAAGGGTAACTACCGGTGGTTTATAGTTTGCTAATTCCGGTAAAGCAACTGACCAGATGCCTCTTCCGTGCGTACCGACCACAACTTCATCGTCAACAATTTTCATATCCCAAACAGAAACAGCAGGAAACCCATTATTTGAATAGTGCCACGAACCGCCGTTATCGGTTGATTCAATAATTCCAATTTCAGTTCCAGCCCAAATAATATTAGTGTTGTACGGCATTACCTGCAGGCAATAAGTTGCAACATCAGGGAAACCGTTCGTACTTGTGGTAGAAGAAGCAAACCCGGTAATATCAGTCCAAACTCCGCCGTAATTTGTTGTTCGTAAAATTTTTGGCGCACCTTGATCTGAAAAAATTGCAAATGCAGTCTGCGGTTCAGTCGGATGTGTATCTAAACCGGAGAGAAGTCCCATAGTCTGTGCGTAATTATTTGTAGCAGCAAAACTTAAACCGCCGTCTTTAGAGACATTCACCTTCCCCTGGGATCCCATGAAAGCTCCAGCCCAAACAACTTGAGGAGTTGCCGATGAGATGGCGACCTGTGCGAAAGTGAAATATCCGCCATTCTGAAAGGAAGTAGTTATTGGAGTAAGCACCCAATTTTCCGCGAAGTTATCTGAGCGATAAACGCCTTTTCTACTTATAACGAAAAGCAAATCCGGGTCTTGTTTTGAACCGGCAATTTTGGTTATGAAAGGAGAATTAACACCGCCGTCTGCATAATCATCAAATCCCTTATTGGGGGTTTCAGATGTTATCCATCCATCAACAGTTCGTGATAAACCGTTGTACTGGCTGCCGCCGATCATTTTTAACGGGTCTTTAGGGTTCCACACAACTTCAAACCCATCTCCGCCGATAACAAATTTATATTTTGTTGCCGCATTAGCGTTCCCGAGACTATGATCAGAAAAATAGGTGCCGTTATCCTGCATTCCACCAAAATATGCTTGGGCGCCGGTCATTTTATCAACGCCATAAAATTGCGAAGTGTTATATCCATTGTCTCCAACTTCCTTAAAAGTTGTTCCGCCATCCGTGGAGACTGCAACACCTCCGTCATTCCCATTTAACATTTTAAAGGATTTTGTGGCTTGATCCATCGGAACACAAACAATGTTATGATGATCAACGTGAATATTTGCCTGTGTGCCTGAATATCTATTATAACCGTCTGTAATCGGAGAAGAAGTTCTTAAGAGAGAGGGAAAACTACTTACATTAATTCTTAACCATGCATTCGGAAGCGTTGCCGGATTCCATGTTGTACCGGTTGCTTTTCTAAGCAGTACAACAAAATTGTTTTTATATTTAATGCCATTGACTTTTGCAATATTGGCGTCAGGTAGAGCAGCATCATAAGTTACATTATGAAAATGAATTTTATCTCCGCTCAACGAAGAGACGTCAAACACGCCGTTTTTATTGGCATCTTGAAATGATACCATCAACTGGCGATTACCGGAAAGATCCCATGCTTCAAAGGGTACATCCAGATAATTTTGATAATCCTGTGTAGTGTTAATAAACCTTGCCGCTTTTTGACCTTTTCCGGGACCAAATCTAAGCTCAACATTGAAGAGATCAGACTGCGCCAGATCGCTTGTTTTCCAATAATCATCTCCTGTTCCAACCCCGCCATTTTCAAAAGGAAGACCTCCCGGGACAAAAGCAAATCTTACCTCCATACTGTCTTTTTCAGTAGACGAGATGTTTTTTTGGGAAGCACCAGTAGAAACCTGCATTTTCCAGATGTCAATACCACCGACATAAACTAAATCAGCATCATACGGATTAACGGCGATTGTATTATCATACCAGCCTTGTCCGCCGAGCCAATCATATACTGTTCCCGAGATTTCTGTTGCTTCAGTCCAGCTTGCGCCCCCATTTACAGTCCCAAAGAGTGAAGACCCTGTACTTGTTTCGGAGGAGATATAAAGTTTTGATGTGTCGGATGGAGCAATAGCAATTTCCAACCTTGCACCGCTCAAATTTTTATTATCCGTTTCAAACCAGGTTTCTCCGGCATCAAAAGATTTTACTACGCCTTTCCCATTTGCGGCGGCATAGAGGGTATTAAAATTTAATGGGTTTGCGATAACGTGCTGAATATTTCCATACGATGATTTTTTTACCCATGAAGCTCCACCATCGTTTGATATTAAAATACCGGTTCTTGTCCCGGCAACAACAATATTTTCATTAGAAGGATCAACGACCAGGCGATTGACATAACTAAAATTGCTGTTTGCAGTTGAAAGAAGCTGAGTCCAGGTTTCTCCTCTGTCTGTTGATTTGAAAATTCCGCTCCCTGCAATTGCATCTGCGTTGTTAAATCCTTCACCGGTTCCTGCATAGAAAACATTCTTGTTCGACCCGCTTTGAGCAATGGCAGTAGTTGCCAAATTTGGTATCTCATCAGTAAGATTTCGCCATGAAGTTCCTGCGTCTGTTGTTTTCCAGACACCACCGCCGACAGAACCGACATACCAGGTGTTTTTTGATGCATCATCAGGATCAACAACAATTCCTCTGGTTCTTCCGCCAACATTAGCAGGTCCGCGTTCAACCCAATTTAAATTAGCCACAGTTTTTGAAAATTTACTGTTGTTTTTCAATTTATTAAATTCTATGAATTTATAATTAGGTTGATAGGTCGGTTCTGATTGTCCCTCTCTCGTACGGATCATTTTTTGTATTTTATCGAACATATCGGGTTGATCAAACTTACTACCGCTCTTTTTCATTCTTTTACGTTCAGACAAAAGCGATTTTCTTGGTCTTGGTGGAGCTGCTACCGATTCGTTTGCTTTTTCAGATTGCAGATTAGATGCAATCAACTTCGCACCCTGCGAAACGGTTTTCTCGCTCCTAACGTTCTCAGCTATTAAAGGAGACGCTTTGCTTACTTTCTTATCATTGACTGTATTGTCTATGGAACTAACTTTTGGTTGAGGATCAATTCCTTTAAAAAAAAGAAATCCAGCAACGAACAGTATGCTGACAATTGAAAGAAGAGTTATTATTTTTTTCATAACGATGCCCTAATTATTTATTGGTTGAATTATTCTTAAATTTTTTGCTTTGTTTTAACATTAAACACATATCCTGATCTATCCGTTCCAGTCTCATTTAATTTAACCGTTCCGGGAAATTTCTGAACATTTACGGTGAATTTTCCATTCCATTTTACATCGCCGAGAGGAATAAAATCTTCAAGAATGATCAATTCACTTTCTTTTTCATAAATAAAAAACTTTATCGCTGTTTCAGTGGCGGATTTGCTCCGACTTGTAACCAAATAAAATTCTTTCGTTTCGTTTTCTTGTAAAGTAAAAAAGCCGGCATATTTTTCTTCAGCTAATTTAGTAACCATTGAATGATAATTAGGCTCGGTCTTCTTTGCTTGATTTGACTTAGCACAATCTGAAGCCGCACAGGAATTTATGAAAAACGACATCAAAAAAAGATATAAAACTATTGCCTTCATTTACAAATCTTTATTGTTGATTGAAATTAAATATTATTTGGATTAATTCAAATACCTCGAAAATTAAAACCATTAAAATATTCTTAAAAAAGAGGCTCGTTTAACTTTGATCGGGCATAACTTTGCTTTTGAAGCTGATTTTATTGCTCAGGAGATTGACTTGCAAAATAATAGTTATCTAACTATGTGCATTTCGTAAAACAAATACATTTTTTAGAATGCTTCATGGTCGGGATAAATCTCAACTTACAACTTACTACCGAATTCGTTTCAAAAAATTATTCTTCAAGATGGATCAACAAAATTCATCTTATTTTGTCTCCGGTTTAATTATCGGGAGAGTAAAATAAAATGTGCTTCCTTTTCCCACTTCGCTTTCGACCCAAATAGTTCCACCCTGTTTTTCAACAAACTCCTTACAAAGCAGCAACCCCAAACCTGTGCTTGGCTCTCCATCGGTTCCTTTTGAACCTACTTTCTCATTCATTTTAAACAATTTATTTAATGTTTTTTCTGTCATCCCAACACCGGTATCACTGATGGAAACTTCCAACATTTGATTACTCAATTTTTTGGCTTTTACAATAATCTTCCCTTCTTTTGAAGAAAATTTTACTGAATTTGAGAGAAGGTTTCTGAATACAGCGTTAACCATTTTTTCATCAGCATAAACCATAAAAGATTCAGTCAGATCACTCGAAATAGCGATGCCTTTTTGTTCGGCTCTTTGTTGGATGGTGCTAATTCCTTGAGATACCATATCGTTCACACTAATCTCATTGGGGTCAAAACATATTGTTCCCCTTTGCATCTGTGCCCACTCTAATAAGTTTTCTATTAATTTGTAGAGATTGGCTGCGGATTGGTGCATATTTTTACTGAATTCGATTATTTCTTCAGTTGAGAAACTTTCGATTTCATCCATCATCAATTCAGTGAATTGCAAAAATCCATTGAAGGGGCTGCGTAAATCATGAGCGATAATTGAAAAGAATTTATCCTTTTCTGCAACGGTTTTAGAAAGTTTTTCGTTGGTTTTTGCAAGCGCTTTTTCCTGCAATTTGCGCTCGGTGATATCGTGGTTAACGCCAACAACACCAATTATTTTTCCACTTGCATCTCGCAACGGCACTTTAGACCCGAGCAGCCAATGGAGTTGTCCGTCTTTATCAATCAATTCCCCCTCAATATTAAGAATTGAATCCCCTGAATGTAGGATGCGTTCATCTTCTTCAAGAAAACCTTTTTTCTTATCGTCCGGATGTAAATCACTATCCGTCTTTCCAAGAAGTTCTTTTTCATTTTCTTTGCCGCATAAATAAACTTCCTTTGGGTTGGCTAATATTTTTCTTCCTTTACTGTCTTTTGCATAAATAGCATCAGGGATTAAATCTATGATCGTGCGCAGTAAAGTTCGTTCATTTGAAAGGGCTTCTTCGGCTCGTTTGCGATTGGTAATATTTCGTCCGATCCCAACAATGCCAATGATCTTTCCGGCTTCATCTTTCAGAGGCAGTTTAGAAGTTAGCAGCCATTCTTTCTGTCCTTTCTCATTCAGAACATATTCTTCTCTATCAAGGACAGGCACTCCTGTTTGTATCACCTGCTGATCATCAGCGAAGAATCCTTCTGCCAGCTCCTTTGGAAAAATATCAAAATCGGTCTTGCCTAAAATTTCTTCTTCAGACTTTGCGCCTGAATTATTTATATCGGCTAAATTAGCAAGTGTTTTCCGGCTTTCGGTATCTTTGCAATAAATTGAATCGGGGATGTTGTTTATTACCGTACGCAATAATAAACGTTCATTTTTAAAAGCTTCTTCTATACTTTTTCGTTCAATAGCCAGAGCGATTTGGTTTCCGACAGAACTTAGTAACTGAAGGTCACTTTCTGAATAAATATTTTCTGTTTCGTAATTCTGAAGGACTAAAACGCCGATTGTTTCAGTAGGCGTAAGCAATGGCACCCCAATCCATGACGGTGAATTTGTCCCCACAAGTACGACCAGATCCTGTTCTACTAATTGATCAAACTCTTCTTGCGTGAGCAATAATGGCTTACCCGTTTTAAATATGTATGAAGTACAGCTTTTCTTCATCGCCATCGGTGGCGGCTGAGGATCGAACTTATCAATAAAAAAAGGGAAATTAAAGAGTTTTGTTTTTCTATCATAAAGAGCAATGAAACAATTTTCAGCATAAATCACTTTCCCCAACGAGTGATGGATTAACTTTAACAATTCGTTAAGATTGTGAGTCGTGGTTATCCCTTCTGTAATTTCGTACAATACCTCTCTTTCCAAATCCACTTTCTTCTTTTCGGTTATATCCGAAATAATTGATTGAAAAGATGGTTTTCCATTAAAAGTTGTTTGAGAACCGACAACTTCAACTGAAATAATACTTCCGTCCATTTTAATAAATCGCCCCTCAATTTTATCGGAAGTAATTCCCCCGGTTAAAGCCTCATACAGTTTATTGCTGACAAATTGTTTATCATCAGAGTGGACAAACTGAATTGCTGTTTTGCCAACGAGGTCTTCAGGACTTGTCGCGCCCACCAATTCAATAGCAGCCGGATTAACGAAGACAATCTTCCCTTCACACACGATAAGAATAGCGTCGGGGGAATTATCAACAACCGATTTATAATGTTCTTCCGTCTCGCGAACTTTCTCTTGTAAAGCTATCTGCTCCTTCAAACGTTTTCCTTCTTCTTCAAGAAGGATTTTTGCCCTCTTACTGCGAAAGACATAAAATGCCGAACCGATGAGCGTAAAAACTAAGACGAAAACAAGCCCTACTGTTTGAAGAAGATTTTTATCTGCAAATTTAGAAACTTCATCCAACGGAACATTTACAACAATTTTCCAGGAAAGATTTTTGTACCTCAGGGAAGAAAAACTAGATAGCTTTTGAGAGGTTTCTTTTAATTCATAATTCGTTGTGCCGGAATTTTTCGACAGAATTGTTTCTATGTAGTCAAAAGAGTTATGACATTCGCTGCACGATTTATCCTTCCGGCGAATATTAAGTGAAACCATTTCAGGATGTGTAGGCTGATACAAGACTGTGCCGTCCTCATCCAATATCCACACAGACTGTTTCTCTTTATGAAGATCATAACTTTGTAAAAATGGAGTCAGAATATCACCTAAGCCTATCACCGCAATTAAAAGACCAGCATAAGCAGCGGGAAGTTTTTCTTTAGATTTTAATGTTGACCTTGCTTCCCCCTTGTTTGTTCCGCTAAACATTGGTGAGGCAATTATTACGCGGAATGACTGACCATTATTCGGGCTCGAAAAAATTTCCGGGACTTCTGTGCTAATAAATTGTTCCCCTTTGTTCGGTTCGTTTCTTCCCCACTTGCTAAATTGAGTTTCGCCAAAATTAAGCTCAACAGCTCCTTTTATTGTTGAATAACTTACTCTTCCTTTTTCGTCAAGCAGGCTAATCGAGAGTACATTTGGAGTCGTGATATTCTGAAAATATTCTTGAATAGCGGAAGAGAGCAGAGCATTGTTTTTCCCTACTAAGGAAGAAAGCTTCTCCGCACTTTGCGATTGGTACCTTAAATAGACTTCAAGTTCTTTCGCCAACTGTTTTGAGGTAAAAAGTTGATGCGCCTGGAACCTTTCAATTGCTTCTTTTTCTGTAGAATAATGGAATTCAAAAAGTATTAAAATTGAAAGGACGAAGACGAAAATAAAACTCGTCAAAAGAATTTTTGATTTCATGACCGTTTTAAATTTGTTTTGAAGATATGAGTGGAAGAAGATACAAAATTGTTACAGAGTAAATTTTAAGTGGAAATGATGTTGCAGATATCATAGTAACTTCTTTTTTGTTTAAACTTGAAATTGTCCATACCGGATAAACTAAAAGTGAGTTAGAAAACTCAAGTAACAGCTGCTGCAGCCGTTTTCAAGCTGATGCATCTGCAATTTAAACGGATTAATTCATCCTTCGTAAACTTAATAAAGTATTTGCTTATAAAGTAGAAAGATATTTAAATGTTTCCTGACTTTTGCCAATTAGTATGAAACAAATTAAGTCTTAGCCGTATATCAATTTTAAATGTCACTTTTAAAATTTATTCCGGAAAGCGATAGAAGTGAGGTGTATTCAAATCAGATCTGAATCAGGGCATCAATTTCTTTTAATCTAAGAATTATCAGAAAACAGACACAAGAAAATTGTCAATCAAAGAATTAAACCCATATAACGCGGCAGAAAAAGAAACAGGGATAGAAAAAACTAAAGCAGTAAACAAATTTTTTATTGAAATAAAGGTAAGAATTTTAGGTTTAAGTTTACCTTCTTTCATTAGATCGGATTTTCATTTTATTAGAATCTGTTCTTAAAAAGTATGTACAAAGTTAGTACTAACTAAGCAAATTAGAAGGTTAGAAGAAATTTATTAAAAATAAAAAAGTGCGAATTCGTTTGAATTCCGAACTAATTGAGCCACATAAGCGACTCGAACGCTTGACCTCGCACTTTTTTAGTTTAGAGAGGGAATCTTTAGAAAATAATCTAAAAGCGGCAAAATCAGCATCCAAATTATTAGCAAGCGTTCAAGTAACTACAAAATTGTTAAAACAATCGGGTGCTCTGCTAATGCCAATGAGGCAAAAGTAAAATTAATATTGAAGCTGGTAAGAAAAGAATTGAATCCCGGTTCGAAATTTTGTGTATTCTTTTTCTAATTAAAAGTTATTCTTTCAAAGAAATGTCACGCAAAATTGCTTCTCTAAATTTTTTTTAAAAAATAGTAAAAAATAACTTGCTTTTTTCCTAAAAGTCTATTAAGTTTGAACCACGATTCATTATGCTTACCCCCCATAGTGAATCTTCCCACGCCCGGTAGCCCTCCACCGGGCATTTTTATTTTAAACTTATTGAGAAATTGCTTAAATAGCTGTTGGTTTTTTCTCATTTTTTGTAAGGAATCGTTATGGAAAAAATAACCTATCAAATTAAACCTAGAACATCAAAAATAGAATTGCCTTCGAAATTAGGTTTCGGAAAAATTTTTACCGACCATATTTTTGAGATGGATTATTCACCCGACAAAGGATGGCATAACTATCTTATTAAACCGGTAGAAAATCTATCTGTTCATCCGGCAGCAATGTTTATTCACTATGGGCAATCAATTTTTGAAGGACTAAAAGCTTTTCATACAGTGAAGGGTGATACTGTAATTTTTCGCCCCGAAACTCATTTGAAGCGCTTGAACCATTCAGCAAAAAGATTGTGCATGCCGCAAATTGATGAAACTTTTGTGCTTCATGCGTTAAAAGAATTAGTTGCAATAGAGAAAGATTGGATCCCAACCAATAGTGGTGAATCACTTTACATCAGACCCCTTATGTTTGGAACAGATGAGATATTGGGAGTCCATCCATCTAAAGTTTATAAGTTTATAATAATGTTATCTCCGGTAGGTGCATACTATCCTGAAGGTTTTAAACCGGTGAAGATTTTAATGCAAGACGATTATGTCCGCGCGGTAAGAAAAGGGGTCGGGGATGCAAAGACTGCCGGAAATTATGCCGCAAGTCTTCTTGCTACAGAAATTGCAAATCAATTAGGCTACACTCAGGTGTTATGGCTCGATGGTGTTGAACAAAAATATCTTGAAGAAGTCGGTACGATGAATATTTTCGTGGAGTTTGAAAATGAAATTGCGACCCCCAAACTGACGGGCAGTATTCTTCCCGGCATCACAAGAGCCTCTGTGATTCAGTTGTTGAAAGATAAAAATTACACGATAAACGAAAGACTGATTAGCGTTGATGAATTTATTGAAGCATATAAGAACGGTAAATTAAAAGGCGTATTCGGAACAGGAACGGCTGCAATTATTTCTCCAGTGTCGGAGGTGACTTTTAAAGGTAATAAAATGGTTATCAATAATGGTGAAGAAAGTAAGCTAGCTGTTGAACTGTTTAACGAAATTACTGAAATTCAGAGAGGTGGGATTGCCGATAAACACGACTGGATAACAAATGTTGCAACCGAAGTAACGGTATAATAAGATTGCATTTCTTTTTAATAAAACTCTCTCTGAACCGGAGAGTTTTTTATAGGTCGTAAATGAAAAAAACGATTTTCTCTTTTGTACTTTTTATTTCTTCACTGATCTTAGCGGGAACTCCAAAATTTCCTAAGAACATTATTATCATGATTGGCGATGGTATGGGTGTTTCTCAAGTTAGTGTATCAGTTTTAACAAATCCAAATTCATCATTTAAAAGATTTCCAGTCACAGGATTTTCCATAACATGTTCTGCAGACAAATTAAAGACTGATTCCGCTGCTGGTGGAACAGCGTTAGCATGCGGAGAATCTACAAATAACGGTTCACTCGGCGTTGACAAATCTGGAAAACCGATTCAATCAATCTTAGATTTAGCAAAACAAAAAAAACTTTCTACAGGAATAGTAGTAACTTCTGAAATTATTAATGCAACTCCGGCAGCATTTTTAGGACATACAACAAACCGGCACGAGAGTGAACTCCTTGCACAACAATTTACTGAATCGGAAACTGACATAGTGATCGGCGGCGGGAAGAAATATTTTGTCCCGGATTCGTTAGGCGGCAAAAGGACAGACAACCAAAATTTATTGGCTAAACTTGTTAGGAGTGGATATGAAATAATTAGCAGCTATGAGGAGTTGGTAAAATCAAATGCTCAAAAATATTATGCTCTTTTAGAACCGTCTGATTTAAAAGCTGCCAATCAGCGGAGCTATTCTCTTTCGGAATTAACCCAAAAAGCTTTGGCTGGACTTTCAAAAAATGAGAATGGATTTGTTATGATGATTGAAGGATCGCAAATTGATCACGGCGGACATGAAAATCTGCCGGATGTTCTCATAAGTGAAATGAACGATTTTGAAAAAGCTGTTAAAACAGCACTCGAATTCGCCGAAGCAGATAAAAATACGTTAGTTCTGGTTACTGCCGATCACGAAACCGGCGGCGCTGCAATAACCGGCGGCAAGCTTGATGGCGGAAATATGAAAATTGATTTCGCCTCTAAAAGTCATACAGCCGCTATGGTTGGTGTGTTTGCATTTGGACCGTCGTGTGAAATGTTTTCCGGTGTAAATGAAAATTATAAGATCGGCAGAAAATTACTTATGCTCTTAAATGCTCAACATTTTTCAAATTCTGGTGAATAATACACTATTCATTAGCTAACCGTAAATTCATGGTAGCGAACATCAAAAGATTATAAGAATATTTTCAGTGCAAATTTTTTAACGTTACGATCGAATAAATCAATGCCTGAATAGTTATTTCGCATGGACTCTAATTTACATCATCCATCAAAACTCAACCATCCACCATGCGGTTTACCACACTATGATTTACGGCTGTAATTTCTCCACTTTTAATTTCACTTCGTATTTTTCAATAGGAATTTGTTGCCGGGATAACGGGAGCGGTTGAACTTCAAGCAGCGTTATTTTGTAAGTATTCATATAACTCGCTTCATTTGATGGGAGGGTGGTGTTCAGGTCTATGTTGTCACTTCCGTTTAAAAGAAGAACGATGTGCGCATTTCCCGCCCAAACACAAACAACATCAACGGGACAGCGAGAATCTTCCGGAATCGCAGAAAACTTTATCGTTAAATTTGTTCCTTCAATTTTAAGTTCTTTTTGATACTTCAGAATGAATTCCTCTCCTAACGGAATTTGAACTTGAACATCTTTGTTGATAACCGGATTGGAGATGTCTAAACATCCAAACTGAATAAAAAATAGAATAAAAAAGAAACCTATTTTCTTCATCTCACACCTTATTGATAACGGGATGCAATTTAATGTTTTTTAGAATTCAAAGTCAATAAATAATTTTTATCACTTTTTCTTAGGTTAGCAAGGGAAAAAATCTAAACCAAATATTTTTTAACCGGTAAGAAACTTTTCGCGGCAAGTGAATGTTAACTTACCAAACTAACAAGCGTAAAGTAATCAGTGTGATATAGATCAGAAGAGAAGAAAAAACACGTTCTATTTAGATCATTTCAATTTATATTTGAGAAACTTATTTTAGAAAATCTTAATCAGAATTAAAAATCAGATGCATTTAGATCTTCAAACAATGATAAACTATATAGTGATAGGCATAGTCGTTTTCTTTATTGCAGTGTTCACTTTTTCGGTTTTGTTTAATAAGATTGTTACTGCCCGGAAGAAGAAACAAGGAAAAATCTTACAAAAGAGGGTTGTAAAACAATATTATTCCAGCAGCAAAGTCCATACAGTTTCTGTACCGGAAAATTTTTCCATTCAAAATCCCCCTATCGTTTCGTTTGACCAGAAGCCTAAACACCCGGAACGATTTACGGTTGTTAACGAACCTTTAAATAGAAATTCCCAATTATTTTCCTATAAAAATTGGAATTAAAAGTCACACCGTTGATTTATACGCTCGAGAAGAATCGGACCTCCGTCCCGACAAGTCGCATAGGCGTCAACCTAAGAATATCAATTTCTGTTTTGATTCACAGTTAATTGTCTAATTGTTCGATTGATTAAGCATTTTATTAATGTCATGCTTTCGGCATTTAGTTCCGCTCTTTTCAGGTGTTGTTATAATAATTTCATCCTTTCGGGATTGAGAAAATAAATCCCGAAGGGATAACATAATTATAGAGAAACGAATAAAAGAGCAAAGAAAATCCCTTTAGGGATGACATATAAAACCTTCATTTTTTTCAAATAACAAATCAATTGTACCAATTATGATTGAAGAACGTAGTCGTTAAGTTGACGCCTATGTGATAAATCTGGATGGTTTTATTTGGCATTTCGCTTTAGCGGTATTTGTTCGTGCAGCTCAATCCATAAATGGTTGTGAGGAATTAGAATTACGTTATCCCCTATACAATTATCGTTAACATGTTCGTAATAACAGATTTCTAAGCGTCCAATCATTTCTTCAACTCTCTCACTTCCTTAAAAAAGTTCTGCAGCAGCTTTTGAGATTCTTTTTCCATAATACCGGAATAAACTTTTATCGAGTGATTGTACTTCCCTTCGGCAGGTAAGTTATAAAGCGATCCGCAAGCGCCGAATTTTATATCGAAGGCTGCAAAGTAAATATTAGATATTCGTGCGAGCAGAGCAGCGCCGGCACACATAAGGCAAGGCTCTAAAGTAACATAAAGATCACAGCCGGTTAGTCTCTCTTCGTGCAACGTATTCGCAGCGGCTGTAACAGCGATCATTTCCGCGTGAGCTGTCGGGTCTTTTAATCGTTCTGTTTGATTATGCCCTTTCCCAAGAATTCTTCCATCTTTCACAATAACAGCGCCAACGGGAATTTCTTTTTCATCAAAAGCTATTTCAGCTTCTTGAAATGCGGCATACATAAAACGGTAATTTTCTTCACTAAAAAGCATTGTGTTAAATAATTAGATTGTTACTAAAAATATTCTGCGCAAAATGCTAAGAACATTAACTGGTATCTCACGTTACGCAAAAGTGAGAAATTATATTGTTAATCGAAGCGAAGCTTCGATAAAATGCTTGTTTTTTACGAAGCTACCGCTTCGTATTACAAATTCTGCGTAAGGTGCCCTGGTATAAAATAAGAGCATGGATGAATGAAAGTGAATGGTTGAATGTTTTCCATCTCGTCATCCAATCTCACATCCATTCGTTCAATTTGGTTCCGGTTGTGCCTGATTACAAAAAAGGAATTATTAGAAACATTTCAAGTTGCAGACTTAACTTTTATGTGTTTCGTTTTCAATCTAAGAAATCTTGCTACTATTTAAATAAAAATTCGACTTATAAAACCATTGGACAAAAAAAAAGGTTGCACAAAAGGCAACCTTTTTTTATTGAAAGAACTATTTTATTTCATTAAGATCAACTTCATCGCTTTAACAAAGTTCCCTGCAGTAATCTTATAAATGTAAGCTCCGCTGGAAACTTTCTGACCGAATTCATTGTCTCCATTCCATTGAACCGAATACGTACCGGCATTCTTCTGCTCACTGACAAGAGTTTTAATCTTTTGTCCGAGCATATTGTAAACCGATAAAGTAACTACGGCATTCTGAGGAATGGCATACTTAATTATCGTCGTTGGGTTAAACGGATTTGGATAATTCTGTGATAAATCAAAGGCTTGAGGTACTACGTTTTCAGGTGTCACATCGGTAGCCTGGTTTGGGACAAAACTTTCCGGTTGTGAGTATCCTGATACACTTCCGTCTTTTCCGGTTGCCCTTACTCTCCAGTAATATTTTGTTCCATTCGTTAAATTATTAACTGCATAAGTTCTCGATGTTATATTGCTGACTGTTGTGGCAGCGCTAAAGTCAGAGCTTGTTGCATATTGTAGATCATACTTCTCTTGATTTTGAGTTCTGATCGGGTCAAACCAATTGAGATTTATATCAGAAGCATAGACATTTACGCCGTTGGATGGTCCGCCGATTCTTGGCTGGATTGCACTGAAGCCAGGATCGGTAATAAAGTAGGTAGATACCCATGAACCCCAATCTTCATGACCAACTCCAATCCTGGATCTTACTCTCCAGTAATAAGTATAACCTGATTCTAATGAAACCGGGATAGCAAAGGAAGTTGCATAGACACCTGCAGCAGTATCTGCAGCATTTGAAGCTGTCAAAACTGAGAAGTTTCCATAAATACTTACTTGAACTTGGAAATTAGTTCCCGCCGGATTATCATTTGTGTACCAGAACAATGATTGCGTATTTGTCCAGACTATTGTTCCGTTTATTGGATAGTCTAGAATTGGTGTTGGAGCAACAGTTCCAATTGGATTAACCGTAAATGCTGTCGCAGTAGTTGCATAAGCCGATTGTTCTGTAGTAACAGGGTTTCTGCTTCTTACTCTCCATAAATAACTTGCAAGAGAATTAGGCAATACCGCGCTATAATATAATGTTGATAAACCGGTCCATGAAAGCACAGGAGCTGCGAATCCCGGGTCGGTATCTGTGGTAATATCTCCGTCAAAAACCAACCCATCGGTTGGACCATTTAAGTACCAGTTCATATCATGGTTAAATGTAAAAATTGTACTTCCGGCTGTTGGCCAGGAAATTATAGGAACGGTGGGATAGCCGCTTGCTGCAGGATCAACAGTAAAGCTTTCAGGAGTTGTCCATGCACCAGGTCCGGTAAGCGGGCTGGTTGCTTGTACACGCCAATAATAAGTAGTTCCAGGAACAACATAGATCGGGAAAGTCATATACTGATTAGCTGTACTGCCGGCACTTATTCCCGGGAATGTATTCGAGGTATTATATTCAACATTGAAGGTTACACCGGTATAAGCAGAATCTAAGTACCAATTTAATACCGGCTGAACAGTGTAAACTTTTTCTCCACTGATAGGCCAGGACAACTTAACATCCGGCGTAGTAATAAAGTAAACTAAAAATGAACCGCTTGACCAACCAGAGATCGTTTCCGTAATGGTTGAGGTTGCATGAACTCTCCAATAATAATATGCGGGAAGCAATGCAGTAGTTGTTATATTCTGATTACCCGTTGAATCTTTGAAAACGGGAGACCCTGTCCAGGTTGGGTTATCGTAAACCTCTACCAAATATCTATTCGTTAATTGTGGTTCATTGTGATACCAATATAACGTTGGTGTAGTTGTATAAACTGTTTGGGCGCCTAAGGGCCAAGAAGCAACAGGGTCACCACCAAAAGCAGTCTTAAATGTTGCACTTGCTGAATAAGAAGCTACCCTGCCGTCTGAACGTTTTGCAATAACTCTCCAAACGTAGGTAGTGTTCGGGTCTAATGTTGGGAGTATCACCGTCTGTACAGCAATATTGCTTGCAATTTGGATAAAATTTACGTCTGTACTTCTACGATATTGCACATCATAGATAATATTTGCAATAGGTTGATTTAAGTGCCAGTACAAGGTAGGTGTCTGAGTAAAAACGGTTGCGTTGCCAATCGGGCTGTTGGGCTGCGGCATTGCAGCGGGTAATGTCATGAAACTTGAAATCGAAGAATAGGGAGTATTATCTGCCTTAACTCTCCAATAATAATTTGTGACGTTAGTTAATATTTCTGTGCTATCCAACGTATAGGAATTAGTTACAAGTCCCACTTTACTAAGCAATGTAGTAGCAAAGTTATCAAGTGAGATATCTAAATCATAGGTTACGGCTCCAGGAACTGTCGTCCATCCAAATGCGGTTTGAATGGAAACTCCTGAAATTGTATTTGCAGGCGACGTTAATGTTGGGGGTCCTAAAGTCGTAAAAGTACTAGTAGCAGAATTTGAACCTGTCCCTAAAAAATTGGTACCGCGAACTCTCCAGTAATAAACAGTCGAAACAGATAAACCTGCAACTGAAGCAGTAGGACTAACTAATCCCGACTGTGTATTAATGATGGAAGAAAATCCGGCATCAGTAGCTAATTCAAAAGTATAGGAATCTGTTTGGGATGTAGCGCCCCAAGTAAATGTAAGTGAAAGCGCTTGTCCCGTTGCTCCATCGACTGGTGTGCCAAGTGTTGGTGCAACCGGCGTTGCCGAAGGGAGTGTCCTAAAGGTAAATGTAGATGAATAGGCTCCTGTTGTCGGCGCTGATTGTCTCACATGCCAATAATAAAGAGTATAATTAGCTAAACTCAAAGGGACTAAATGTGATGTTCCAATTACACCATCATTGGTATATGATAACGATGTAAATCCTGCATCGGTTGCAACTTCAACTCGATATGTTGTTGAACCAATATCAGTCCAAGAAAGTGTAGGGGATAAAGCGACATTCGTTGCTCCATCTGTGGGAGTTAGCAATGTTGGCTGCGCTAAAGCACTTGGCAGCACAAACAATAATGCTATAAAAGCAAATTTAAACTGTTGAATTATTCTCATTTTATTTTCCTCTTAGTTAATTGAAACTTTGTATTTACTTCTCTTTTATCTGAACTAAAAAAATAATTATTTTTTATTTTTCTCATGCTTCCCTTTTATTTTTTATTAACAATAATTTATTCTACTAAGTTCCCTCTTTATACTAATCAAATATTTAGTAAAACCATAGGGGAAAAATAACGCGCAGATTGAATAATAACAAGCAAAATATTTACCTGTTTCCTATCCATCTATGGCTTTGAGGGTCGTTAAATTGTTCTGAAATTAAGATGAGACTTTTTTATGTGGTGAATTTAGGTATTCTTTCTCTATTTGTCAAGAGAAATCTTTATAAATTTAATTTTAAAATAAGGTACAAGATAGAGATCACACCAACTAATCTTTCCGGAAATGCCCCATTTTAAAATTGAGAATTTACCAACATCAACTTACCAATGACCTTTGACCAATAAAGCGTTGTTAATTAACTATTCCTGCCTTTTCGCACAAAATATTTTTGCTAATTATTTAATGCACCGGACACTGAAACCGTAAACCTTATCGAAATCGTAAAAGAAGAGAAAACTTCCATTACTGTAGAAATAAATGCTGCTTGCAAAAGGAGTTTGTC
>Ga0100396_1000973_pt1 | contig 18142 bp, 19 predicted proteins | sample CryGeymeta201520_FD_81551 | JGI IMG/M metagenome (GOLD analysis project Ga0100396, IMG submission 81551) | Groundwater microbial communities from Crystal Geyser aquifers in Utah, USA - Crystal Geyser metaG 2015-20 | ecosystem: Environmental > Aquatic > Deep subsurface > Groundwater | place: USA... | reverse complement strand
TACCCGCCAAATGGTCTATTCGCAGTACCGCAAAACTCGCTACCGACCGCTTCGACCGATTGTCATTCTGAGCGGCTTTGCCTCGAACCTCTCGCGATGACGTGCGAAAGCGAAGAATCTCCTGCCCCAAGACGAGACCCCCTTCGACGGAGCTCGGGACAGGCTTCGCTGGTTTCACGCCGTAGCGCAGCTCTCGGGACTGACCCGCTCAGAGCCTGCCCTGAGGCCCCTCCCGAGTACATCCTGAGCCTGTCGAAGGGTACATCGAGGGGTGAAGCGAAGGGGTGACAAAAGTGAGTTTTGCGCTATTGCGTCTATTCCCTTTGGGTGTGCCCCGCGCCAGGTCAAATGGCTTACCGGCGCCTCTGGTTCGGCGCGTAGACCGTTTTGCGGAGAGCCGGGCGCGCCGTTCGGCCGTTGCGCACGCGGCGGCGATCCGATACACTGAGCGCATACGGGTGCAAAGAGGCATTTCAGCAAGGAGACATTTCACCATGGAACAGCAGACCGCAACCGGCAACCGCCATCTATGGATCATGGTCCTGTGCTGCCTGATCCCCGTGGCCGCGCTGGGGGCCATCTTTATCTTGAAGATCCCGATTCCCCAGGTGCTGTTCTGGGGTCTGATCCTGCTCTGCCCGTTGAGCCATGTCCTGATGATGGCTCTGGGCGGGCACCGGCACGGTGACGCCACAGCAACCCCCGATCGCTTGAGCGCCGAGACCGGCGCAACGCGCGCCGTCGGAGAAAAGGGCGCAGCCTGCCATTAGGGCTGCGGGGTAAACCATGAAGAAGAAGTCGTTTCGTACTTACAAATCGCGCCGGGCGCCCCAGCGCAGCGGGCCGCGCGTGATCGCGTTCGTCGCCATCGCCGTGCTGGTGCTCGGCGCGGCCGGCTATCTGCTCGCCTCGGCGTTTGCGCCGAAGACGCCGGCTCCGGTCGCCAACGTGCTTGACGTCAGCGCCGATATGGGCGGCTTCAGCGTCATGGAGCTGCGGGTGAAGGCCGGTCAGCCGGTCACCGTGCGACTGACCAGCCTGGACAACTCGCACCACACCGACGGCGGCGGCCAGCACCAATGGGCAGTGGACGAGTTCAAGGCCAGCGTCGTAGCTCCGCCCAAGGGCAGCAACACCGTGACGTTCACCCCGGACAAGCCCGGCACGTACACCTTCTACTGCGACATCTGCTGCGGCGGGCGCGCCAACCCCACCATGCAGGGCAAATTGATCGTCGAGGGCTGAGCCATGACGCTCCGTTTTCGCAACGTGACGATTGTCACCGTGCTCAGCCTGATCGCCCTGGGCGCGGTGGCGCTCACCGGCTTCTGGCACCCCAACGCGCCGGCCGAGGCGATGCGGGCCTATCTGCCCCAGATCACGCTGCCGGCGGTGATCGTGGCCGGCGTCATCGATGGCATCAACCCGTGCGCGTTTACGGTGCTGCTGTTGTTCATCACGGCTATGACGAGCACCCTTCGACCGGCTCAGGGCACTGCCCTGCGGGCCGGTGAGCCGAACGTCAAGACGCTGCGGGCGCGGCTGCTGGGCATGGGCGGCATCTACATCGCCGCCGTGTTTCTGACCTATCTGGCGCTCGGCGTTGGGCTGCTCAAGTCGCTGGACTTCTTCACCCGGCAACACGTGCCGGCGCGGTTCGGCGCGCTGCTGGCGATCCTGTTCGGGCTGTGGATGCTCAAGGACTACTTCCTCCCGAACCTGGGCTGGCGTTTGCAGGCGCCCGGGCGTCTGGGTAGTGTGGCGCGGCAGATGGCGTAGCGGGCTACGCTGCCCGCCCTGATCACCGGGGGGTTCCTGATCGGCTTGTGCACGGTGCCGTGCAGCGGCGCGGTCTACCTGGGGGTGCTCAGCCTCCTGGCGTTGCAGCCGACCCGGCTGGTGGGCTACGGCTACCTGGTCCTCTACAACGTAATCTTCGTGCTGCCGCTGATCGTCATCCTGGTGGCGGCGTCGGCGCGGCCCACGCTCAACCGGGTGGCGCACTGGAACCTGCACCACACGGAAGCGGTGCGCCTGGTACTGGGTGGCGGGGTCGTGCTCATGGGGTTGCTGATCCTGGGGACCGTGTGAGGGAGAAACCCGTGATGGCGCCGATTCCTCGTTACTGCTCAGGCAACGACCGATTTCGCCGCTCAGGAACGCCGCGTGGTCAAAGACATGAGCACCGATGTGATCGCCATAATGAACCTGATCGGCTTACTCATTGGGCTGGCAGTGATGGCGCTGACGGTATATACGGCCACTCTGGCGCGCCGGGCCGAATATGGCGTGCTCAAAGCGCTGGGGGCGCGTAACGGACAGCTCTACCGGGCAGTGCTGGCGCAGGCGCTGCTCAGCGTTGCCATTGGTCTTGGGGTGGGCGTAGTCTTCACCCTCTTGCTTTCGGTCATCATTTCCCGTCTGGGACTGAACCTGGCTTTGGAGATCAGCGCTGCATCGCTGCTCAAGGTGAGCGGTGTGTCACTGGTCATCGCCGCAGTTTCGGCAGTATTGCCGATTAGACAAATCGCCGGGCTGGATCCGGCCATGGTATTTCGAGGAAAATGAAAATGACCACATCCACCCTGCAAGTTACCCATGTTAGTAAACGTTATGGCTCCGGTGCAATCGAGATGGCCGCCGTGCGGGATGTGTCGTTGTCCGTCGCCACGGGCGAGATCGTGCTGATCATGGGGCCTTCCGGCTCTGGCAAGACCACGTTGCTCTCGATGCTGGGCGCGCTGCTCAAACCCAGCGAGGGCACGATCCAGCTCAACGGCGAAACGCTCAGCGCGTTGGCCGAGAACCGGCTGCCCGACATCCGCCTGCGGCGGTTCGGGTTCGTCTTCCAGGATTTCAATCTGCTTTCCGCGCTCACCGCGCTGGAGAACGTAGCCATCGTAGCCCAACTCGCCGGCGCCAAGAACGGCGCGGCGCGCGAGAAGGCGCGGACACTGCTGACGGAGCTAGGCCTGGATGCGCGGCTGAATTTCCTGCCGGAAAAGCTCTCTGGGGGCGAGAAGCAACGCGTGGCGATTGCGCGGGCGCTGGTGAACGATCCGGCTCTCGTCCTGGCCGATGAGCCGACCGCCAACCTGGACTCCAAGATCGGCCACGAGATCATGCGGCTGCTGCGACGGATCGCCAAAGAGGGAGGCCGGAGTGTGGTGATCGTTTCCCATGACCAGCGCATCAAGGATATCGCCGACCGCGTGCTGTGGCTGGAAGATGGGCAGTTCAAGGAAATGGTGACGATGGCGACCGATCCGGTGTGTAAGATGGCGGTCGAGCGTGAGAAGGCCAGCGCAGCCGAGTGGGACGGCCAGATTTACTACTTCTGCTCCCTGGGCTGTCGCAACGAGTTCCTCGCAAGCCCCGCCGAGTTTCTAGTGTCATAGGTCATTTGGCGGACATACTTCCCGACAGATTAGCGCGTGCGTCACGTGTCCGGTCGTGTTATCATTATCTCTGGCGTAAGAATCGCCAAAGGAGGCAGAATCATGGTCAAAGATCCCGTTTGCGGCATGGAGATCGAACCCCAGGACGCGGCCGCCAGCCGCGAACACATGGGGCAGACGTTTTACTTCTGCTCACCCAATTGCGTCGAGAAGTTCGACGCCGACCCGCACCGCTACGCGCAGGCAACACTGGCTGGGACGGCAGCGCCGCTGCTGGTCGGCTCGGCCACGACCGGCTTCAACCCGGCTTTGCCGCTGGTCCGCATTGACCTGCCAGTGCTCGGACTGAAGCGGGAGCAAGACGGGCAGGCCGTCGAGGCGGCCGTGGCCGGGCTGCCGGGTGTGCGCAGCGCGCACGCCAACACCGGCGCGGGCGTGGTCGCGGTCGAGTACGATCCGCAGCGCACGACCACCGCCGCCCTGACCGCGGCGCTCCGGCCGGCCGGTTTCCGGGCCGGCGGCGCGCAGACCCGCATCGGCATCGCGGGCCTGCGCTGCGCCTCGTGCGTGGGTTTCATCGAAGAAGACCTGCGCGCGACGCCGGGCGTGCTCAGCGCGTCCGTCAACGTCGGCACCCAGGAAGCCACGGTCGCATACCTGCCCCAGCAGACCACCCTGGCGCAACTGCACGGCGTGATTCAGGACTGGGGCTACCAGGCCCGGCCGGCCGCCAGCGCGGAACCGGTTGACAAGCAGGAGGCGGAGCACGACCGCGAGTACCGCAGCCTGTTCCGCAAGTTCCTCTTCGCCGCCATCATCTCGTTGCCGGTGCTGATCACGGCGTATCCGCAGTTCATCCCGTTCGTGCGCGACTGGAGCATGGACACCCTGCGGCTGGCGTGGCTTGGCGCGGCGCTGCTGACCCTGCCGGTGCTGGCCTGGTCGGGCGGACATTTCTTCACCGGCGCGTGGGCGGCGCTCAAACATCGCGCGGCCAACATGAACACTCTGATCGCGCTCGGCACCGGCGCCGCCTGGCTCTACTCCACCATCGCCGTTCTGTTCCCGCGCCTGTTCCCCGAAGGCACATCGGAGCCGTTCTACGACGTGGTGGCGGTGGTGATCGCGCTGGTGGTGCTGGGCCAGGCGCTCGAATTGCGCGCCAAGGGCCGCACCAGCGAGGCGATCAAGAAGCTGATGGGTTTGCAGGCCAAGACCGCCCGCGTGATCCGCGCCGGCCAGGAGCTCGACATTCCGGTCGAGGAAGTGCTGGTTGGGGACGTGGTGCAGGTGCGCCCCGGCGAAAAGGTGCCCGTGGACGGCGTGATCCTGGAAGGCAGCTCGGCGGTGGACGAGTCCATGCTCACCGGCGAGTCGCTGCCGGTCAGCAAGGGGGCTGGCGATGAAGTGATCGGCGCGACGCTGAACAAGACCGGCGCCTTCAAGTTCCGCACGACCAAGGTCGGCAAGGACACGGCGCTGGCGCAGATCGTCAAGCTGGTGCAGGACGCGCAGAACAGCCAGGCGCCCATCGCCCGCCTGGCCGACACGATCTCCGGCTACTTTGTACCCATTGTGATGATCCTGGCCGTGCTGACCTTCGTCGCGTGGTTCAACTTCGGCCCGCAGCCGCAGTTGGTCTACGCGCTGGTCACGGGCGTGACCGTGCTGATCATCGCCTGCCCCTGCGCGCTGGGCCTGGCGACGCCGATGAGCCTGATGGTCGGTATCGGCAAGGGCGCCGAGCACGGCATCCTGATCCGCTCGGGTGAGGCGTTGCAGACTGCCCAGGCGCTCAAGATCGTGGTATTGGACAAGACCGGCACGATCACCAAGGGCAAGCCGGAGCTGACCGACGTAGTCATTGCGGATTTCGGATTCGAGATTGCGGATTCGCCCGACCAATCCGCAATCCGCAATCGGCAATCCGAAATGCTTCGTCTTGTGGCGGGGGTGGAGCGGTCGTCGGAGCACCCGCTGGCTGAGGCCATCGTCGAAGGCGCCAGGGCGCGCAACCTGGAATTGGCCGATCCGACGGCGTTCGAGGCGGTCCCCGGCCACGGCGTGCTGGCGACGATCGAGGGTCGCAAGCTGGCGATCGGCAACCTCAAGCTGATGCAGCGCGAGGGCATCGCCTTGGGCGTCTTGGAAGACAAGGCGGCCAAGTTAGCGGACGACGGCAAGACGCCGATGTACGTCGCGGTGGACGGCCAGGCCGCGGGCCTCATCGCCGTGGCCGATACCGTGAAGGCCGACTCCGCGGAAGCCATCGCGGCGCTGCACCGCATGGGCATCGAGGTGGTGATGATCACCGGCGACAACCGCCGCACGGCCGAGGCCATCGCCCGGCAGGTGGGCGTGGATCGCGTGCTGGCCGAGGTGCTGCCGGAGGACAAGGCGGCGCAGATCAAGAGACTACAGAATTTCGGATTTCGGAATGCGGATTTCGGATCGTCGCCTTCCGCCGCAATCAATCCGAAATCCCAAATCCGAAATCCGAAATCGGTCGTCGCCATGGTCGGCGACGGCATCAACGATGCGCCGGCGCTGGCGCAGGCCGACGTGGGGTTGGCGATCGGTACGGGTACGGACGTCGCCATCGAGGCGTCGGACATCACGCTGATCAAGGGTAGCCTGGCTGGGGTGGTCACGGCCATCGAGGTCAGCCGGGCGACCATGCGCAATATCAAGCAGAACCTGGTCGGCGCGTTCATCTACAACGCGTTGGGCCTGCCGGTGGCGATGGGGCTGCTCTACCCGTTCTTCGGCGTCTTGCTCAGCCCGTTGATCGCCGGGGCCGCGATGGCCTTCTCCAGCGTGACCGTGGTGAGCAACGCTAATCGGCTGCGCGCCTTCAAGCCCAGGCTTTTCGCCCCGTAAGGTATGGCGAGGTATCCCATGAAGATCGAAGTGCTCTACTTTGAAGGTTGCCCGTCCTGGCAGACCGGCGTCGAAAACCTGAACGCGGCCCTGAAGCTGGAAGGGCTGTCCTGGCCGGTCGAGCTGGTGGTAGTTCAAGACGACGAGGACACGCAGCGACGCAGATTCCTCGGCTCGCCGTCGTTTCAGTTCAACGGCAACGATCTGTGGCCGCAGAACCGTCAAGAGTACGCCATGAGCTGTCGGATGTACCCGACGCCCGCAGGGCCGCGAGGCTGGCCAACGGTCGAAATGTTCAGAGAGAGGCTGTGCGCCCTGGCAGGGAGGAAGTCATGACAACGACACAAATAAACGTTACACTCCTGGGCGTGGCGTTGAGCGGCTTCATTGCCTGGTTCTTCTGGCTGGCGCCGAAGGGCCTGATGCGGGCCGCGGCCGGCGCGGGCGGCATCCAGGAGGTCGCCGTCACCGTCAAGGGCGGCTACACACCCGACGTCATCGTGGTCAAGGCCGGGCTACCGGTGCGTCTGCGCTTCACCCGTCAGGAAAGCGCAAGCTGCTCGGAGACGGTGCTCTTCCCCGACTTCAACCGTAGTGCCCACCTGCCCGAAGGCGAGGAAGTCGCCGTAGAATTCACCCCGGACAAGCCGGGCGAGTACGGTTTCCAGTGCCAGATGGGGATGTTGCGCGGGAAGTTGATTGTCGAGTAACTGGCGAACGTCGAAAGACTTAACCACCCGCCGAAGAGCAGCCACGACTCGTTGGCGATTGGAGGAACGATGCCAAACAAGAGACTATCACGAATCCTCGGGGGACTGTTCCTTCTGAATGGGGCTTCCCTATTGTTCTTTGGCGGCGTTTACCTGCGCCAGTGGCAGGCAAGAGCGCGGCACAATCCTTACCCTAGCGCCTCGGCCTGGCTAACTGAGCGACCTCGTCGGCTGTTGCTGGGTGCAGGAGTGGCCGAAGTCGGAGTCAGTCTTGCCATGTTGGGCGCAGCACCAGTAGAGGTCCACCCGCTGTACCGGGTGTTCTCCCGCATCTATGACTCCGTGGCCTTCCTCTGGCGCGACTGGCTGTATCCGGATGCCCAGCGGGCCCTGGAACAGGTCCTTGCCACGTATCTTCCGGCCAGCGGGCGCGTTCTGGACTTGGGCTGCGGCACGGGCCTCAACCTGGAACGGTTGTTGGCGTTGGGGCTGCCCCTTGGTTCCTACGTGGGCGTGGATCTTTCCGAAGATATGCTCCACCAGGCGCGCGCCAAGTTCGGAGATGAGGCGCGAGCCCACTTCCACCAGTTGAACCTGTTGACGGATCCGCTGCCCGAAGGCCCCTTCGACCTTATCATCTCCACCTGGGTTTTCGAACACCTGCCCGACCCGCAGCAAGTTGTGGAGAAGGCCTGGGAACGCCTGCGGCCAGATGGGCACATGGTGCTTTTCTTCGAAACAACCGGTGATTCCTGGGGCAGCCGTGTCGTCAGCTACGTGTGGCGTTGTTTCAGCGCCAGGCTGGTGCCTGAAGCTAAGGCCAGGCGTTTCCCCGGATTCCAGTCAATGGTGAAGTTCCAGGCTGCGCTGGCGCCCGTGGCGCTGGTCACCCTGCACAAACCTGCGCATGCCGTCTGAGGTGGGACGGGACAGGATGGTTCAGAGAGATGTCTGGGAGATAACCCCGTGAGGCAAACGACGGACCATGATAGACAGACGGCGATCACCCGGGCGCGTTACAACCGCATTGCGCCACTGTACGACGCCGTGGAGTGGTTCACCGAACACACGGCCTTCGGCGCGTGGCGGCAGCAGCTCTGGACGGGCGTGCCCGCCGGCCGCGTGCTGGAGGTCGGCGTCGGCACGGGAAAGAATCTGCCCTTCTATCCGCCCGGCGCACAGATGACGGCGATTGACCTCAGCGAACGGATGCTCGCACGCGCCCGGCGCCGCGCGGCCGCGCTGGGGGCGCGGGTAGACCTGCGGTTGATGGACGTCCAGCACCTGGAGTTTCCCGACAACGCGTTCGACGCAGCCGTGACGACCTTCGTCTTCTGTTCCGTGCCCGATCCGGTCGCGGGCCTGCGCGAGCTGGGGCGCGTCGTCCGGCCCGGCGGCGACATCTGGCTGCTGGAACACATGCGGGTGGACCGGCCGTTCGTCGGGTCGTTGATGGATCTGCTCAACCCCCTCGTGGTGCGCGTGATGGGGGCCAACATCAATCGGCGCACGGTGGAAAACGTCCAACTGGCCGGATTGAAACTGGTCGCGGTCGAGGAGCTGCGGGGCGAGTTAGTCCGGCTGATCCACGCATCCGGCAGCTTGTCTGATCAGCCGGACGCGCCTTCGCTGCGGGGCTGCTGAAGGGCGGGGTGCGTTGACAGCCGGCGCAGATGCGCCAAATGGCCTACTCCTGACCCCGCCATTTGGCGCGTGACATCCGGCGATATGTGTGCTAAAGTGTGAGCTTATGCGGAGTAGAAACAAGATGAGATTTCACCGGACAGCTTCCAAAGTGTCTCTCCATGTCGTGACCATGCATTGCATCTGTCCTGGGCGGGGGCCGCAACGCCTCGCTCGGCTGATGTTTGCTGCGCAGCAAGCCTGAGACCAACCGACGATTCGGCGCCATCTGCCCCCGCCACAAGCAGTACCACGAATTGTGGGGCGCCGGGGTCAGGAGCATGATACAGAACCCAGGGATCAACCCCCTGGGTTCTTTTATTTTCCCGATTCAACAGCTTTCCCCTTGCGGCTAGCGCCGATGCTATCGCGCTGGCCTTTTTGAGTTGGGACGCCGAGGCTGAAGCGAAGCGCAAGCTCCTCGGAATCGGGCTACTCATCCCCCGGCAGGTCGTTTCAGTCACAGCAGCACAACACAAAGGAGGGATTCCTCATGGATGAGAAACATGGGCGGCCGTCGCTGTCATCGCGACTGGGCGAGGACTGGCTGGCGGTCATCGTGGGGTTCGTTCTGATCTTTCTGACCTACCTGGGATTACTGACACGGGTTCCCTGGTAGATCAAGCCCGTACAAGAAAGAGGTGATATCACTATGGAAAATATACGTACCTTGCCCTGGTCACAGCGGCGGGTAGAGGTCGCCAAGGCCCTTATCTCCCTGGCGATTCTCATCAGCCTGGCTGTGCTGACCAATTGGCTGACCAGGCTGAGTCCCAAGGCCCTGGAGTATCCGCTTTGGGCCGTCGCTGTGGGATTAGGGGCCAACCTGGTCCTGCGCACAGTCGGTGTATGGGAGAAGGTGAAGCAGGCCTTCCGTGCGGAGCTGTTTCTGAAAGTAGGGCTGGTGCTGTTAGGGGCAGGGGTCAACTTCACCCAGGTCATGAGCGTGGGAGCTAAAGGGGTCGTCCAGGCCCTGATCATGGTCATTGCGGTGTTCCTGTTTACCTGGTGGCTGGGGGGAGTATTTAAGCTGGACGGGAAATTGCGGGCGGTCATGAGCGCGGCCGTCGCCATCTGCGGGGTGTCGGCGGCCATCGCTGCGACCGGTGCGGTGCTGGCCCGGAAGGAGCATCTGGCCTATGTCACGGCGCTGGTCATCATCACCGCGCTGCCGTTGATGATCCTCATGCCCTATGCGGCGCTCGCGCTGGGGCTTTCGCCCGAGTGGGCCGGGGCCTGGTTCGGTGGGAACATAGACACCACGGCGGCAGTCGTGGGAGCCGGCGCCATTCACAGCGAAGTCGCCATGAAGATCGCCTCCATTGTCAAAATGTCTCAAAACGCCCTCATTGGTGTGGCCGCGTTCTTGCTGGCGACTTACTGGGTGATCGTGGTGGAGAAAAAGCCTGAAGAGCGGCCAGACGCGAGGGTGATCTGGGAGCGCTTCCCCAAGTTCGTGCTGGGGTTCATCGTGACTTCCATCCTGGCTTCGCTCGGAGTGTTCGGCAAGGCTCAACTTGCCGACATCAACGCGTTGCGTAACTGGGCTTTCACCCTGGCCTTCGTGTCTATCGGTCTTCAGCTCTCCTTCGGCGAGTTCAAGAAGATGGGGGCTGGCCCGGTCGCCGTGTATCTGGTGGCCACCGTGTTCAACACCGTCCTGGCGCTGGGAGTAGCGGCCGTGATCTTCGGTGGCCTGCTCGGCTTCTAAAACCCAGGGTGTCGAAAATGACGCTGGCGCTGGCAGGACTTAGCCATAAGAGCGCACCAATCGAGATCAGGGAGCGCCTCGCCTTCAGCAAGGGCAGGCTGTGGGGGAGGCGCTGACCACCCTGGCCCGCTGTGAGGGGGTAAAGGCTGGCGCGATTCTGTCCACGTGCAAGGGGAGCAAGTTGGCGATTGAGGGCGGAGATGTTGGGAAGGGCACTGGCCCGCCAGCTCTACAAAGCGAGGTTAGAAGTGGATGGATGAGAGGAAAGTATACCTGGTGGGTGCGGGCCCTGGCAACCCAAGCTTGATCACAGTGAAAGGCGTGACCTGCCTCAGCCAGGCAGATGTCATCATCTACGACCGTTTGGTGAACAAGAGGCTTCTGGCCTATGCCCGGCCCAACTGCGAGTTGATCGCCAGAGATGAGCACGCGAAGGACCAGGATAAGATCAACCATCTGATGGTCGAACGGGCCAGGGCGGGCCAGACGGTCGTGCGGCTGAAAGGCGGCGACCCTTTTCTCTTCGGGCGCGGGGGCGAGGAGGCGGAATTCCTGGCTAACGCCGGCATCTCCTTTGAGGTGGTGCCGGGGGTGATCTCGGCCCTGGCGGCGCCGGCCTACGCCGGCATCCCCCTGACCCACCGCCGATTCTCTTCGGCGGTAGGGATCGTCACCGGCCACGAGGTCCCCGACAAGCCGGGATCAGCCGTTAACTGGGAGGCGCTCAGCCGGGCGGTGGACACGCTGGTGGTTCTGATGGGCATGAGGAACCTGCCAGCTATCGTTGAACGGTTGCTGAGGGCCGGCAAGAGCCAGGAAACCCCTGTGGCCCTGGTTTCCTTGGGCACCTTGCCTGCACAGAAAACGCTGGTCAGCAGCCTGGGCCGCGTGGTCGAAGAGGCAAAAGCTCGCGGCCTTCAGCCGCCGGCGGTCATCGTGATCGGGGAGGTGGTGCGATTACAGGAGCTGTTAGCCTGGGTCGAAGCAAAACCCCTCTTCGGGCGACGCATTCTCGTGGCCGGCGAGGCAACCCGCCTGACCCCCCTGGCTGACCTGCTCGGAGAAGAAGGAGCCCAGGTATGGGAAGCGCCTGTCATCCGAATAGCGCCCAACGGGGACACGGCCGCGCTTGATCGAGCCATCGGGAAGCTGAGAAGCTACGACTGGCTAATCTTCACCAGCAGCAACGCGGCCTTACACTTTTGGGCCCGTCTGCGAGCCCTGAACTGCGATTCCCGGATCCTGGGCGGGGTCAGGCTGGCGGCCATCGGCCCCGCCACCGCCGCAGCTCTGGCGCAAAGGGGCCTGATCGCCGACTTGATCCCCGAACGTTACTGCACCGAGGGGCTGGTGGAGGCCTTCGCCACCCTCGACCTATCCGGCACGAGGGTGCTTCTGGCCCGCTCTGACCTGGCCAACCCACTATTGCCGCAGAGGCTGTCGGCGATGGGCGCGCTGGTCGAGGAGACAGTTCTCTATCGCACCGTTCCGGCCGCGGTCGCCTCGGAGAGACAAGCCGATATAGGGGGGTTATTACGCCGCATGGAAGCTGACCTGGTAGTCTTCACCAGCTCTTCGGCCGTTCACTGCTTTGCAGATCTCTTCGCCGAGCCCGACCTGCAAGCGGCCTTGCGGACCGTCCCCATCGCCTGCCTGGGGCCGGAGACGGCCGCGACCGCCCGGCGGCTGGGCCTGTCCGTTCAGATGGTTCCAGAGAAATACACCTTGAAAGGGCTGGTTCAGGCCATCGTCTTACATTGGGGGAAGGAAAAATGAGCTTTCCACACTATTACATAAGCTGTACTTTCGCCCAGCCCCGCAGGATGATGGCCAGGGGCACTTTGCGCAGTGTGGCTGAGCGAAAATTAGCCATTCGAGACAATGGCACCCGAGGAGGAAATTATGGACATCGAAACGCTGGCTTTGCACGGCGGATATGCGCCGGACCCGCACACGGGCTCGACGGCGGCGCCGATCCATCAGACCACAGCCTATGCCTACGCCACCGCCGCCCAGCTCGCCGACGTATTCGGCGGGCGCGCCCCCGGATACATCTATTCGAGAATCGGCAACCCCACCTTCTCGGCCTTTGAGAAGCGTCTCGCTGAGCTGGAGGGCGGGATCGGCTGCCTGTCGTGCGCCTCCGGCATGGCTGCCATTGCCTGCGTCGCCATGGGCCTGACACGCGCCGGAGACCATGTCGTAACCACTAAAGGCATTTTCGGTGGCACGGTATCCTTTTTCGCCAAGACGCTCGCGCGCTTCGCCGTCCGAACCACCTTCGTGGATGCCGGCAAGGTCGAGGCGTTTCGGGCGGCCATTGATCCCGCAACCAGGCTGATCTTCGTCGAGACCATCACCAACCCTGGGATGGAAGTGCCGGACCTGCCGGCCATCGCCGATGTGGCGCACAACGCGAGGATCCCGCTGGTGGTGGACAACACCGTGACCACCCCGATCCTGGTCCGGCCGGGACGGTGGGGCGCGGATATCGTGGTCCATTCGGTTTCCAAGTTTATCAACGGTCACGGCAACTCCATCGGCGGGGCGATTGTGGACACCGGGAACTTCGATTGGAGCAGCGGGCCGTTCGCGGACATCCAGGCCCTCGCCCGCCGCGCCGGGAAGCTGGCCTTCCTGGCGCATCTGCGCATGTTGATCTACCGGGATCTCGGCTGCTGTCCCTCGCCGTTCAATACGTTTCTGCACCTGTTGGGTATCGAGGGGCTGCCGCTCCGCATGGCGGCGCACTGTCAAAACGCCCAGGCGCTTGCGGAGTATCTTGCGAACCACCCCAGGGTGACATGGGTTAATTACCCCGGCCTGACATCCAACCCCTACCACGAATTGGCCGGCCGGCTCTTCGGGGGAAGGTTCGGCGCAGTGCTCACCTTCGGCGTAGGGTCGGCGGAAGCGGCGGCGAGATTTGTGGATCGCACCGTCCTGGCCCAGAACCTGGCCAACATCGGCGACTCGAAAACCCTGGTCATCCACCCGGCGTCTACCATCTTCCAGGAATTCACGCCTGCGGAACGGCAGGCGATGGGTGTGCCCGACGACCTGATCCGGGTTGCAGTGGGCGTGGAAAGCGTGAAGGACATCATCGCCGACTTCGAGTCGGCGCTTGAAAAAATGTAGGAAGGAGCAAATATGCAAATCATCGTCAACGGCAAGGCGGTAGAAGCCGCCGACGGCATCACGGTGGCCCAACTTCTGGTCGAACAGAAAGTTCAGACCCCCGAATACGTGTCGGTGGAGCTGAATGGGGAGATCCTCGACCGCCAGGACTTCGCCACCACCGTCGTCGCGGCGGGGGACCAGATCGAGTTCCTGTACTTCATGGGCGGAGGCGCGCGGTGAGCCTTCGCATGGAGGAGATAGAGCGCTACAGCCGGCAGATCATCCTGAAGGAGGTGGGTGGCAAGGGCCAGGAGAAGCTTCTGGCGTCGCGAGTGCTCATCGTGGGAGCGGGTGGGTTGGGTTCACCGGCCTCCATGTATCTGGCGGCGGCGGGGGTCGGAACGATCGGCCTGATTGACGGCGACATAGTGGACCTGACCAACCTGCAGCGCCAGATCGTGCACTCCACCGCTGACATCGGCACGCCCAAGGTCCAGTCAGCGGCGGAGAAGCTCAGGGCGATCAATCCCGCGGTGCAGGTGCACACCTATGAGGAACGCGTGACGGCCGGAAATATCCTGGACATCATTAAAGACTACGATTTTGTCATAGACGGAACCGACAACTTCCCGGCCAAGTTTCTGATCAACGACGCCTGCTACTTTGCGGGGAAGCCGTTCTCCCACGCCGGCATCCTGCGGTTCGACGGCCAGCTTTTCACCGTGCTGCCAGGCCGAACTGCATGTTACAGGTGCCTGTTCGGTGGCCCACCACCGGCGAATGCCGTCCCGTCTTGCGCGCAAGCCGGGGTGCTGGGTGGGGTGGCGGGTGTGATCGGTTCGCTCCAGGCCACGGAAACCCTCAAATATCTGCTGGGGGTAGGGGAACTATTGACCGACCGGATGCTGGTATTCGATGCCCTTGGGATGCATTTTCGGGAGGTCGGCTTCAGGCGCAACCGGCGCTGCCCCCTGTGCGGAGAGAAACCGACCATCACCGAACTGAGGGATGAGGAGCAGCCGGTCTGCGATTGGCGAGGGACACAGGTATGATCATCCTACCTTCGGACGTGCTGGCCGACATGGTGGATCATGCGCGGCAGGCTGCGCCGATCGAGGCGTGCGGCCTGCTCGCCGGAACAGGTTCAACGGTCGAGCGGATCTATCGCCTGACCAATGTGGAGCGCAGCCCAGAGCATTTCAGCCTGGATCCACGCGAGCAGTTCGCGGCGGTCAAGGACGCGCGCGGCCGGAGATTGGAGATCCTGGCGTTGTACCACAGCCACCCGGCGACCCCCGCGCGGATGTCGGCCGAGGACCTGCGTCTGGCCTTCACACCCGGCATCCGTTACGTGATCGTCTCCCTCGCCGACCCGAACCGGCCGGTGATCAAGGGCTTCAGCGTATCAAACGGTCAGCCGGTCGAGGAACCGGTGCTGATAACCTGACATCAGGGGTTATGAAAATGAACAAGACAACCTATCGCATCCACGAAACCGTAGTGGAAGACACACACGCTTTCCCGCGCGAAGTCGCGAAGTTCCTTGCGGGAGAGGCCTCCCCTGTCGCCTTTCGGGCCGTGCGCGTGCCGATGGGCATCTATGAGCAGCGAAAAAGCGGCACATACATGGTGCGCATTCGTCTCGCCGGCGGTGTGTGTCTGCCTCACCAGGCGAAACGCGTCGCAGAGCTTGCGGAGGAATTCGGCAACGGTATCGTCCACATCACCACACGCCAGGATATGCAGCTCCACGACGTGCTCGTCCAGAGCACTCCGGTGGTGCTTGAAAGGTTGCTCGAAGTCGGGCTTTCTCCCAGGGGTGGCGGAGGGAACACGACCCGCAATGTCACCGCCTGCCTCCTTGCTGGCGTCTGCCCTGATGAGGCTTTTGACGTCACCCCTTACGCGATCACGCTCACCGAGCATCTGCTCGCCAACAGGGCCAACTTCAACCTGCCCCGGAAGTTCAAAACGGCCTTCTCGGGATGTGGTAAGGACTGCGCTCTGTGTTCGGTAGCGGACCTGGGGTTTTTCGCGCACACAAGGGAAGGCGTACAGGGATTTTCGGTATACGCGGGCGGCGGGCTGGGCGCACACTCGGCGCTGGGGATTGAAATCGAAAAGTTCGTCCCCGCGCCGGCGATCTTCGAGGTGACCGAGGCCGTTAAGCGGCTATTCGATCAGCACGGTGACCGGGTCAACCGGCATCAGGCCCGCCTGCGCTTTGTAGTGGAGCGCATGGGCCCGGATGAGTTTCGTCGGCTGTACAGGCAGGAGCTGGCGCAAGTCAGGCGGGAAGGTATCTCCGTTCCAGAAATCAGGGTGGGGGAGAACGGGGCGGCCCCGGCGGGGAGTATGCCTGCCGATGAACCTGACGATCCCGGTTACCGGCTCTGGCAGGCCAGGCACGTCTTCCCTCAGAAGCAAGCAGGCCTTTGCGCCGTGCGAATCCCTCTATCGCTGGGGGACATCCGCGCCCGGGAACTGAGCGCACTCGCAGAACTTGCAGTAGTCGTTGGAGATGGTGCTCTCCGGGCTACCCAGGATCAGGACCTTTACCTCAGGGGTGTTCCGGGAGCCAGTCTGTACGAGTTGTACAGGGCACTGCGTGAGATCGACGAAAGATTGATCGCGATACCGTCCATCAGAAGTGTAGTCTGCGCGGGAGCGTCAACCTGCAAACTCGGCTTGTGCTTGTCTCGCGGCCTGGCTCAGGCTGTGGAGGCAGAACTGAGAGGTCTGGATGCAGCCTTTGACGAGCCGATTCGCATAAATGGCTGCCCTAACTCGTGTGGGCGCCATCCGATCGCCCCGATCGGGCTGCAGGGGGGGGCCGTGCGCACGAACGGCAGACTCGTACCGGTGTATTCCATCATGGTCGGCGGGCGAGCGGCCGAGGGAGATGCGGCGCTCGCCCGGTTCGTGGCCAAGGTCCCCGCAAAAGCTGTGCCGGCTCTGTTGCGGGAGTTCTGGAGCGCGGCGGCCACCAACCGGCAGGACGGGGAAACCCTGGACAACCTGATTGACCGGTGGGGTGCAGACTATCTGCGCACCCTGGCGGCGAAATACGCCCACGTACCCTCTTACGAGGAAGCGCCGGAGTTTTACCGTGACTTTGGTTGCGATGAAGACTTCTCACTGGCCGGACGCGGCCCCGGCGAGTGCGGGGCAGGCGTTATGGACGTCATTGCACTTGATATCGATGAGGCGAAGACGGCGCTTGCGCAAAATGCGCTCTACGACGCGGTCGTGATGACAACCAGAGCACTCTTGATCACCCGAGGTTTGGAGCCGAAAAAAGATCGGGAGATCTTCGCTGCTTTTTCAGAGCACTTCATCACTTCCCGCTGGGTCGGCCCAAGGGCGCAACTTGTGCTGGATGCGGCGTTGGACCTCAGGCTGGGTGATCGCAACACCCTCGACGATCTGCGCGACGAGATCCGCGCGCTCCTCAGCCGGGTCGAAGAGCTGTTTCGCTCCCTGGACTCCAACCTCCAGTTCCGGGTCAAGCCGGTCGAGCTGCCGGCCGTTCAGGAGTCCGCGCACAGCCTCAGGGTGGCGCAGGAATTGGACTTGCGCGGTGTCGTCTGCCCTATGAACTTCGTCCGGGCGAAGATCCAGCTCGAGCAGATCGAGACCGGCCAGGTGCTGGATGTCTTGCTGGATGATGGGGAACCGGTGCGCAACGTGCCCGCCAGCCTGGCCCAACAGGGCCAGGAGGTGCTCTCGGTGGCCAGGGAAGGCGGCCACTTTCGCGTGAGGGTGCGGAAGGTCGAATAGGGAGCTCGATGCTACTGCTCAGTCGTTGGGGGACCGCCGTAGAAGGACGCGAGGCGGCTCTCCGCAAAGGCCTGATCGTGCCGTACCGGGCCGGCCGGCCACACGGATTCGCTAACATCTTCTTGGCCAGATCTAAACAACTTCTTAACAATCTCCCGCTATACTGAAGTCAAGAGTTGGCGAGAGGCCAACGACAACATTTCAGAGACAGGAGATTCTTTCGATGAACAAACGAATCAAACTCACGATCGGGATCGGATTGACTGTGCTGCTGCTGGCGGCCGTGTTCGCCACGGTTGCGTTCGCGCAAGGGCCGGGCGGCGCTTTCGGCGGAATGATGAGGGGCCAGGGACAGTCCGGCTTCGGCGGGATGATGGGCGGTTTTGGCATGATGGGGTCGGGTAACCCGATCAGCGGCACGATGCCGGCGGCCTGCCCGATGGCGGGCGGCGTGGCGAATCCGGCGAATGCCCAGCCGATCAGCTTCGACAAGGCCGTAGAGGCCGTGCAGCAGTACCTGAAGAACTACAACAACGCGGACCTGGCGCTGGCCGAGGTGATGGAGTTTGAAAACAACTTCTACGCCGTGGTCAAAGAGAAGAGCACCGGCGCGGGCGCCTTCGAGCTGCTGGTCAACCGCTATACCGGTTATGTGACTCCCGAGCCGGGGCCCAACATGATGTGGAATACCAAATACGGGCATATGGCCGGCGCGGGCGGCATGGGCATGATGGGTGGCATGATGGGGTGGTCCCGGGGCCAGCAGACCGGTCCCCTGACCGTCAGCGTGGAGCAGGCCCGGACCGCAGCGCAACAATGGCTGGACGCCAATCAGCCGGGCGCCCAATTGGCCGATGACG
>Ga0100396_1000959_pt1 | contig 18212 bp, 19 predicted proteins | sample CryGeymeta201520_FD_81551 | JGI IMG/M metagenome (GOLD analysis project Ga0100396, IMG submission 81551) | Groundwater microbial communities from Crystal Geyser aquifers in Utah, USA - Crystal Geyser metaG 2015-20 | ecosystem: Environmental > Aquatic > Deep subsurface > Groundwater | place: USA... | reverse complement strand
CCAGGAAGCCTTGGATATGCGGGAAGACAACTTGGATAAGAAGGTAACCTTCATCGACCAGAAGGAAGCCCGCCTCGTATCCCGCGAAGAAGATCAAGCCCTGCGCTCGGATGCCTTGGCCCGCGATCGCACCGATCTCGACCGTTTGCTCGTCGAGCAGAATTTCAAGCTGGAACAGATTGCCGGCATGACCGCCGAAAGCGCCAAGCGCCAGCTCATGGAAAACATGGTCAACGAAGCGCGCCTGGCCGCTGCCCGGTCGATTCACCAGGCGCGTGAGGAGGCGGAACGGACCTCCCGCAGGGAGGCCATCGGGATCCTCAGCCTGGCAATCCAGCGTTATGCGTCCGAGCATGTGGCCGAGACGACCGTTTCGGTCGTCGACCTGCCCGGAGACGACATGAAAGGCAGAATCATCGGGCGCGAGGGGAGGAACATCCGCGCGTTCGAATTGGCTACCGGTATCGACGTGATCATCGACGATACCCCCGGGGCGGTCATTGTTTCCGGTTTCGACCCCGTGCGCAGGGAGATCGCCAGGCAATCCCTCGAGATCCTGGTCCGGGACGGGCGCATCCATCCCGGCCGCATCGAGGAAGTCGTGCGCAAGACCACCGAGGAAATCCAGGAGAAGATCCGGGAGATCGGGGAGCAGGCTTGCCTGGATATCGGCCTGCAGAACGTGCGGCCCGAGTTGTATCCCTATCTGGGGCGTCTCGACTACCGCACGAGCTATGGGCAGAACCTCCTGAATCACGCCAGGGAAGTCGCCGCCGTGGCCGGGATCATCGCGGACGAGTTGGGGCTGGACTCCCGTCTGGCGCGCCGGTGCGGTTTCCTGCACGACATCGGCAAGGCGGCCGATCACGAAATCGAAGGCCCGCATGCGATGATCGGGGCCCGGTTGTGCAAGAAATACGGAGAGAACGCCACGGTGATCAATGCGGTGGGCGGTCATCACCAGGACGTGGAGGCGACCTCGCCCTACACCTTCATCACCGCCGCGGCCGATGCGGTTTCCGCTTCGCGTCCGGGCGCCAGACGCGAGAGCCTGGACTCCTACGTCCAGCGTCTGGAAAACCTCGAAGCCATCGCCGAAAGTTTTCCCGGGGTGGAGAAATCCTACGCCATCCAGGCCGGCCGGGAAGTCCGGATCCTCGTGGATCACCATCAGGTTTCCGATGCCGAGGCGGCCGTCATGGCCGAGGAGATCAGTCGCCGAGTTGAAGGCGAATTGGAATACCCGGGACAGATCCGGATCATGGTCATCCGCGAGACCCGAGCCACGGCCGTCGCCAAGTAGGCGGGAGGAAGCATGGATTCGCGTCTGCTCAAGGGAGTCCCGGTGCGGGATGCCGTTCTCGAGGAACTCCGGGCAAAGTTGACTTCCGCGCCCCGCAGCCCGGGATTGGCTGTGGTGCTCATCGGAGAAGATCCCGCCTCGCAGGTCTATGTCCGACACAAGGAGAAGGGCTGCGAGAAACTGGGGCTCCACCATGTGACCCATCGCTTGCCGCCTACCACCAGCACCGACGAGGCCCTGGCCCTGGTTGCCGACCTGAATAACGATCCGGCCATCGACGGCATTCTGGTGCAACTTCCTCTGCCCTCGGGCATCGACCAGGATCGCGTTTTGCAAGCGGTGGATCCCGCCAAAGACGTGGACGGTTTCCATCCCGACAACCTGGGCCGCCTGGTCTCGGGTCGGCCACGCTTCGTGCCCTGCACCCCCAAGGGCATTCTGCGGTTGTTGGCCCACTACCACATTTCGACCGTGGGACGACGGGTCGCGGTGGTCGGGCGCAGCGTGATCGTCGGTCGGCCGCTTGCCCTGCTGCTGAATCTCAAGGGGGAGGGCGGCGATGCGACCGTCACCATGTGCCACAGCCGCACCCCGGACCTTGCAGGGGCCCTCAAGGATTGCGACCTGATCATCGCGGCCATGGGTGTGCCTCGCGCCCTGGGTCCCGATGTTATCCCCGAAGGTTCGGTCGTGATCGATGTGGGCATCAATCGGATCACCGACCCGACCCATCCCAAGGGCACGCGCTTGGTGGGGGATGCGGACAGCGAGGCCCTGATGGGACACGCCGCAGCATTGACCCCTGTCCCGGGTGGAGTCGGCCCCATGACCATCGCCATGCTGCTGGAAAACACCTGCGAGGCCATGGCGCGAAACGAGGGTTGGCATGGCCTGGGTTGATCTGCAACCCGCGTGGGAAAGGGCGCGAGCACAGGTCGCTGACGCCCTTGCGTCTCATCTCCAGGCCGAGGGGGGCATTCCGGAACGTCTGCGTGCCGCCATGGCGCACAGCCTTCTCGGCGGCGGCAAACGCCTGCGCCCGATTCTGCTGTTGTGGACCATGCGGGCGGTCGCCCGGATTCCCGGCCGGCCTGCGGATCCCGCCAGAGAGTCGGCCATGATGGCCGCCTGTGGTCTGGAATGTCTGCATACCTATTCCCTGATTCATGACGACCTGCCGGCCATGGATGATGACGACCTGCGCCGCGGGCGTCCGTCCTGCCACGTGGCCTTCGACGAGGCCACCGCCATTCTGGCCGGGGACGCCCTGCAGGCCCTCGGTTTCCAGTGGCTGGCCGAAGCATCGGGCCCGTTGGCGGGACGCCTGGTGGCCCTGGTGGCCGCCGCCGTCGGTCCCTCCGGAATGGCGGGCGGGCAACAGCTGGATCTTGACGGGGAAGGGGAGGATCTGGATGCCGAGGCCGTCGAGAGGATCCATGAACTGAAAACCGGACGGCTGCTGGCTGCCGCTCTTGCCGCCGGTGGACTGCTGGGCGGCGGGAACGACGTCATGGTGGCCGGGCTCGCCGAAGCCGGCATTCATTTGGGCCTGGCTTTCCAGGGCGCCGATGATCTCCTGGATCTGCACGGGCAGGCCGCGGCGCTGGGCAAGACCCCGGGCAAGGACTCCGCTTCAGGCAAGGCCACCGTGATTCGGAGTCGGGGCGAGGCCGCAGCCCGGGAATGGACCGAACACCACGGTCGGTGCGGACTGGAACTGCTGCGCTCCCTTGTTGGCGAGACCGATGATGCGGCATCCCTGCTGGCCCTGGGAGAATTCCTCTGGCGGCGGGAATCATGATACCCGGGGGAATCCAAAGCCCGATCTGGGCCATTGTTCTGGGTTGCGGATTGTTCTGCCAGGTCTTCAAGACCCTGCTGTATTCCATCCCCAAGCGGCGTATCCAATTGTTCATGCTCTTTCAGAGTTCCGGCCTCCCCAGCCTGGCCTCCTGCGTGGCGACCTGCCTGCTGACCCTCGTCATCGGGCGTTGCGGTTGGTCGAGTCCGGAAGCCGGTTTTGCCCTGGCATTCGCCGTCATCGGTTTCCATGACGCCCTAAAACTGGGGGGGGCTGCGGTCGAACAGCAGCGGGCCCTCTTCCTCGTTCTCGACCGGATTGAGATTTCCGGTTCCATGGCCCGCAGGGCCATGGACTATCTCGATCCCCGCCATCACCATCCGGCACACCTGGTGGCTGGCGCCGTCCTGGGGGGACTTTTCGGTCTGGCGTTCGGACTGGGGCCGGGTTAATCTTGTTTTGAGGGCTGTCCCGTTCGGCAGCGGTCGTTGGAAAGGATCCGCATGGAACCCGTTTTGCCCCACATCAACGAGCCCGCGGATCTCCAGGGCTTATCTGCAGCCGAACTCACCCGGTTGTGTGCCGATTTGCGCGAGGAGATCGTCAATACGGTCTCTCGCTCGGGTGGCCACCTGGGGGCCAGCTTGGGTGTGGTCGAACTGACGGTCGCCCTGCATCGGGTTTTCCGTTCTCCCACCGACAAACTGCTGTGGGATGTGGGCCATCAGGCTTACGGGCACAAGCTCCTGACGGGCCGCCGTGACGATTTCGCCACCCTCCGCAGCCGGAACGGGATTTCCGGTTTCCCGAAGCGATCCGAAAACAAGCACGACATGTTCGGCGTGGGACACGCCAGCACGGCCATTAGCGCCGCGGTCGGTTTCGCCGCCGCGAGGGATGCCCGCGGTGAGGACCACTCGGTCATTGCAGTCGTCGGGGACGGCGCCCTCACCGGGGGCCTTGCGTTCGAGGGCCTGAACAACGCCGGGCAAATGCAATCCGATCTCATCGTTATCCTGAACGACAACAAGATGAGCATCTCGCCCAACGTCGGGGCCATTGCCAAGTACCTGACCCGCATCACCAGCGGGAAGCACTACGTGCGACTCGAGGCGGACCTCTGGGAGCTGTTGGGCCGGCTGCCGCACGGCAGCAAGGCGAGGGTCCTTGCCGGGCGGATCAAGGAGAGCATGAAGCAGTTGGTCGTTCCGACCATCCTGTTCGAAGAACTCGGCTTCAAGTATTTCGGTCCCATTGACGGTCATGATCTGCCCGTGCTCATCCGTACCCTGCGGGCCGTCAGGAAGCTGAAGGGACCGGTCCTGATCCACGTCCTCACCGAAAAAGGCAAGGGCTACCGCTTTGCCGAGGAGGACGGGCAACGCTACCACGGCGTGGGGAAGTTCAACCGCGCCGAGGGGATCAAGGTCGTGCCGCCCAAGGTCCCCACCTATACCGGGGTCTTCGGCCGGACCTTGGCTGACCTGGCCAAGAAGGATCCTCGGATCCACGGGATCACCGCGGCCATGCCGTCGGGCACGGGGTTGTCCCACCTGCGCGAGGCCGTTCCGGAACGTTGCCACGACGTCGGCATCGCCGAGGGCCATGCGGTGACCTTCGCCGCCGGTCTCGCCTGCCGCGGTCAACGCCCCGTAGCCGCCATCTATTCCACCTTCCTGCAACGTGCGCTGGACCAGATCATCCACGATGTCGCGCTGCAAAAACTCCCGGTGGTTTTCGCCGTCGACCGGGCCGGCCTTGTTGGTGAGGACGGGCCGACCCATCACGGGGTTTTCGACCTGTCCTTCATGCGGATGATTCCCGGGATGATGGTCATGGCGCCGCGCGATGAAGACCAGTTGCGTCACATGCTGGCCACTGGTTTGGCGCGGACCGACGGCCCCAGCGCCATCCGCTATCCTCGGGGCTCAGGCCTGGGAGTGGAGCTGAAAGGTGACCCCCGGCCCCTGGATATCGGGACCGCGGAAGTCCTGCGCACGGGGACGGATATCTGCCTGCTGGCCGTCGGCTCGATGGTCCACCCTGCGCTGGTTGCGGCCGAATCCCTGGCGGCATCCGGGGTGCAGGCCGAAGTGGTGGATATGCGTTTCATCAAACCTCTCGACCTCGCCCTCCTGGACAGGGTCTGGAGCACCCATACCCACGTCATGACCATCGAGGAGAACAGCGCCGCCGGCGGATTCGGATCGGCCGTTCTCGAATGGTCCGCCGGTCGCGAAGGGAGCGAAACCCCCGCTGTCCGGATCCTGGGTATTCCCGATAACTTCCAGGAGCATGCCACCCGTCCGGAACTTCTTGCGGACCTGTGCCTGGATGCCGAGGGCATCGCCGCCCGGGCCGGGGAATTCCTGGGCAGCAGAAGCAAGCAATCCCGGACGCAGAACGCATCATGACCGATTCCCTGGCCAGCATCGGCACCATCGGCCTGTTCGGAAATCCCGCGAAGGCAGAACTGCCGGCCGCGGTGAAGGTGATCAAGGATCAGTGCACCCGTTTCGGAACGCGGCTTTTTGCCTCGACCGATCTCGAGGCGGCTCTGGCCAAAGACGTATCCTGCGTTCCGAATCCTGAACTGGTCAAGGTTGCCGATGTGGTGGTCGCCCTGGGGGGCGACGGGACCATGCTCCGAGCCGCACGCGTCCTGGGGCTTTCGGGCGTCCCCCTGTTGGGGGTCAATCTGGGGTCCCTGGGGTACCTGACCGATGTTCCGGTCCAGGAACTGGAAGAGGCGATCAAGATCCTCCTGGCGGGCAAGTGCCACCTCGACAGGCGGGCGCGGGTTTACGGATCCGTCTGGCGGAACGGCCAACGCCTCGCCGGGACCAACGCCCTGAACGACCTCGTGGTCAACATGGGCTCCTTGCCGCGGGCCCTGGACATGGAATTGACCCTGGACGGAGATTCCCTGGGCCGTTTTCTGGGCGATGGGATCATTGTCAGCACCCCCACCGGGAGCACCGCCTACAGCCTCTCGGCCGGTGGCCCCATTTGCCACCCGTCCGTTCTGGGCCTGATCATCTCCCCGATCTGCCCGCACAGCCTGGGCATGCGACCACTCATCGTCTCCAAGGACACCAAGATCGAGCTGATTCTTCACGAAACAGGTGAAGGCGCCAGTCTGACGACGGACGGACAGAAGGCCATCGAATTGGCCGACGGTGACCGCGTGGTTTTCCGGGAAGCGGACAACGAGGTTGCCTTGGTCAAATTTCCCCAGAGTCATTTCTACCGGGTCCTGCGCCACAAACTGAATTGGGGCGGCACCAAGCGCCTGGGCAGTTAGGGTCCGACCATGCTCCTGGAACTCCGCATCCACAACCTGGCCATCATCGACGATCTGGTGATTCCCCTGGGTCCCGGCCTGACCGTCCTGACGGGCGAGACCGGCGCCGGGAAATCGGTGGTGGCCGGTGGCCTTGGCCTGTTGGCCGGCCGCCCCGCAAGCGCGGAATGGGTTCGCCAGGACGAAGACCTGGGATTCGTCGAGGGCGTTTTCGACCTTCAGGAACGCCCGCGGCTGCGGCGTCAGGCCGTGCGCATGGGCATGAGCCTGGATGAGGACGGAATTCTCGTGGTCCGCCGGGAGTTGCGGCCTGCCGGCCGGGACCGGGTGGTGATCAACGGTCTTGTCTCCTCCATGGCGATCCTGAAGCAGCTCGGGGAAATCCTGCTGAACATCCAGAGCCAGGATCAGCAACGTCAGCTTGCCAGGCCCGATTTCGCGCGGGTGTTGCTCGACCGCTGGCAGGGAAATGCCACGGCCTTAGCGGCCGTGGCGGAAGCCCGCCGGGACTTCCTGGCCGCCCGAAGCGAGGTCGACGCGGCGGTGGCCCAGGCGGAAGAGGGACGACGCCAGGTGGAAATGTGGCGCTACCAGCTGGAGGAACTGGACCAGGCCGGACTCGACGCCGAGGAAGAAATGCTGCTCGCCGAACAGATCCACTTCGGCCGCAACGCCCGCCGGCTGCTGGAATCAGCCGCGCTGGCCAGGGAACTGCTGGAGGATGGCGAACCGTCCGCCCGGGCCTTGCTCAACCGGGCCTTGGGTGAACTGGATCGGGTGGGCGGCGATAGCCCACGCCTGGAAAATATCGTATCTGTGCTGCGCGAATCCGAGGCCACGCTGGAGGATGCGGCGCGGCGGCTCGGCCAGTATCTCGACACCTGCGAGATCGATCCGGCGCGACTGGACGAACTCGAGTCCCGCAAAGCGTTGTACGAGGACTTGCGGCGCAAGTACCACTGGGAAACGCCCGACCTCATCGCACTGGCCGAGGAGCTCCGGGCACAGCTGGACTTCCAGGACCGCTCGGGGGAGGAAATCGAACGCCTCGAGGCGGAGGTTGCCCGGGCCGCAAAGGAACTGGGCGACGCGGCAACGGCGTTGCACGCACGCCGTGTGGAGGGTGGCGAAAGGCTTGCCGCCGCCCTGGTGAAGGTCTTGCGGCCCCTCGGACTTCCTGGCCTCGCGTGCCGCATTTCCGTGGAAATTTCCCGTGAAGAGGAGGGGCCCGTCGTGGTGAACGGTGAGCCCTGCCTCCCTGCGGAGCACGGTTGCGATCGGGTGGAGTTGCTGGTTCGCACCAACCCCGGCGAGGCCTTCGGGCCGGCCCATCGCATCGCTTCGGGAGGCGAGAGGTCACGCATCTACCTCGGCGTTTCGGTGCTGGATGCCGACAGCGGGGACCAACCCCTGCGGTTGTTCGATGAAATCGACGCCGGGCTGGGCATGGAGGGCGCCGCCCCGGTCGCCGACCTCCTGGCGAATCTGGCCGGGCGCAGCCAGGTTCTCTGCATCTCCCACCTGGCGACCGTTGCCGCCCGGGGTGTCCGGCATCTGAAAATCAGCAAGGGGCAGCAGGGAAAGCGCACCGTTGCCCGGGCAACCTACCTGGAGGGGGAGGCCCGGGTGGGGGAACTGACCCGCCTGCTGGGCGGAGTGGAGGCGGAGGACGACACGGGCCACCAGGAGGCATTTGCGCGGAAACTGCTGGAGTCCGCGGGCGGCACAGCGGGTTGAGCCCGGCAAATGCCCATTTGACGCTGCCTATTCCATGTCGCATTATTTGCCCCTGTCTTGTGCGCCCGTAGCTCAGCTGGATAGAGCGTCTGCCTCCGGAGCAGAAGGTCGTGGGTTCGAATCCCGCCGGGCGTACCACACGATCACCACGGTGGCGTCATGTTCCTGCTTCGACTTTTCTGGTTCTTCATCATTGGCCTTCTGGCCCGCCGACTTTTTCTGGCCTGGAAAACTCCGGCAAAGACTCCGGCCTCCCAGCCGCCTCCGCCACAACCAGCGGACTCGAAAACCCTGACCGATCAGGATATCAGCGATGCTGATTTCGAAGAAATCCCCTAGGAAGTCCGAACTGTTCCAGTCCCGCTTCAGTGGTCCGAACAGTGCGGATTTTGCCTTGCGGCAGTATCACCGATGCCGCGAGGAGTACTCGGCATCCCTGCTGCAGGTGGCCCTGACCGGAGTCTTCGGAATCCTCCTGGTGATGTTCGGCCGGGCCGTCTGGCACCTCTTTGCTCGTCACGGTGCCGACCTCAATCCCTGGTACCGATATCTGGCCACGGGCATGGTGGTGGCCATGATCCTCACCGTCTTGCGGCGCCTGCTGCTGAAAGTGTTGGAGATCCGGAATTTGCGCCGGGAAATCGCGGATTTCCGCAACGTCCTGCAGTTGGCCAAGGAAGCCGAGTATCTGGACGACTAGTATCTGGACGACTAGGACCTGGACGACGAGCACCTGGAGGGTTAGCTGGCGCTAATCCGTTTCCGATGCCGATCGCCCCGGGATGATTTCCTGCCGGAATTGCGCCATCGCGGCGAACCCCAACACCACGGCCAACCACAGGGTGAAGACCCTGATCAGGATGGCGGCCGAAGCGGCCGTCGAACCCGCCGCACCCAGGACACCCAGCAACCAAACAATGGTGGCTTCGGTTCCGCCCAGGCCACCCGGCAGGAAAGACAGGCTGCCCACGATGGTCCCGGCGGCATAGATGAAAACCGCATCACCGATTCCCACGTCAAGTCCCAGGCTCTGGCAGACCAGGTACATGCCCAGGGCTTCACAAAGCCAGGCGACGGTGGACAGGGCCAGCATGGAAATGCCGCGGGCCGGTTGCAGAAGGGCGCCGAAATTGGACAGGGCGTCGTTCAAGGCCACTCCGTGATCGGAGAATCTGGCGGTGCGGGAGACTCGCGCGAGCAGAGCCTGGCGGAGTCTCTTGTTGCGTAACAGCAACAGGAATGCCGGCAGGGCTGCCGCGGCCACCAACCCCGAAGTCAAGCCCGTCAGCGGCCCCGGCCAGAAGGACAGCCCGACCACCGCCAGGATCATCACGCCCAGAAAATCGTAGATGCGCTCGGCGAGGATGATCGGCAATCCCACCGCCAAGCCGGCGCCCTGCCGATCCTTCAGCAACCCGGCCTTGAATACCTCGCCCACCTTGCCCGGGGTGATGACCATGACGTAGGCGGAGAAATAGATGCCCAGGGATGCGCGCAGGGGGATGACCGTGTGAAGCTGGCGCAGGAAACGCTCCCAGCGCCAGAACCGCAGGGCGTAATTGACCAGGGAGAGCATGGCGACGAGAACCAATTGGGAGGGCGGCACACTGCGCAGGTTTTGCAGGATGCCCCGCCATCCGAATGCCAAGGCTCCCGCCACATACAGGGCGATGGTCAGCAGGACCACGACGAAGATTCGGGTCAGGATTTGATTTGGCATGCGCATGATGTGCAAATTCTCCCCGGACGGCTCGTTGCAGTAGCCAAAGTGGTGCAACCGGGCGCCGGGGGCAATTTTCTTCCCGCAGGAAATGAGCCCGATTGAACAAAATCTCCATAAATGGTATAATCGGCATATTCCTCCGGCGTTTAAGGGGTCATATGCGGGTCCGGGAAACATGGGAGAGGTTCTGGGATATCCTGGCGGCTGTGGCCGGGCTTCTGCTGCTGGCCATGGTCGGGCCCGTCCTGCTGCTGTGCGGGTGGCTGGCCTTGGGTCAGCTGTCCCTGGGGCGCGAAACCCTCGTCGGGGAGAACCGCCGACGCAGGAGGGATGCTTCCGCGAATGTTCGACCTGAAAGGCGATCCGTCCTTTTCCCCGGTCGCCCCATCACGGGGTGGCGCTTCACCTGGCCTCGCGCGTGTTTCTGGCAAGCCCTTCCTTTGACCTGGAACCTGATGCGCGGAGAAGTCACCCTTTTCGGTCCGCGGCCCCTGGCTCTGCAACGGTTCAACCGGCTGAAATTCCTCTTCCCGGAGGATGCCCAGGCCCCTCGCATCAAACCCGGGCTCCTGGGCCTGGCCCAGCTGGACGATGGCCGGGATTCCATTCCCGGCATCCAGCGGCGCAAGCTGAAGCTGGACGCGGAGTATCTCCGGCGCAGCAGCCCCTGGTTGAACCTTCAGATTCTTCTCTTCAGCCTTCTGGATCTGATTCCCGGGGTCCACAGCGAAACCTGACCTTTCGGGCCTTGCACCCCGTCCGGACGCGAACCATAATGACTCCGGTCATGATGGACCTGTCGATTCCCGGATACGGAACACACCTCATCCGAAAGGTCGCTCGGGTTGACTCCCAGGATCCTCGTCATCGATGCTGATACCCGGGTTCGCCAGGACCTGTCCGCCGTCCTGTCGGCTGAGGATTGCGAACTGCAGTCGGCGCCCAACGGCGCCGAGGCCATCGAGCTGCTGCACGCCGGAACCTACGACGTGATTCTCCTGGATCTCATGTTGCCCGACATGAGCGGGGTCCAGGTTCTCGGTCTGGTCAAGGAAAAGGCGCCTTGGGTTCCGGTGGTCATCCTGACTTCCTACCGGGAGACCGATACCGCCGTGCTGGCCATGAAGCTCAACGCCTTCGACTACGTGAACAAACCCGTGCAGATGGACAGGGTGCTCCGTGTGGTTCGCAAGGCCCTGGCCGATTCCCAGCGTCGCCGGGAGGAAATGGCGGACGCGGACCGGCCCGTTCCCGGGGGCGACCCCGGAGTGGTGCCCAGCCGTTCGCCCGTCCTGCGCGACATCTACACCATCGTGGACAAAATTTCCCGCGGCAACTCCAGCACCGTTCTCATCCAGGGTGAGTCCGGGGTGGGCAAGGATGTCCTCGCGAATCTCATCCACCGCTCATCGGCCCGGCGGGACGGGCCGTTCCTGGAAATCAACTGCGCGGGGCTATCGGAGCACCTGCTGGAAAGCGAATTGTTCGGGCACGAGAAGGGCGCCTTCACCGACGCGGTCACGCGCAAGATGGGCTTGCTGGAACTGGGTCACGCCGGGACGGTATTCCTCGATGAGATCGGGGAAATGTCATTGGCCGTGCAGGTCAAACTGCTGCGGGTCCTCGAGAAGATGGTCTTTCGGCGGGTGGGCGGCACCCAGGATATCCAGATCGACGTGCGGATCATCGCGGCCACCAACCGCGATCTGGCGGAACAGGTGCGGCGCCGGGATTTCCGGGAGGATCTCTATTATCGGTTGAAGGTCGTGCAACTGATGTTGCCGCCCCTGCGGTCCCGTCCCGAAGACGTCATCCCTTTGGCGGAGTACTTCATGGGCCTGTTCAACGAGCGCTTCGGCAAGCAATTCCAGGAGATCTCGCCCGAGGCCAAGGAGGCGCTTCTGGAATACCACTGGCCCGGCAATATCCGCGAGCTGAAGAACGCCATGGAAAGAACGGTGCTGCTCGAGGAGGGACAGATCCTCCAGCGAGCGCATCTGGTCCTGGCGGGGAAGGAGCAGTTCAGCGAATCTTTACCCGCCACGGTGGGCTCGCTGCTCGACAAACCGTTCCCTGCGGACGGAGTCGACATGGAGGGGCTGGTCCGTGAACTGGAAACCAAGTTGCTGCGCAAGGCCCTCAGCGCCAGCGGAGGCAATCAGAGCCAGGCGGCTCGGTTGCTCGGGTTGAATCGAGATAAATTGCGGTATCGGATGAGGCAATACGGTATCGACAGCGAACGGAACGAGGCATGACTTTCGCTGCAATCAAGACCATGACCGCCTGGTGCCTGGGGATCGGTCTGTTGGCCACCACCGGTTGCGGGGTCTATTCCGCCAGCCCCGGGCGGGTGGATGAGAACATCAAAAGGGTGGCCGTGGATTATTTCGAGAACCTCACGTCCCAGCCCAACCTCGAAATCGACCTGACCAACGCGGTCATCAGCAGCATCCAGCAGGACAATACCCTGAAGGTGGTTTCCGAGGAAGATGCGGACAGCATCTTGACCGGTCGGGTGACCCAGTATGACCTCCAGGAAGCCTTTCTCAGGCAGGACCTGACGGTGACCGAATTCAAGGTCGTCATCACCGTGGTCTTGACCTTCACCGTGCGGTCGACGGGTGAAACACTTTTTTCCAACAAGCAATTCACGGGCACCGGCAACTACGTGCTGGACGACCCACAGGGAACCACCGAGGAATCGGCCAGGCTCGAAGCGGCCGAGCAGATCGTGCGGGATATCCTGGCCCAAGTCGTGGAGGGCTGGTAAATGGCAGCGGGCAGGTCGGGCGGTCGAACGCGCGTGCCGGGTTTCCAGGAGATCCTGCAGCAGGATCTGAAGACCGGGAATTTTCGGCCCGTATACATCATGGCCGGGGATGATACCCTGCGCATGGACGGCGTGGTCCAGAAGATCCGCAAAGACGCCCTCGGAGCGGCAGCCTCCTTCAACGATCACCTTTTTGACGGTGAAACCTGCGACTCAGCAAGGGTTTACCAGCAGATCCTGAGTCTCCCTATGATGGGAGGCAGGCAACTCGTTGTCGTGAAACACGCAGATAAATTCCTTGACCGTGCAGACAGCATGGCTCATTTCGAAGCCTATTTGGATCGCCCAATTGAAGAAACAATTTTCATTCTTACCATGCAAAAGGCGGATGGCCGCAAATCCTGGGTCAAAAAGGCCCTCAAAGCCGGTTTCTTCTTCGCATTCGCCAATCCGACCGGCGAAAACCTCATACAGTGGATCACCAAAGCTGCGGCCCGGTTGGATTTGGCTCTGGATCCTCAGCAGGCGGCGATTTTGGCTGAATTGCTGGGTGACGACCTCCAGAGCATCAAGAACGAATTGGACAAGATCGCCCTGATCCAGGAAGACCGCGGTCGGGCCCTCAATACCCAGGAATTGCAGGATCTGGTCATGGACCAGGCCGAACTGCAGGGATACGAGATCACCGAACACATCACGCCCGGATCGGCTGCGGCCGTGCTCAAGACCTGGTTTCGTCTGGCTGAATGGGGACGCACGGCGTTCGAGGTATCTCCGGTGGTCCTCAGCCGGATTCGGCGCGGATATCTTCTGGCGTATGCCCGCCAAGACGGCCTGGATGACGCTGCGGTCGCCCGCATGACCGGCCAGAATCCCTGGTCATTCCGCTACCTGGCATCCATGATCGACAACATGGGTGAAGGCGGACTCAGGCAGGCCCAGAAGTCGGCTCTGCAGTGCGATCGGCGGCTCAAGGGATCACCGCTGGATCCGGGGGCCGTGTTCGTGCAGGCCATTCTGGAGATCTGCCGTCCACCTAAGGGTCGTTAGGCTGAAATCGGCTTTAATTAACATAATATACATTATGCGCAATTATGGAGGGGACGGCAATAGCCGGTTGAAGGTCAATTGATTAGAGCTAATGGATGGGAAGACGTTCGGCCCAGTCGTCCAGATACGGAACTCGCCAGCTCTCGCCGAACATGGCCTTGGAGAACCCCAGCGTCGACATGACAAGGAATCCGAGAAACATCGCCAGGCGGACCAGGACCATGACGACAGCCCCGAGAAAGGGAATCACGCCAAAAGTGGAATCAATGATATAGAGCAGGAAAAGCCCGAGGACCTCCAGGCAAAAAATGGCAAAACCCTGCCGGCAATGCCTGGTCAGGAAAGGCGATTTTCCGGTTGCGAACAACGGGATGAACACCAGAATGCTGAGGTATGACAGCGCCCCGAGCCAGCGGTCGCGAATGGTTGCTTCCTGATCCATGGTTCTCCCCCTTGCTATTGGCGGGATACAAGCACAACTTGGGCCAAAGGGCAAGATCATCCCGGAGGTTGACCACATGTGGGGCAGAAAATCGCCCTGGGCAGGCGTGAATATGCTCGATCTCATCCCCGAGCCGCTGGTTTCCACGCGGTGGGACGAGGAGAACCAGAGAGTGATTCTGGAGGTTCCCCGCTTCCGGGAACCGGTTGTCGGGCCTTTGCTGCAGCGCGCCATGCCGCCGCACCGCAAGCATTTCCTGGTACCGCTGGATTCCCGCGGAAGCCTTTTGTGGCCCCGCATGAATGGGGCCCGCACCATCGGTGACCTGGCGCGCGAGGTTCTGGTGGCCTTTCCGGAAGATCAGGATCAAGTCATGGAACGTGTATCCAAGTATATGGTGGATCTTTACCAGAATAAGTTCATAAGGTTTCTTAATCTTTGACAGAAAAATTGTTTGATTCATCGCTTGGCTTGACATTTTGCGATAACGTGGGATGATCCATGTCTTGGTGCCCGCCGTTACCCATGGCGGGAAATCTCGCCCCAAGAAAAGGTCTGTAACCGTGCCAAACTCCGTCTCCGGCGACCCGGGTTCTCCCTTCGTCCTCTCCTCCGCTGCGACGTGGCGCCTCCTGGCTGCGCCCATCGGTGCGCTGGTGCTTCTGATCGTTTTGGGTCGCATCGCCGGCGGCCATTGGGTGGGGATTGAACAGTCCGTCGACGGTGCCGGAGTCATGGGGCAAGTGCTCTTTGTCTGCGCTTCGGCCGTCCTGACGGCTTGTTGTCTGCCGGTAGCGGGCATGGCCTTTTCCGCCGGAGCTTTATACGGTTTCTGGCCGGGACTTCCCCTGATGGCCCTGGCGAATCTCCTCTCGGCCCTGGTCATGTTCGCCATGGGTCGCGGGATGCTCCGCGGAAGGATCCTGGCGCTGATGCGGGATCGGCCGCGCCTGGCTGCCATCGACCGCATGGTCGGGGACAATGCCGTGAAGCTGAACCTTCTGGCGCGCCTGGCCCCGGTCAATTTCGGCCTCTTCAGCTATACCCTGGCTGCCGGTCGATCCAAGCTCTGGGCCTACGTGTTGGGGACCGCCGGAGCCCTGCCCGGTACCGCCATCTATGTCTGGATGGGGCTGGCCGCGCGGAATGCCGGGTCCGCCCGCAACGCGAGTGCCACCGGCAACATCCTGATGGTCGTCATCGGGGTCGTCGCCATTGGACTGCTGACCTGGCTGGTGAGCCGATTGGTGCGTCAGGCCTGGCAGGCACCGGAAATCGAAACGACCACCGATTAGATGAGCTACTGCGCTGAAGCGTGGGTACGGGCCGTGGTGAGAGCCTGTCCGGCTTTGCGTTCCCCTTTGGGCAGCCCGTTCCAGAACCACAAATCGAAGTACTCCGAGTGCTCGCGCAGGGTGTAGCAATTCTGGAAGTTCTGCACGAAATCCGCGGGAAAAATGGGCTGATCCGGGTCGTACCAACTCATCTTCTGGAAGGGCACATGGGCCCGCGGGACCAGCCACATCGCCACCCGGCCGCTGGAAATGGCGTCGTATGTTGCCTGGGTCAACGGCACACCCGCCTTGGCCGTGTCCATGACCGAGATCGGATCCAGCAAGACCGGATTCCCCTGGAAAACCAGCAGCGGCTTGAGCCACGTTGACCGGAACCACCGGTCTTCACCCGCGATGGCCATCCCCATGGTCAGGTCCGAGTGTTCATCCATGATGAATTGGACATCCGCGGCCAGGTCGGGCATCTGGCCGAGCTGCCAATCGACCAGGCGGACGGAGCGATACTCGGCCACACCTCCGGTCAGAAGGGCCACCAGAGCCAGGGCAGCCACGGAAGCCCAGGCCGAGGGTCTCCCCCAGATCGGCAGGCCCGAGTCCCGCAACGGGCGAACCAGGCGCCCGGCGACGAACATGGTGGTGGGGATCAGCGGCATCAGGTGCAGGATTCCCGAACCCGGCTTGGCGGAAATGGCGAGGGCGCTGATGACCGCAGGCAACAGGCTCCACACCAACCAGCGCTCCTGTCCCAGGTAGCCCAGGCGGCGTCCGCGTAGCAGAGCGATCACCACCAGGGGCAAAGCCAGCAGGAGGGCAAAATTGACCGGCTGGACCAGAAGGTCGAGGCGGAGCCCGTGGTGGGCCTCGTTGGTCAGCCAGTGAAGGTAGTTCAGGGCCGAAATCTGCGGGTGAAATGCGAACGGAGCGGCCGTGACCAGCCCCGCACCCACCAGGGACCAGACGGCCGCGCGTGGGCCGAAGCGCCGTGCCAGCAGCACCAGCACCGGCAGGAAGTAGACAAAGCAGTGGATCTTGAGGTTGACGGAAAAGCCCGTCGCCACGGCCACGGTCAGGATAGCCAGCCAACGCCCGGATCGGACGGCCGCATAGAGACCCAGACTGACCGCAAAGACGAGCAGGGAGTCAGGCCGGACCAGGTAGATGGAAAAGCCCTGGGCCCAGTAGTAGAGAACCGTCACGGCCGTGGTGACCAGGGCCAGGGTGTCGTAGGTTTTGCGTCGCAAGGCGGCGTAGAGCAGCAGCAGGCTGGCAATGGCCGCCAGGGCGGAGGCGACTTTGGCCGAAAACAGTGAGGGCCCCAGAATTTTCAGGAAAAGGCCGTTGGTCAGGAAGACCGACGGGCCATACAAGACGCTGTAGCGTTCGGCCTGATCGAAAGTGGTGTACAAGGGCTGTCCCGAATGCAGTTGCCAGGACAGGCTCGATACCACCGGTTCGACTTCACCGGCAAAACCGTTGCGTGTCAGATACCAGGCCTGGATGGCCAGGAAGGTCAGAAATATCCCCGAACAGGCCAGGATCAAGGAACGACGGACGAGGGCGGGATCAAGCTCCCTGGGCCGCAGGAGCCCGCTTTTCAGCAGGATCCACGACAAGCCAAAGAAGACACCGAAAGCCAGTCCGGTGTCTCGAGATAGGGCGATGAATAAGTCGAGCACGGCCTGCATTGTGGGGTACCAAGGGTGCTGGGGACTGACGGTGCCGCCCGTTGTCCGCCTGTATCAGAAGCGGACAATTGTATAGCGATCGTAACATCTTTTCAGGAATAATCAATGGAAATTGGGGTGGCCGAGAACGGAATGGTACCCCCGGCGGGACTCGAACCCACTGCCTCAGGATTAGGAATCCTACGCTCTATCCAGATGAGCTACGGGGGCACCCTTTGAGCGGATGCCAAAAGTAGAGGCGCTCTCAGTAGTTCACAAGGGAAAAAACCGGGCCCGACGCAGCGAGCCGGGCCCCTCCCCCGAGTTCGTCCAAGGCGACCAGGAAACCGAATCCGGCGACCTGTGCCCCCTCTTCCTGAACCAGCTGCGCGCCTGCGGCCGCGGTGCCGCCGGTGGCCAAAAGATCATCGAGGATGAGCACCCTGTCGCCGGCCTGCAGGCTGCCGGTGTGGACCTCGAGGGTGGCCTGACCGTATTCCAGGTCGTAGGTCACCGCCCGGGTTTCGCCCGGCAACTTGCCGGCCTTGCGCAGCAGGACCAGGGGCTTGCCGGCGCGCAGGGCCAGGGGGGCGCCGAAAAGAAATCCCCGCGACTCGATGGCCGCGACCTTGTCCCATTTCACATCCCGCAGCATCTCCTGCAGGCCGTCGATGGCCGCGGTGAAAACGGCCGGATCTTCCATGACCGGGGTGATGTCCCGGAACAGGATCCCGGGCTGCGGGAAATCGGGAATGGCGCGGATGGCTTCGACGACGCGTTCACGGTGAGTCATGAGCAGCTCCCGGGATTGGAGTTGTGCGGTTTCTCAACTCGTCCAGAATAGAACACCGCAGGGGATCTGCACCATGAAAAAGACCCAACGCATTGGGGCCCACAGGTGCGAGAAATAAAACCCGGAGGCGTAGGAAGTGGTATAATCATTCATATGATTTGAAGGACATGAATTGCTTCGGCCAAAAGCATTCCGAGAATATGTCCATACTAACCGTCTCATAATTGTCTAGACATTCTCCAGGTAATGTGTTATCTTCACCCCCATGGAAAACACCGACGGCAGACGATTGACGCACGACCAGCTTACCGAACTTCGGCGCAGAGGTGT
>Ga0100396_1000957_pt1 | contig 18222 bp, 20 predicted proteins | sample CryGeymeta201520_FD_81551 | JGI IMG/M metagenome (GOLD analysis project Ga0100396, IMG submission 81551) | Groundwater microbial communities from Crystal Geyser aquifers in Utah, USA - Crystal Geyser metaG 2015-20 | ecosystem: Environmental > Aquatic > Deep subsurface > Groundwater | place: USA... | reverse complement strand
GTGGTTGGAAAACCACCTGAAAAGTGTCCGGTTGTTAACGTGCAGGATTAGGCCATTTCAGGCTTGTCTGGAAATCTCAGTTAGAGATCATTTTAATTTCCTGGTTCTAAGAAGTTGGCGGCTTGGAGTTACCGACGTTCCGCACAAGCCAGACAATGCCAAAAACTGCCAGAACAATGAGTCCGACTGGGATCAGCCACATGAAGAACATCCCGATCCAACTAAGGGGAGACGGAGCGTATCCCCAATTATTCATCATGCCGCCAGGTCCGCCCATCATGCTCCATCCATGATAGCCCCAACCGCCCATCATCATACCTCCTCCAAACAAAAGCAGAAGAGCGACGATACCGATTATTCCAACGACCAACCAGTTAACTTTTTGCATTTTGTTTTTCCTTTTATTGATAAAGTCTGACCGCAGCGCGGTCAGTTTATAAGTCATTACGCTAAATAGACACAAGTTATCAACTAATCGTACAACAAACACTCCCCAGCCGCATCCATCAGCTGGGGAGTGTTGACCTCCGCCACTTGGGGGAAGCTCCAATAGGCATAATTGCCTATTGGAATAAACAAGATGGTCTATTTTTCAATAGGACATCTGTAAGAGTGAACATATTAATTTTTTTATTTCAATGCCGTGCCGCAGTAGGGACAATTCTGCCAGTCCGTTTGCACACCCTTCGCGCAATTGGGACACGGTGTCTGGGCAGAGGGTGGAGTGGAGTTGCTGACATTTCGTACGAGCCATGCAATGCCAAACACAGTCAACGCAATAAGACCCACAGGGATCAGCCACATGAACGCCATACCGATCCAGCCGAAGGGAGAGTATCCCCAACCCATCATGCCAGGTCCGCCCATCATACCCCAGCCACCATAGCCCCAACTCCTCATCATGCCTCCTCCAAATAGGAAGAGAAGGGCGAGGATGCCGATAATCGCAATAACCAACCAATTTATCTTTTTCATTTCAAGTTGTCCTTTCTATTTAATTCAACGGCGCAGAGGCACTTAATGGTGCGCCTCATATTTCTGCGCCTCGCCGAGGGGCGACCCACAATACGCGCAGGTTTTCCAAGTGGGGTCAACCTTTTGACCATAGGCGGAACAATCCGCCGCCCGCAGGCTCATGCCGCAACTAGGACAGAAAGCATATCCTTGCTGCAGAGGAAATCCGCAATGCGCGCACTGTCGCTCGAGCGCGGTAACGACAGGCACGCTTCCAGATTGCGGGGTGGGCTGATGCCCTTCATGATTCATCGTCGCGTGCATCAACATGCAACCGCACATGGCAGCCTCCTATAAAGTTTGCCCGCAGTGCGGACAAACTTGCCAGTCATTCTGCGCTGATTGATTGCAACGCGGGCAGGCGCGGCTGGTGATGGGTTTCAAAACATTGACAAGATTATTGCCAGAAATGGCATAGGCCACCAATCCAATCAGTAATAAGGGAACGATCCACATGAGAAACATGCTTTGCTCCTTTCTCAATGATCTCAGAATATCAGACGCAGGTAAAGATTGTGTAAAGCCACAACAAAGAGAGGTTGAAGAATTTTATTTGACGACCGTCATTACGAGGAGGGCGTTCTTCCCGACGAAGCAATCTCCGCGCAGGTGAGGGGATTGCTTCGCACACCTGCCCTGGCGGGCGGTGCCAGGGAAGAACGCTCGCAATGACGGTTAGAACGGTGGCACCAGGACTGGCCTAAAAATGACCTGTCGGCGGACAGGTCATTTGAGTGGAAGGTTAGTGATGATGTGCGTGTTCGTCGGCTTTGCCAAGATATTTCTCGGGTTCCTGGTCGAAAGCCTTCTTGCAACCGAGCGAACAGAAGTAATAGGTTTGACCCTTATACTCGGATGTGCCAGCGGCGGTTGCGGGGGCAATGTCCATGCCGCAGACGGGATCATGTACTGTAGCTGCCATGGGTATCTCCTTTTGTTGGATATTATTATCACAGTAATTGACTTCTTCAACGAGAGCCATATTACTTGAAAACATGTAAGCGATTTTGCGTATCTCTGATTACGAAATCAATTGGCGCAACTGCCACCCTGATTTGGAGTCTGCTTCAACTGTCCGCTGGATTGAAGCGATTGGTGTACCATGCTGGCGCCAGAGGCGGATGATAAATCCTTGCCCACTACGCGTCGCGCATCCGCGTCAGCGAAATCAATATTCTGGTTTACCTTGAGATAAACCGCTGTCTCAAGCGTCTGTTGTGGAAACCAGTAGGCGTTGACGTATTTGGCGGCATTAAACATCTCATCCACGCTGGCGTCCTGCGAAGCCATCAATTCGAGCAGGCCGAGCATGGCCATGCCATGGTTGCAGTCGGGGAAGATGGTGTAGTTGTTGCAACACGGACGATAGACTGCCGAGGCCACTTCTTCCACACGCGCCTGTTGTTCGGGCGTGAGCCGGATCAACTCCATGCTGGCGTATAGTTCGGTGATCGGCTTTGTGGCGAGAGTCCATCCACCAGTGGAGGCGAAGCCCTCGATCTGCCCGCCGCTGTATTGAACCATCGGCCCTTCGGTGAGGATCGAATTCCTGTTTGCCAGCCCGACCGCCCAGAAAAAGTTGAGCAGGAAGTGGGCATTCTCCGCAGTGATAACGATTTTGTCATCACTGCCCTTCTTTAGAATATCCATTTGGCGATTGCTAAGGGCATCACCGCCAGCCGTCATTACCTTCATGAAGGCATCATAATCAATGACGCCCGCCTCGATCAATTGCGGACCAAGGTCTCCATAGGAAACGGGCAGGGCATAGCCGTCTTTCGGGTTGACCTGTTCGTAGAGTTGGGTCAGTTCTTTCTGCTGTTTTGCTTGAGCCGTTTCATCCTGTCCCCATTTTAGATAGCCGCTTCCTAGTCCAACCAGGAATGTAACGATGATGGCAATGCCTATCCATGCAATTTGCCTGATCCGTTTGTTTACTGAAAGAACCTCGCTGTCTGCGATTGTTTCTTCATCTTGTTCCGGTTGTTCTGTCACAGTTTCTCCTTCATTGTGTAATCCAATAGGAATGCTCTATTCGGGCTTCATTGCTTGCCCGGCGTTGACATATTTCTCAGGCTCGCGCTCGAACATGATTGTGCACAGCGCAGAGCAAAAGTAATAGGTTTGGCCTTTGTATTTTATGCTTGCCGCGGCGTTTTGCGGATTTACCGCCATGCCGCAAACGGGGTCTTTGACCAAGTTTGTTTCTCCTTATTTTTCGAGTTGGTATCCAGCCTGTTCCCATTCCGCCATGCCGCCCGCGAGATACCAGATGTTGGTGTAACCCAGTTTTACCAGTTCTTCCGCGGCGATCGCGCTCATGCGTCCACTGCGGCAATACAGAACGATCTTCGCGTTTTTATCCGCGGGCAGTTGTGCAAGATTGGCGGGATCGGTGATTTGATCATAGGCAATGGATAAATCTGTGTCAGCGATATTCCCTGCGAATGGGATGTGAACGTTGACGAACACAAAATCCTTGTTCTTCAACATCGCATTCAATTCATCGGGGGTGACGTTTTTGTAGGAGCCTCCAGTTGCTGATACAGTTTCCCCTGTCACAGGTTTGGATTGACAACCCGCCAGCACAACGATAACCAGTATAAAGAGAATAAGCTTTTTCATTGTTTATGACCTTTGGAAAGTGTGTCCGCTCAAATAACCCAGGTACGCTGGCACAAGCGGAAGCACGCACGGTGAAAGGAACGAGAGCAAACCCGCAAGGATCGCCGTGAGATACGTCGGCGCGGCGGCGAAGAGTGCAAACTTCTCTATATAAAGTCCGTTTTTGAAAGCCCAGATCGCGATCAGGCTCATCGTGTTCGTGAGCAACAACACGCCAATGACGATGATAAACACGCCGCTGGCGATCTTGAAATATTTCTGATACGGTCTCATGCGCTTGACCCAGCCTGAAGCGCGTTCCAGTCCCAGCGCCATTGCAAGGAACGGGATCCCCAGTCCAAGCGAATAGCCCGAAGCCAGCCACATTGCCTGGCCGACCGTCTGCTGGCTGAATCCCATCGTCAGGATCGCGCCGAGCGTCGCGCCGATGCACGGACTCCAGCCTGCGGCGAAGAAAACGCCCATCAGTGCCGACCCGCCATAGGTCCCGCGTTGACCCGTATATTGGGCGCGGGTGTCCATGTAAAACCAGGGCAGTCGGATCACATCCAGAGTCGCCAGTCCAAACAAGATCACGATCACGCCGCCGATCTGGGCGATGACTCGCTTATAGGCTCCAAAGACTTGCCCGACCAAAGTTGCCGAACCGCCCCAGCCGACGATAAAGACCAGCGAGAATCCAAGCACAAACAGGAGGGCGTGCAAAGATATTTTCAACCGTTCAGTTTGAGAAGGAACGACCGACACTGTGGTTTCGGATGTCATGAGCCTGCCTGTCTAAAAAGGGATGGATACATGATAAGCAAAATCCCGCCACTGTATGAGCGCAGGATGGCGGAAAGTTGGGTAGGCAAAATGGCCTATGACGTTTAGCGCCTCATAATCGAACCCTCAGCCGGGTCCCCTTTCCCAAAGCGGATTCCGCTTCCAAGCGCGCGCCGATCAAGTCCGCGCGCTCGCGGATTCCCAGCAGGCCGAAATGCCCGCTCGGGGCAAAGTCTGTGGGGCTATTCGGCATTTGAAAGCCGATACCGTTGTCGCTGATTTCCAGTTTGGTCTCTTTATCGGCAAAGTGGATCTGAAGCCCGGCGTGTTCAGCCTTTGCGTGGCGCACAACGTTATTCAATGCCTCCTGCGCGATACGGTAAAGCGCCAGCTCCACCTCGTGAGAAAGGCGCCGTTCCTGTCCCGTTTTCTGGAAATCAATTTCCAGGAGATTGGCCTGGCTGGTCTCGCGCGCCAGCATTTCGAGCGCGGTGACCAATCCCAGGTCTTCGAGATAGATCGGGCGCAGAGCGCGCGTGAGACGGCGCAGGTTCTCAATCGTTTGTTCGGCGAGGGATTCCAGTTCCTTGAGCGATTGCCTTCCGCCCTGGTCTTTGACGGATTTCTGCGCGAGTTGTACGCGTTGCTTGAGCGCGATGACCGCCTGGATGGTGTCGTCGTGCAGTTCACGCGCGAGCCGCATTCGCTCCTCTTCCTGCGCGGATGTGATCGCACCGATGTAATCGCGCAATCCTTCCTGCGCGGACTGCACCTTGCGCGACATCACGGCCAATTCATTTTGAAGGTGTTGTACCTCGGAAATGCCGCCGACGGATTCTTTGATGGCGTCGAAATCGCCCCACGCCAGCGCGGCGGCCTTGGATTCCAGTCTCTGCAACGGCTGGACGATCTGCTTCGCGCCGAACCACAAGGCGATCAGCGCGAGGATGAAGGCGGGGACGAGGACAAGCGGCGCCATCTGCGTGAGTTGCAACGAAGGCCTGACTACTTTTTCCCATTCTTCTTCGGTGATCAACGCCCAGCCTGTCGTTTTGATGGGACTGTAGGCAACGACGTGTTCACTTCCATTCATTTGAACGTAAAGCACGCCGCTTTCACCGTTCAAGGCTTCGGTCACACCTGGGTGGTCTGAAGGTAAACTGTCGGGGGCGAGCGATCCGCTCACGAAAAGTAAACGCCGCGAGGAATCCAAAAGATACACCGTCCCCTGACTGCCGGAAGGGTAAGAGGCGGAGAGAATATCGCGCGCAAGGGAGGCAGGGGAAAACGCGCCAGCCACGATTCCCTTGCGGGAGGCTGAATATGCCGAAACGACAACGAAGTAACGGCTCGAGTCGGGATCGAGGAAGGGGGAGGAGAAAACGGTCTGGGAGGCGGAGGGAGAGGCTAACGGGAGAGTCTGCCTGTTGTCCGCCACCCAGCCCCAAAGTCCCGCGTGAGGCGTGCCTTCGAGCGGCCTCCCGTCCGAATTAAAAAACGCCAGCCCGCCATCAAAATCGGCGGCCAGATCGGTGGTGAGATTAATTTTCTGGTCCGAATCGGATAGCAGGGCAATCGTCGCAACGCGGTGATGGAGCTTGGATTCGAGCGCGGCCGCGGCAGACTGAACGGCGCGCTCATCGCGCTTTCCGACGAGGGAGCGCATATCCTGTTCGTGGAGGTAAACACTGCCAAAAGCGATCAGCAGAAGCAAAAGCGTGAGCGGCAGAATCGTGACCGCGAAAAGTTGCGAAAGGCCGCGCCAGCCAGGAAGGAACCGCCAGGCTTCGGAAGTCTTTTTAGAGTCTTTATGGTCGGGGAGTCTTTCGAGAGACTTCCGAAGTCTTTTCATTCCGCAATCTGCCCCGCGTTTTGCGAAATCCATCCCAGCGAGACGGCGCGCATGACGGCCTCGGTGCGGCTGGTGGCTTGCAGTTTGGCGAAGATGTGCGCGAGATGTCCCTGCACGGTGCGGTCGCTGATGGCGAGTTGCACGCCGATGGCTTTGTTAGTGAATCCCTTTGCCGCGAGCCGCAGAACATCGAGTTCGCGGTCAGTGAGCGACTCGACGACATTTTTCTCAGGCCGTTTGAAAATATTCGACATCAATTTGCGCGTAATGTTCGGGTCGAGCGCGGACTTGCCCTCATTCACGTCGCGCACAGCCTGGATGAGTTCGTCGGCCTGCGCGGTTTTCAACACATATCCATTTGCACCCGCCTGCAAGACAGCCATCACATAGGGATCATCGTCATAGGCGGTGAGGATCAGCACGCCCACTTCGGGCAGGTGCGCGCGCACCCAGCGCGTCACTTCGATCCCACTCGCCTTTGGCATCTGGATATCCAGCACGGCCACGTCGGGTTTGTGTTTTTGGATCAGCGACTGGGCTTCTTCGCCATCCCCCGCTTCGGCAATGACCTCCAAATCTTTCGCGCTTTCAAGCAGTTGACGAATCCCCGCGCGGACGATGTGGTGGTCATCCGCCAGGAGAACGCGGATTTTGGCTTTTGATTTGTTCGATGACTTTGGCATAACTTAATTCATCCAGTTGTTGATTGTAGGTTTGTGTTTGAAAAATATACGGGAAGGCCAGCCAAACGATCCCGAGACCGGCCAAAAGTCCAGAGAGGAGGCGCATGAAAGAGTTGAACGAGCCGAGCGCGTCGCCCGCGTAGAACGTCGCGGGGAAGGCGTCCTTCGTCAACAGGGCAAGCCAGTGATTTGTATCACGGAATCCCTGTCCGATGCCAGCGAAGTCGCTGAGCATGTGCGTGCTTCCATCCAATGCGATGGGGAGCAGGAGCAAAACGAATCCCCACCACGCAAGCGGCTTGACTCTGCGGCGAAGCGGCGACCAGATCACACCGAAGAACCAGATGCTGGTGTAAAACGAAACCATGCGGTCGGACCAGGCGATCTTCCAGCCCATCGCTTCGTTGCCGATGAACTTGCGAAGAAGGATCGGGTTGATCGTATCCTGCCACGCGGCCTGGATCTCGCCCAGGGAATACATCGTCTTTTGGCCGAACAAAAAGAACGAACGCTCCGGCAGTTGGTGGCAGAAAAACGAATAAACGAAGTATATCGCCTTTCCCGCGCCCGTCCAGCCGATTTGCATGAAGATGGGTGCGAGGAAGGGCGTGAAGACCCACAGGCCGTAGACGATGAGGAAGGCCTCAAGCCAGTGAGAGCCGATCCACTGGAAAAGGGAAGGCTTCGATTTTGGAAGGATGGCTGTCGGGACTGTGGTCATGGCATTCCTTTATGGCGCGTTGGGTTCCGGCGCGCTGTTGAGGTTGGCGCGGTAAAAGGCTTTGGCCTGTCCGGCGTCGAAGGATTCAAATATTTGCAGGCGGCCCCAGGATGTGATGGCCAGGGGCACGTCCAACGAAGGCCAGGGATAGGCGATCAGTTTTACCCCGCCCAATTCTTCCATGACCGATTTGATTTGCGATTTCAATTCCGCGCAGGCGGTTTCATCGAGCAGGTCGCAGTTGTACCAGAAGATGACGTAACCGTGTTCGAGATTGTGTACGAGATAACCGGCGGGGAACTTGTAATTATCACTATCATGAAACCCCACCTTGGCTTCCTCCGCATAATGCGGACCCGAGGTTGGCGGATTGGAATTGTAGGTTCCAGGGTCACTGTCAGTCGCGATATGGGTAGTGGTCATCACAGGGATTGGCTCGCCCGCTTCGGGTCGAGCACCCTGCCGGAGAATGATCCCTAAGATCGAAAGTACGGCTACTCCAATCGCGCCCCAGATAAAATAGGTTCTAAACTTCTGGTTACGCTGGCGTTCCCGCAGTTGCTGTCGTTTTGATTTTGTGTTCATGATTTATCCTGATCCTGTTGAATATTTTGGTGTTAACGATATTATTGACGCCCGTTCAACCCGATTATTTACTAACCGGAAATCGAATCCTCCTTCGTTCTTTCCAGGGTAATAGGGTGCGGTCAGGGAGAGGCAATTTTGCCTACTCACTTTGGGAAACGGGGACAGGTGCTTGCTGTGAAAGCGCCCGTATAGCAGCGGCGATCAGCCTTTCATCGGCTCGTTGACCTGGATTGTCGGCAATCGAAACCCATGTCTGGCCGTCATTGCCGTGCAATATCAACGTGACCGGGCTTGTGTCGAGCGGCGTCGAGACATCGCTCGTCTTTCCATAGACCAGCAAAACCACCATCTGGCAGTCGCATTCCTCCGTGCCGTGATTCGGGCAGGGACAATCATCCAGTGCGTGGCGCGCCGTATGCAGATCGAAAGTCTGCATGGCGCGCAAACCCGCCTGCGACAATCGCTTTTGCGTCCACTGCAAAGCCTCATCGCAGGAGCTGTCAATTGAGAAAAAAGGGGAAAGAGTATTCAATAACGCCTCGGATGTTCCCATTATAGGGAAACTTCCGAAGCGCTTGAAGAGCCGCGTGGCGCATTCGCAGGTAGGCAAAATTGCCTATTGGGTCACTCCACAACATGACGAATGACGCGCGTAGGCGCAGCAGCTATGATGAACGACAAAGCAATTCAATGAAACGCCTTCTCATCCTTTTCGTTTATATCCGTTCGGCTCGAACGATAACAGAGATGCGCTAATCAAGGAGTAATCACCACCCGCGTTCCGTAACCGATATTTAAAATACTGTCAAACTTGTGCAGAGGCTGTGTCCAGCGAAACAGCCATTTGGCTTCCTCGATGCGCATATTGATACAGCCACGGCTCATCGGCGTACCAAAGTTATCATGCCAGTAGGTCCCGTGGAAAGCAATACCTGTTTCGGTAAAGAAGCTCGTCCATGGGACGCCGGGCAATTCATAATCATCCAAATCGGCAAACAAGTTCCCGTTACCCATATGCTTGGATGGGTATTTCTCAAAAATGCGAAATTCACCGTTGGGGGTCTTTGTTGAGATAACTTTAGGGCTTGGCCGCCCTGCAGGAATTCCAGAAGAGATGTTCGTCTGAAATACAATCTGGTCATACTCATACGCAGTCAGAATCTGAGTGCTCAGATTGACCTCAATCCGCTTGTTCTCGAACGGCGCCTCGGGAGTAATGAGTGACCATTCCTCAAACGGAATTGGGCGCAGATGAATTGCTTGGACGTGATAGGGAACGCCGACCAGATCGTCGAAGATTCGATACCAAGGCTGGTCATCAGGCCCTTCATCAATTCCATCAATCCAATGCACCGATCCGTAATAAAGGCGTAGGTTGGGTTGCCAGCCGTAGGTCTTTGAATAACGCATAGCCTGAGTATATGGAACGGTCAATTCAGATAGTTGCTGTGTCCCATCGGGGATAGTTGTCAGTGGTTCGTTGAACAGAACCTTGACCTTTTGCGTGCGGCCGCGATGGATATACCCACCCCAGACACGATACCAGATCGGATTGTACGCCGGTGTACCAGAGTTCACTTCCTGATACACGTTAACCAACTCATCGCGGAACCATTGCCCGGTCATCAGACTCTGGTCGTTCGGCTGGCTATATACGCTAACAGAACTAGTCGTCACGCGCACCTGTTGTGCATCATCAAACATTCCCAAGTTTTGCAGGAATGGAGAGAATGCCATTCCTGCAAAGGCCGAGGCGGTTAGTTTCAGGAAATCGCGTCGAGAGAGATGCGCCATATGTCGTTTACTCAGACTATCATCTTATTTCGAAGGGACGCGGGCCACGATCAGTTTGAAGATTCCGCCCATCCCCAAATCCTCGACTCTCTCGATCTCCAGCCCCGCCAGACGGACATTATCCACCGTCCTGCGGTTGATATTTGCACCCATCATGCGAACGGCCAGCGGGTTGAGCAAATCCATGATCCTTCCCACAACAGGATTTGGAGGGCGCATGTGTTCGAGGAGCAATACTCTTCCGCCGGGTTTCACGACGCGCCCGAGTTCACGCAGTCCGAGCACGGGGTCAGGCACCGAACAGAACACGAACGTGGAAGCAGCCGAATCAAACGTAGCGCTGGGAAAGTCCAATTCTTGAACATCGCCCAGATAAAGGTCAACTCTTGATTTGAGGCCAAGATCGCCGGCTCGTTTTTGCGCCCGTTGCAACATGCCGGGCGTGAGGTCAATGCCGGTGATCGAACTGCCGGCAGGATAAAACGGCATATTCTTGCCGGTCCCGACTCCGACTTCCAATACGTGCAGTCCTGGCACCTGTGACCATAATTTTGCGCGCCAGGGATGAAAACGCCGCTCGGATAATCCTTCCATCACATCGTAAATGGGAGAGAGGCGTTGATAACGGCGCCGCGTCGCGTCCGTGGCGGAAGGAGCGGGTTTGGAAGAAGAACCATTAACCATGTTGATGACATCCATTCCAGTGAAATTGAAGGCTTGAATAATTAACTCGCCTTACGCAGTACCGCGAGATTTATCTCGCCCGGCAGGGCAACATGAATGTTGCGGTACGAGAAAACTGCGTAACATCAGTAATTAACGACTGGAGGTATCATAACCACCCTAAAAGTTTTCATTGTTTGATGGTATGGCCTTGACGCATTAACCACCAGCGCCATTTTGCCAGTCAGATGAATAAGCAAAATGGCGCATCTTCGCATGTGAGAATTTGGATTGAAGAGCCATATCTCTTTGCCGAAGTCTATGAAACTGCAACAATAAATTTTTGTGGGTCATTCACAAATTCATCCCGGCAACCCTGCGCGCAGAAGGAATAGACCTTTCCATCCCATTCGACACTGATCGCCTTCTCGCGCTCGACCGACATGCCGCAGACCGGGTCAATCGCCATGGTGACCGTCTCCTTGAACTCACCATCCTCGAGCCACAATACGCGGTCGGCGATGTCCTTGATGCGCTGGTCGTGCGAGACGATGACGACACTGCGTCCCTGTTCTTTGGCGATGCGCCGCAACAGGCGCATGATCTCGTGGCCGATCTTTGAATCGAGGTTGGCGGTCGGCTCATCGGCCAGGATGAGCGCGGGGTCGTTGATCAGGGCGCGCGCAATCGCCACGCGTTGTTTTTCACCGCCGGATAATTTTTCGGGGAGGAAATTCAGTCGTTCGCCCAGCCCCAATTCGGTCAGGATGGAGGCGGCTTTTTGTCGCGCCGCGGCGGCCTTGTTCCCCGCGAGTTCCGCCACGATCGAGACGTTTTCCAACGCGGTCAGCGCGGAGAGCAGGTTGAAGTCTTGAAAGACGAAGCCGAATTGTTTCAAGCGGATGTCGGGCAGGCGATTCTCCGCCAGTGCGCTGATGACCGCGCCGTTCAAGTGGATTTCGCCGTCGGTTGGTTTGAGCAACGCGCCAAGCATGGACAGCAAGGTTGTTTTGCCTGAGCCTGAAGGGCCCATGATAAGTACGATCTCGCCCGGCTTGACTGACAAGGAAACATCGCGCACGGCGGTTACTTCAGTGTCGCCCGCGCCGTAGCGTTTGGTGACGTGATCAATCTGTAGAGTTGAAGTTGTCATTTTATTTTCCTCGAAACACGATGGCAGGATCAAGCCCCGCAATCTGCCGTATGGGCAGGATGGCTGAGAACGCAGTAATCACGAGCGAAACGATTCCCACCTTGATCAAAGACGCGCGGCTGATTTCCAGGGTCATGCTCAAGCCGAGCCGCGGGATGACGGCTGAGATCAAAAGTGTGAACGCCAAACCGATTGTAAATCCCAGAAGCACGCTCATCAACGCCTGCGCCAGCACAGCCTGATACAAGTGACCGTTGCGCGCGCCGAGCGCTTTCAGCACGCCGAATTCGCGGCGGCGCGAAAGCACGGCGGTATAAACGGTCAGCGCCATGACTGCCAGGCCGATGAGAACGCCAATCGAATTCATGATGGCGAGCACATCCGTGCTCATGTCCTTGACCACGCGCGCTTCCTGGCCTGAAAACGACGCGCGCGGCAAGGCGGTGACGCCGTCCACTTCCTGCTCGATGCGGGACACGACCGCTTCAATCCCGACCCCGGGCTTGACCCGGACCAACAAATAACTGACCACACCCGAATTGCCGCGCTGCGCCTGGAAATCCGAAGCGGAGATAAAGGCTATCGAGTTGACGATGTTCGTCGTCTCCTCTGAAAACCCGACCACCTTGAACTCGCGCGCCAAAATCTCAACGGTGTCTCCGATCTCGATGCCTGATTTTTGCGCCACGCGTTCGTCAATGATGGCCTCGCCTGCTTCCGGAATTTCCTTGCCGGAGGCGATCTTCCACGGCACGCCCATCTCGGCATCCTCTGGCAACCCGATGATATAGGCGAGCGTGCGTTCCTCGCCAACGACGATCATGTTGCCTGTGTATAGAATGGCTGTCACCTCTTCGACGCCCTCTATCGCCTTCACTTCATCAATCGCTGTCACAGGCAATGACGAGGAAGCCATGTGCATGTTACGCACGTCCTTTTGAGCCACGAAAATATCCGCGCCGCTATTGTCAATGAAGGCGGTGGTCTGCCGCTCCACGCCCGTGAAGATGGCGTCGAGCGCCAGGATCAAAAGCAACGCCAGCGACACACCGCCCACTGAAATTGCAAGACGCGTTCTATTCTGAAAGAGATTGCGGAAAGCCAGCCTGATCATTTGCGAAAGACCTCCGCAGGAGCAAGCCCTGCAATGACGCGCGCAGGAAAGAGCGCGGCAGCCAATGCCATGCCGAGTCCGGCCGCGAGCGCCCAAGCCATATCCGCCGGATTGAACACGATCAGGAATTGCGGACGGAGTGCCATGATCAAATCCGCCGCGCCGTACGCGAACAGAATGCCGGTCAGCGAACCTGCCAGCGACGCAAACAACGCCTGCGCCGTCACCACGCCATACAGCACGCGGTTGGAAGAACCAATCGCCTTGAGCACGCCGTATTCGCGCTGGCGCTCGATCGTGGCCGTGTAAATCACCAGCCCGACCACCATGATCCCGACCAGGAAAGCAATCGCGATCATCAAGCGCAGCGGCGCGGAGAAAATCCTGGCGAACAACTTGATGTCGTTGACTTTCATCTCATCTTTGGTGAGGACGTTGACTCCCTCGATGTCGTTCAGCCGATTAACCACTTCGCTTCCTTCCTGACCTGAAACCGGTTCCACTAAAAGGAAACTGACCGCCCCCGGAGCGCGCAAAAGACTCTCCGCCGCGCTCTTTCTCATGAACAGGAAACTGGTCATCCAGGAAGTCGTCCCTTTGGATAGACCAACAATGGTGAACTCCCTGCCCATCACTTCGATGTGGTCATCAAGGGCCAGATCATGCCTTTGGGCCAGCACGCGGTCGAGGATGACCTCATCGTCTGTTTGCGGAGCGCGGCCCTCCGCGATTTCCCACGGCCCGCCGCCTTGCTCAGTGTCGTAACCGATCAAATAGACAGGTTGCTTTTTTTCGTGCAGGTCGAGGATTATGAATTGCGAGAGGATGGGGATCGCCTCACTGACGCCGTCCACCGCCTCAGCGTCCGATTCGATGCGCGGGGGCAGGAGCGAGGTCGCGCCAAGCAGGTTGCTGATCCCCTTCTGGGCGACGATGATCGATCCCTCCGAATGATCGAGATACGAGGTGATCTGTCGATTCATCCCAGCCAGAAACCCGTCCATGATTAGGATCAGCATGACAGCCAGCGCCACCCCACCGATGCTCAAAGCCAGTCGGGTTTTATCTTGAAATAAATTGCGCCGCGCGAGAAACATAATGGCTTCTCCTTGTTTTCATTTTAGAAGAATGTTTGTATTTGCTACAGCGCAGATTCGCTCAAAATTGATAGGCATAATTGCTCATGGGTAAATAGATGGTTGAAATAAGGTAGGAGTACAGGATGGATACATTGGCGCTCAAGAAATTAAATGATGGATTGCGCCAACAACTGCTCTTCGACGCGGTATGGCTTCCTGTTTTGCGAATTATCGGCGCGATTCAGAACCGGCGAACAATGATGAAGATCAACAGTCCCGCCAATGCCAGCCAGCAAAACCAATACAAAGTCTCTACCCACCAGATGTGAACGACTTCGCCCTGTTGCTCGAGTCCATGTTTCCGGAACATACCTGCTGTATGGGAAATGAGACCGAGTAGAAGGATCGGAACTGCATAAGGTGCAAGAAGATTCACCAACAGAAGGGCGATTCCAGCGCCCAATACCCCAGCGCCAATGGAGGATAAGAGTTCTGCCTTTTTGATACGAGAGATATGTGTGGGACTCTTCATATTTCATCTCCTTTCTTGGATCTAGGATAGCATCGAGTAACCTACGGAACAAGCGCCAATTGGCTAACGAAAGGCAGGCAAAACCGCCTTTTCAAAAACGATCGGCCGCCAAGAGTCAGTATTTAACTGCACCGTATAACACGCTAACCTGGCAGGGTCTTTGTATCGCGGGATCGATGCGGTTTTAAGTATCTCCTCCAGTGTCAGTTTTTCTTGAGACTCCCGGGTCGGCAAGATTGCCTATATCCCTACAAGCAGAATTGCGCTAGGTCTGAAATAATCTGACCTATATACTTGAAAATCATCTCTGGATGACAATCAGTCGTTATCACTTGACCAATAGATGGTTCATAATCAATAAAATTAGATGAACCAATTCCTCATGCCGCTGTCCCAGCAAAGCCTATTGGGTAGAATAATATTGCGAAAGGGATTGGTATGGCGCTGGTTGTGAGGGGGCGCGAACGGGCAAGATTTAGATCCGCGTATTACGATCAACTCGCGCTGATCGTGTGCGAACCGTTGTTCAGCCGCACCCGTCTGCTTGCCACCTGGCAATTCGACGCCGAAAAATCCAATCATCTTTTACCACGGAGGCATTCCAATGATTCCCGGCCTCGACGGACTGCGCGCCATCGCGATCCTGCTTGTTTTTTCGGATCACGCCGATTACATTTATATCGGCTGGGTGGGCGTGCAATTGTTCTTTGTGATCTCCGGTTATCTCATCACCGATATCCTCTTGCGGATGAAAGAGTCGGAAACGGGGCGGAACTTTTTCAAAAAATTCTATGGCCGCCGCTTCCTGCGTATCTTCCCCCTTTATTATTTCTATCTTCTGATCATGTTCATTCTTACGATGGCGCTGATCTATTACGGGTATCGCGTGACGTACATGCAGCGTTTTCAGGAACAATTGCCGTACGCCTTGATGTATGGTTACAACTTCTATAATGCCAGCCCCACCTTCAGCGGTGATTCGTGGCTGATCGGGCATTTGTGGTCGCTTTCGGCAGAGGAGCAGTTCTACATCGTTTGGCCGCTGATCATTTTCCTGACGCCGAAGAAACATCTCAAAAAATTATTCCTGGCAGGTATCCTGATCGGTCCGCTGTTCCGACTGGCGATGACCGCGCTATACAAATACACCGAAGTCACTTTTTTTTCGTCGGACATGGCGCTGGTCATATACGTTCTTCCGTTCTCTCAGATAGATGCCTTCTCGCTGGGTGCGTACATCACGCGCTTTGATTTCCCCAAAGCGCGGCTCCAATTCTTTATCCTGATGGCGCTCCTGCCGATTATCGGCCTGGTGACGTACTATTACTCGAACGGTGACTTCGGTCCCTCCACCGCACTTGGTTTTTCGTATCCGCTGGCGAGGGATCTCAAACAAGTCTGGGGATACTCATACCTAGGATACATCTTTGCCCTGCTCGTCTATATCGTTGTCCGTGAAAAAATGTTCCTGCGCTTGCTCGAAAATAAATTCATGCGTTATCTGGGAAAAATATCCTACGGGATATATGTGTACCATTTTGGCCTTATCTGGTTTGTGCGCCGTATCCGCGACTTTGGCATTAACGAATTCGTTGCTAAACCGCTTACGCTGGTCATCTCCGCGGTGCTGGTTTATTTCATCGCCTCCGTGAGTTATCGTTATTTTGAAAAACCCATTTTGGATTTGAAGGAGCGCTACTTCCCTTTACTGGCGGAGTCAAAACTCGATGGTATTGGTCCAGTCGACGCGGTCTCGAATGTTCCGAAGCCTGCCCGCTGGTTTTGAACGCCATCTCAAATCTCGGCTTCTTGATAACCAAACCAATATCAGCCAATCATAGGATTGTCTATGGTCGAAGAAAAGAATTCATTGGATAAACCGATTCCCATTACGGCGGCAAAGCGCATAGGGTATATTGATATTGCCAAAGGGATTGGAATAGTGTTGGTCGTGATGGGACATAATGATTTTTCGCTCATTTCCCCCTTCGCTCACAAATTGATCTATTCGTTCCATATGCCCATGTTTTTCTTTATGTCCGGCATGTTCTTCAAACCCGATATGCCTTCTTGGAAGTTTGCCCGCCGACGCTTTGACAGGGCGCTCAAACCGTTTATTTTTACCATTTTATTGATTTACTTCACAAGCATATCTTTTTCGAAAGTGAGCATCATCGAGGCTACCACTCGTGCCCTCAAGGCCATGTACGGGAATGGACACTATCTGGATTGAGTACAGTTATGGTTTCTGCCGCACCTCTTTGTTGTCAGTTTCTTTGCCTATATTTTTTTTCAAGTGGTTCGCCGAACCCACCTATTCCGATTGCGCTGGGTAATCCTGGCTGTTACATACGTCATAGGTGTGCTGGGCATCATTCTTTTCTGGCCATTTGAATTCAACCTGCTCGGTAAGGACTATATCGTATTCGGGCTACCCTTCAGTTTGGATATCGTATTCGTCAGCGGATTCTTTTTTATCCTGGGATATGAGTTAAATGGGAAATCGCAAGCTTCCCTTTTGGAGAATCCTCTAACACTATTCCTATCTGGAATGATTTTGATTGCCCTCGTCTGGTATTTGCCCCCAACAATAGACTTCAATACGCGACTGTTCGAATCCCTGCCGATAAATACGGTTGAAGCCCTGCTGGGCATCCTGTTCATCCTCGCGATTTCGAAGCAAATGGAACGGGTGGGCTGGCTGTCTTCCCTGCTTAGGTATATCGGCCAGGCATCGCTCATCATCCTTATTTTTCAAGTTCCAATTCAGGATTACTGGGGCCAAAAGATTCTTACGCTAACAAACAACTTCCCCTTGTCCTATTGGATTTCGTTCCTCGCCGGGGTCATTGGACCAATCGTGATCAATGTCCTATTTATCCGCCCCAATCCGATTTTGAGTAAATGGTTCGGACAGCCAGGGCCGCAGGATAATGAGCCAGTGACTGCGAGTGTGTTCGAGTAAACATCCGATGGGCTTTTATTGATCGCGCAAAATTTGAGCACTCTATCCTCCTTGTGGAAGTCTTGGTATTTGCCTCCAGCGCCAGCCGATCAACGCCAGCAACAATCCTCCAGCCAGACTGAGAACAGAAATCGTCAGGGTTGCGTCGAACCAGAACTCCACCGGAAAAAGGCGGATGAGCGTATCAGAGTAAGAAAACAGCCATGAACCCGACTCAAAGAAAAACAAGTGGAAGGTATTAAACCAAAATTGCCAGGCAAAAAGTGCCAACAGTGCGATAAACAGGAGAAGCGCGGACGTCAATAGTCCGCCCAATTGGATGGCGGTAGCCAACGCCGCTCGTCCTCCATTGCGCCACAGTACGAAGCCCAGCAATATCAGCAGGATGAACGCGGCCTGCCAGGCGCGCATGACCGATTGAAATACTGCCTGAACATCAGCCATGTGTGACACTTCGCGCGGACTGTAAACAGGCACATCGTTCAGGAATTGTTTTGAAAGCTCATCATCGGGAAGATGAGCGCGCACATAATGAATGTTCGTTGATGCAAGGATAAAACGCAGTTGTTGAGTGTAACTGAGATTTCCAGACAAGCCTGAAATGGCCTAATCCTGCACGTTAACAACCGGACACTTTTCAGGTGGTTTTCCAACCACAGGTCGTGTATACTGCT
>Ga0100396_1000955_pt1 | contig 18241 bp, 18 predicted proteins | sample CryGeymeta201520_FD_81551 | JGI IMG/M metagenome (GOLD analysis project Ga0100396, IMG submission 81551) | Groundwater microbial communities from Crystal Geyser aquifers in Utah, USA - Crystal Geyser metaG 2015-20 | ecosystem: Environmental > Aquatic > Deep subsurface > Groundwater | place: USA... | reverse complement strand
GGTTCAATTTTAATTTATGGAACCTATCCTCCAGGCTTTTATCCCGAAAGTGTAGCATTAAACTTTCATTAAAATGCTTTGTGCCGCTTGGTCCAGACTTTTTGTTTAAAAACGGAACCCTAGCGCAAGTTTACTAAATAGGCGCAATATATTTTGAAATGTGCAACAAAAAGCCAGTAAAATCAACCACTTACAAGCTCCTTGCCATAAGATTAGTGTAGTCACTGGACAGTGACATCAAAATAGAAGTATAAAATGTTACAAAAAGGCTGTTTTTATGCAGTAATAGCTTGACATATGACTGGTTGGATGATATAGTAGTCACTGGGCTAAGCGGGAGGTGCTTCTTATGGCTTTTTTATCATCTAGAAAATCAAGGGGCAGGACGTACTGGTCAATTTGTGAATCCCGAAGAATCGATGGGAAACCAAGGAATATTCCTATCGAGTATTTGGGAACGGCTGAAAGCCTTTTGAAAAGGCTCAGAGATGAGGATGATTTTACCATAAAATCCTATTCGCACGGTGATACGGCTGTGTTGCTCGATGTGGCGATTGAATTAGGAATAGTAGAGATAATAGATAGACATATTCCTGCTAACGGAAAAGACGAAAAACCTATCCGAGATGGTCTGACGGTTGGTGGAACCTTTCTTTTAGGAGCCATCGGTCGAGCCTGCCGGCCAACAAGCAAATTGGGATGGTATAACTGGTGTAGAACTACTACTCTTGAATATTGTTTGAAATCTTCGTTCAAGTCTCTTGATTCACAGCATTTCTGGGACCAGATGGATTTTCTACCAGCAGAGAGCATTCCCAAGATTGAGGAAGAGATGGTGAAGAGCCTGATGGATAAATACAAAATTAAATTAGACTGCCTATTTTACGATACAAGCAATTTCTTCACCTTTATTGATTCCCAAAACAAGTGTTGTGATATACCTCAAAGAGGCAAGAACAAACAGAAGAGAGCGGATCTTCGTCAGATTGGAGTCGCCTTAATGGTATCCAGGGAGGATCAATTTCCGCTTTTTCATAAGACCTATCGAGGAAACAAAAACGATATCACCGTTTTTAAGGAGGTATTTCCGACCCTTCTAAATCGCCTAAAAAGTATATCTAAGGAGCTTACTGATATTACCGTGCTCTTTGATAAGGGAAATAACTCAAAAGACAATTTTCGGAAACTGGATAGTGAAGAAGGTCTTTATTATGTTGGCAGTTTGGTGCCTTCCTATTTCCAGGATCTAATAGAGGAAGCAAATAGAGAATTTACTACCATCAAAGTCAGAGACGAAGAGATTTTAGTATTTCGGCGAAGGAAACAAATTTGGGGAAAAGAGCGTACCTGTGTAGTAATTATTTCAGAGCAATTAAAGCAGGGGCAAATACATGGGATATATCAGAGTCTTAAGAAAAAATATAAGCTGTTGGACAAATTTAAGCAACAGCTTGAAAACCCCAAGAAGCGGAAAAAGATTGCCAGGAGAGATATTGAAAAGCGGTTAGATAAAATTGTCCAGGGTCAATTTATCCAGGACATACTAAAGTACGAAATCATGGGGTTTTCTGACGGCAGCTACAGTTATAGCTATTTCGTTGATGAGGCCGCCTTTGAGAAGTTAAAGGAAGAGAGGTTAGGACGTAGAATATTGGTAACCAATCGCCATGAATGGAGCAATGAAGAAATCATACTTGCCTACAGGGGACAATCAAAAGTTGAATATGTTTTCAAAAATCTAAAGAACCCTTATCATTTGGCTGTTCGTCCGCAATATCACTGGACCGATCAAAAGATAGAGGCCCACGTCCTAATGTGTCTTATTGGTTATCTATTAATGATTGCAGCCTACACCAAAGCAAGAAGGGTAAATGCTTATAAGAAAAATATAAATAATTTTATGGAGGATCTCAAAAGCATCAGGCTCGCTTGCCGCATTAAGAAGAAGGGTCGGAGTGTAAAATATCAGCTTGAACAAATACCACGGCCATTGAAAAAACTAGCAAGAATTCTTGAAATATCAGATGAGAATCTTCGGCCTAAAATAAGTTTCAGTGACTACATCTGAGAGCGGATTTTTTGTTGTCATTTCTGGCTGTTGGCCACTTTTAAGCTGCCTTCGTAGTAAACTTGCGCTAGGGGTCCTATCTTTCGAAGAATAGAGAAACAACAAATTCCGATACTTGCTGCTTATAGTTCATATGTAGTGTCAAAACCAGCAGATTGGCCTAAACAGGCTTGGGTTACAGGATACTGGTACCAGAAGGTTCAGGATGATTGGCAGCCTCCGAGGGAGTTGGAAAATTTTCTGGCCTCCGGGTCACCTCCAGTAGGTGTCACCTTCGGCAGTATGATAGATAAGGAGAAGGATAGAATAGCAAGATTGACCCAGAAAACTCTGGAAAATGAAGGTTTAAGAGGAATCCTGGTGGCAGGTTGGAATGGAATAGAGAAAACGGAAGAAGGAAATAATAATTTTTACTATTTGAAATCGATCCCTTATGACTGGTTGTTTCCCCAGGTAACCGCAGTAGTACATCATGGGGGTGCCGGTACATTAGCAGTTGCTTTACGGGCAGGGGTACCCTCAATTGTGATTCCCTTTGTCGCCGACCAACCCTTCTGGGCACAGCAAGTTTATAAACTTGGAGTTGCTCCAAAACCCATTAAAAGGAGTGCTTTGAATGAGAAACGTCTCTCTGATGCTCTTCGAATAGCTGTCCACGATAAAGGTCTCCGAAAAAAAGCCCGAGAATTAGGTCATCTCATCCGTGGAGAGGATGGAATAGCCACAGCAATTGATATTATCCATCAACATTTAGGGATTAAGAAGTAAATTCTCATGCTTGGTAGAGGTAAATATAAATAGGAACAGGTGAATAAGACAGTCTGACGTTTCGACTGTCATATTTAAATAAATTGGGAAGATATACCTGATCAATCATTGACACCGTGACAGGGCAAGATAAAGAATCAAAATTTGGACTATTTCAAAAGGAGAATAAATCAGATGGAAACCAAAGTTCTGGTAGCTTATGCTTCTTCCTATGGCTCTACCAAGGAGATAGCCGAGGTTATCTCGGAGACGCTTCGCAGCCAAGGGCTGGCAGTGGATCTTCAACCGATACGGAAGGTGCGGATACTGGAAGGATATAGTGCGGTGTTGCTGGGTGCCCCACTCTATATGTTCCGCTTACCTAAGGAGGCGCTCCATTTTTTGTCCCGGCACCGGGAAATGCTGGCAGACAGGTTACCGCTTGCCATTTTTGCCGGTGGCCCCTTTGGCAAAGGAGACGGGAAGGAATGGCAGGAAGTGCGGGCAAAATTCGATTCGGAACTGGCCAAGTTTCCCGGGCTTACTCCCATCTCTGTTGAGATGGTGGGTGGAAGGTTTGACCCGGCCAAGCTGCGCTTACCCTATAGCCTCATTCCCGCTCTCAAGAAGATGCCGGCAAGTGACCTGCGGGATTGGGTGGCGATTCGCGCCTGGGCAAACAGCCTGGCCGCGCAATTTCTGTCTTATTTGCCACCATAAATTAGATAAACTGATTCATAAAATCCTCCTCAGGTAAATATAAAGTAAAAGGGTCAGGCTTCACAAGTTCACAAAATAGGGAATAGCGATAAAAATGTAAATTTGTGAATCCTGAGTCAAAAGCTCTTAGATGTGTGACAATAGACGTTTCTTTGACACACTTTTATTTCGTTTTTTATTTTTAAGATGTGAAGTTTAGTTCTTCACATTTGACCTAACTTTTTTTGGGGATTGGAATTAATATAATAGGGGAAGGTTCTTTTTATAAAAAAGAAGGGTTTTTAAAATAAGTATAGTATATAATAAATAAAGATAGTCTAAATTAATGTTCAGGTTTAAAATTGAAAAAATAATAAAAAGGATTTTATATAAAACTTTATTAAATTTAATATGGTAATCTGTATGAAGGCAACAGGAGAGATCTTTTCTTTGCGAGATAAAGAAAAAGCGCCAAAGAGGAAAGATATAGATGATATCGAAACTTTCAGGCCAAAGGACTGTTGCCGGACAGAACTCTGGAGAGCTTTATAAAAAAAGCACCGACGGGGCAACTCCTAATCTCTAGGAAAACCTATACAGAGTTTACTTTAAAGAATTATTTCCTAATCACCTAGGAAGAATCTTTCAGGTAAAAAGACAGAGCGAGAGAGTAATATAATTATTTTCTTACTCTGTCTTTTTTATTTACTAAAAAATAAATATAATCTCTCCATCAGGGAGACAGCTAAAATATTAGCTATTAATCCGCGGGGTATAACAGCGAGAATTAAAGTGTGCCAAAGAACCGTCACCTGACAAAAAAGTGTGTCAAATAACCAACCCCTGTCACATTTTAGAGGTCAGGGAGAAAACAAAAAGAAAGGAGGGGTGACCGTAAAAAAATATTATATTTCAAAAATATATTTAATAATAAGGAGAGAGTAAATGTTTAAGAAAAAATTATTTTTATTGTTTTGTTTACCTTTCATTCTGGGATTGTTTATGCTTAGTGGTTGCGGCACAGTAACTCCAGTAGCAGTAACCGGAGTAACTTTAAATCAAGCAACCATGACCTTAACCGCAGGGGGAGCAACAGGAACGTTAGTAGAGCCTGTAACACCTGCAACTGCTACCAATAAAAACGTAACTTGGTCTTCCAGTGCTCCGACAGTGGCAACCGTAGCTAATGGTGTAGTAACACCAGTAACCGCAGGTATAACTACTATTATAGTAGCAACAGTAGATGGAGGTTTGACTTCAACCTGCGCAGTGACAGTCAACCCGGCAGTAGCAGTGGGCGATAGTTATGTCGGAGGCATAGTAGCCTATATCTTAGTAAATAGCGACACAGGTTACGATCCAAGTGTACAACACGGATTAATTGCAGCTACAGTTGACCAAAGTACAGGAATACAATGGTACAATGGAAGTTATGTGGCAACAGGTGCAACAGGTACCGCGATAGGTACCGGACAGGCTAATACGACAGCCATAGTAACTATACAAGGGCAGGAAGCTATGCAGCACAGTTATGCAATGACCTGACAGTAGGCGTCTATACCGACTGGTTTTTACCCTCGAAAGACGAACTGGACAAACTGTACTTTAACAAAGTTGCAATTGGTGGTTTTGTTAGCGGCTACTGGAGTTCGTCGGAGACCAGTGCTAGCTACGCCTGGGGCCAGCATTTCGGCAGTGGCAGTCAGGCCAGCCTCAGTAAGAACGACTACGCTCGGGTTCGTGCTGTTCGGGCTTTTTAACCATTTATCAATTTAACTATTGGAGGGACAAGGGGGCCTTGCCCCCTAAAAATACAGGGGACGGTTCTCTTTATTCGTATTTCCTGGACAACGCACAAAAATTATTTGACTGCTGAGTGCTTTTAATATATTATTATAAAAACAAATTATAATTGCCCTTTTAAAATAGTACGGAGAGACTAATAAGGGGATAAAAAGAGAAAATTATATCCTCTTATTAGCCATTTAATAAGAGGATATTTTATTATATAAATAAAATATATCTTCCTTTAAGATCAGTCCAGTGAGGCTGATAAGGAAAAACTATTACCCCCTTATCAGCCAGAATAGGTTGGAAAGGGGTTTTTTATTTTATTTAAATATAGGTGTCGTAGAAGAGGAGGTTTAAAAAAATGAATATACAGGAAAAGACTGTGGTGATGGGGGAAAATGAGATTAGAAGGACCTTAGTAAGAATTGCCCATGAGATAGTGGAAAAAAATAAAGGGATTGCTGACTTGGCCCTTGTTGGAATAAGGACCAGAGGAGTTTTTCTGGCCAAAAGATTAGCCCAGGAGATTTTCAAGATAGAAAAGAAAGAAATTCCGGTAGGAATATTAGATATAACTCTCTATCGGGACGATTTATCCCAGGTTAGCCGTCAGCCACTGGTGCGCAAAACGGAAATACCCTTTGATGTATCCCAGAAAAAAATAGTACTGGTCGATGATGTCCTTTATACCGGAAGAACCACTAGGGCGGCAATGGATGCAATAGTAGATTTAGGAAGACCCCAGGTGATACAATTAGCGGTTCTTATAGACAGAGGACATCGGGAGCTTCCTATTCGGGCCGACTATATCGGTAAAAATATCCCTACTTCCAAGAAAGAGATAATTAAAGTCAAGTTAACGGAAGTGGACGGGGAAGACCAAGTAGGAATAGCGATAAAAGATATAGAAATAACGTAAAACTAGATTCGTATTTGGTTAATTAGTTAATTGGTTACCTGGTTAGTTGGTTGATGGATTATTAGGGTAGCGGTTAACCAAAAACTAACTAGTAGAGCGTTTCTTTAATAATGTTACAATGATTTGTCATTGCGAGCGATAGCGAAGCAATCTCAAGTCCTTACAAATCAAGGGATTGCTTCGTCGCTTTGCTCCTCGCAATGACAGAACAAAATGTAAAGATATTTAGAGAACGCTCTACTAGATAGGTAAACATTAAATTAAGGAAAGTTGATGAGTTTGATTTTAAAACTTAAAGCCAAAGTATTATTAAAAGAAGAAGTGGTTCCCAATATTTTTTTAATCAAATTATTAGCTCCATTAATAGCTCAAGAAGCCATTCCGGGGCAATTTATGCATATTAAATGCAGTCAGGATTATTACCCTCTACTCCGCCGACCGATAAGTATCCACAGGATAGATAAAGAAAAAGGAGAGATCTTTATCTTATTCCAGGTAGTGGGAGAAGGCACCAAATTATTATCCCAAAAGGTCAGGGGAGATGAATTAGATATTTTAGGTCCCCTTGGAAATGGTTTTAATATTTACCCCCAAAGTCAGAAGATTATGATAGTTGGTGGAGGCATAGGTGTTGCTTCTTTATTGGCTTTAGCTAAAGAATCTATAAGACAAGGTAAGGAAGTACGAGTCTTGATAGGTGCCTTAAAAAGAGAACTGGTCCTGGGTGAGGAAAGTTTCAGAAGTTTAGGGGCAAAGGTGGATATTGTTACTAATGATGGAAGTTATAAACATAAGGGTTTGATTACTAATTTATTAGAAGAAGATATCCAAGAAGGATGGTTGCCGGATCAGATATTTACTTGTGGACCAAAACCCATGTTGAGAAAGATTGCTGAGATTGCCTCAAAGGTAAATATTGATAGTCAGGTATCTTTGGAAGAACATATGGGTTGTGGAATTGGAGCATGTTTGGGGTGTGTTTGTAAAATAAAAACCAACCTGTCTGCAGGTAACGCACAGGCAGAAGAAAAGAAGAATAATAAAGAAGAATATGATTATAAAAGAGTCTGTGTAGATGGGCCAGTCTTTAAGGCTAACGAGGTGATATGGGATGACTAAAAAACCCCGATTAGAGGTAGAGGTGGGAGGAATAAGGATGAAAAATCCAGTAATGACCGCCTCAGGGACTTTTGGTTATGGCGAAGAGTTTTCTCCCTTTATTGATTTGGATAAATTGGGAGCAATAGTATTAAAAGGAATTACTCTAAAACCGAAGAGGGGAAATCCACCTCCTCGAATTATAGAAACTCCCTCCGGCATCCTCAATGCTATTGGTTTACAAAATGTAGGAGTAGAAGTTTTAATTAATAAAAAATTACCCTATTTACAAAAATTTACTACCCCGGTAATAATAAATATTTCCGGGGATACCCTTGAAGAATATGTTGAATTAGCCCGAAAATTAGATAATATTTCTCAAGAAAAAGGGATTGCCGGTCTGGAAATTAATATTTCCTGCCCTAATCTCCAAAAAGGAGGAATAGTATGGGGAAGCGATGCTCAATTAACTTATAAAGTGGTAAATAATATTCGGAAAGTCACTACCCTTCCCCTGATTGTAAAATTATCTCCCAATGTGACCGATATTAAAGTAATTGCTCATGCGGCAGAAGAGGCTGGAGCCGATGTTCTATCCTTAATAAATACCTTAGTAGGAATGGCTGTAGATGTCAGCTTAAGAAGACCTAAATTAGCTAATATCAGTGGTGGGCTATCTGGTCCGGCGGTAAAGCCGGTAGCTCTGTGGATGGTATGGCAGGTTTTCCAGACCGTAAATATCCCTATAATTGGGATGGGCGGAATAATGAAGGCAGAGGATGCCCTGGAATTTATAATTGCTGGGGCGAGAGCAGTAAGCATAGGGACTGCAAATTTAGTTAATCCCCAAGCAGCAATAGAAATTATAAAGGGAATAGAAGCATATCTGGTAGAGAATAAAATCAAAGATATAAATGAATTGGTAGGTAGCCTAAAGATTTAAAATAAAAGATAGGAGGGAAAATAATGAAATTATCCGCACGGGAAAGATTGGTCCTGGCCCTTGATGTAAATAACTTTAAAAAAGCAGAGGAATTGGTTGATAAATTGACTGATTATGTGGGGGTTTTTAAAATTGGGAATCAACTCTTTACTGCTGAAGGGATTAAGGTTATCAAAATGGTACAGGAGAAAGGAGGTAAAGTTTTTTTAGATTTAAAGTTTCACGATATTCCCAACACCGTTGCTCGAGCAGCGGAAGTAGTTAGCAAATTAGGGGTATATATTTTTGATCTCCATACTTCCGGTGGATATGAAATGATGAAGGCGGCAGTAGAAGCAAGTAAAAAATTAAGTTTTGCCTTAGGCATCAGCAAACCTTTAATTTTAGGAGTGACCTTACTTACCAGCATTAATCAAGAAATATTAGAAAAAGAAATTGGCATAAAAAAAAGTATAGAAGAACAAGTGGTTCATTTAGCTAAATTGGCGGAAGCTGCTGGTCTTGATGGAGTGGTGGCTTCTCCCTGGGAGATTAAAGCGCTTAGAGCTGCCTGCGGGGAAGATTTTGTGATTTTAACTCCCGGCATACGTCCGGTCTGTAAATCTGATGATGACCAGAAAAGGATAATGACTCCCCAGGAAGCCATAAAATTAGGGGCTGATTTTATAGTAATCGGACGGCCCATAACCAATGCCACCAATCCAGTAAAGGTGTCTCAAGAAATTTTAAAAGAAATGGAGGAGGTTTTAAAAGATGATTATTAATACTGAGGAGGTAATGAGGAAATTTGAAGAAGCAGGAGCAATTCAAAAAGGACATTTTAAATTAACTTCAGGTGTGCATAGCGATATTTATATTCAATGTGCTCAAGTTATGCAGTATCCAGAATTTATGAATAATTTATGTAGCGAGTTAGGAAAAAAATTTAGAGGTGAGGACGTTGATGTAATTGTGGGACCTGCCGTGGGTGCTATTATTATGGCTCATGTAATGGCTCGAGTTTTAGGACCCTGGGTTAGGGCAATTTTTACGGAAAGAGAAAATGGTAAGATGACTTTACGACGTAGTTTTAAGATAAAAAAAGGAGAAAAAGTTTTGGTGGTGGAAGATGTCACTACCACAGGGAGTTCGGTAAGAGAAGTTATAGAAATAGTAAAAGAAAGACAAGGGAAAGTGGTAGGAGTAGGAGCATTAATTGATCGTAGTGGGGGAAAGATTGATTTTGGAGTTAAGACTCAAAGTTTATTGACTTTAGACATCAAGACTTATTTACCCGAAGTATGCCCTTTATGCAAAAAAGGAATTCCGGCAATTAAACCAGGGAGTCGAGATCTTTAAAGCATTAGTTAATATTTAAAGAGGTTAGAATAATTAAAAATTAGTTTGAAATTCATATATCAATATATAATTTAATGTTTTGACTATATTTAATAAATGCATTTAAAAAATTAATCAAAAAGAGGAGATATTATTTATGATAACCAAGATTATTGATGGAAGGAAAATAGCGAAAGAAATTACTGAGTCCTTAAAAACAAAGGTAGAAGATTTTATTCAAAAAAATAGAATAACTCCTGAATTGGCAGTAATTATAGTAGGAGAAGATCCGGCATCTTTGTTTTATGTAAAAATGATAGGTAAGACCTGTGAAAAAGTTTCTATTAATTTTAAGGAACATAATTTATCTAAAGAGACTTCCCCAGAAGAGCTTCTTAAACTTATCAATAATTTGAATAAAGATAAAAAAATAAGCGGAATTATAGTGCAAGTCCCACTTCCTAAACATATAAATCAGGATCAAATTCAGGAAGTAGTCAATCCTTCTAAAGATGTAGATTGTTTTAATCCTATCAATATGGGAAGACTTGCTTTAGGAAAGCCAGAGTTTTTACCCTGTACACCTTATGCGGTATATGAACTAATAAAAAGAGAAAATATTGAAGTAGAAGGAAAACATACAGTTATTATAGGAAGGAGTAATATTGTAGGAAGGCCTATGGCTCTTATTCTTTTACAAAAAAAGGAACATGCTAATGCTACTATTACTGTTTGTCATTCTCTAACTAAAGATTTAATTTATTTTACCCGTCAGGCAGATATTCTAATTGCAGCGGTTGGGAAACCTGAAATAATTAAAAGAGATATGGTTAAAGAGGGAGCAATAATTATCGATGTGGGTACCAATGAGGTAGGAGGAAAATTAGTGGGGGATGTAGCTTATGATGAAGTTTTAGGTAAAGTATCTCTTGTAACTCCAGTTCCGGGAGGAGTTGGGCCAATAACCAATGTTATGTTGATGCAGAATACCTTAAAAGCAGCAGAAAAATTAGTTAATTAATTTGCCAGTTTACTAATTATTATCAATTAATCAATAAGTAGGACAGACATCCCCTGTTTTCACAGGAGCAGGCTCGCCTGTCTATAGGAGGTAAGTAAAAAATGAAAGTTCGAACTTATAAAGCTAAGACTAAATGGCTGAAAGGCTTCAAAGCCGAAACCGAAATAAGAGAATTTAAGATTGGTATCGATGAACCTTTAGAGTTAAGAGGTACTAATACTGCTCCTAACCCGGTAGAGTTATTATTAACAGCTTTGGGTGGATGTATAGCATTATCATACCAAAGTTATGCTAAAAGATTTGAAGTAGATATAGAGGATTTAATCGTTAGTTTAGAAGGAGATATGATTCCTGGTGGTTGGGTTGATGAGAGAGGTAAAAAGAGAAGAGGGTTTAAACAGATTAGATATGAAGTACAAATAAAAACAAAAGCTACTGAAGAAAAGGTATTTCAACTTCATAAAATGGTTGAAGAAACATGTCCAGTGTCTGATATGCTGGTCAACCAGACAGAGATCAAAGGAAGCGTTAGTGTTAATTATTAGCAGGACAGGGATTTCGCCAGTCCTACTTTTTTGTTCTTTTCATTTTTTCGATATTTATCATTAAGGCAGTGATATCAGCAGGAGTAATTCCGGAGATTCTTTTAGCCTGTCCTAAAGAGATAGGTTGAATTTCGGAGAATCTTTCTCGTCCTTCATGAGAGATACCGTGAATTTTAAAATAGTCGATACCTTGAGGTATTTTATAATTTTCTAATTTTTTAAATATTTTTACTTGCGTTTTTTGGCGCTTAATGTATCCGGCATATTTTATTTGAATTTCCACTTGCTCAGTTACCGCAGTAGGAAGTTTTGGTCTTTGGGGATCAATGGAAACAGTCTGTTGATAAGTTACTTCTGGTCTGGTAAGCAGAGTAGTTAAATTTGCGGCTTGAGAAAGTGGGGTAGTATTCAATTTATATAGTAAATTATTTACTTCTTCAGTAGGATGAATAATTACTTCCTTTAATCTTTCTTTTTCTTTTTCAATTAATTCTTTTTTCTTTATAAATTTTTTATATCTTTCTTCCGCAATTAATCCCACTTTATATCCATAAGAAATGAGCCTTAAATCAGCATTATCCTGTCTTAATAGAAGTCGATATTCTGCTAAACCAGTTCTTAGCCGATAGGGCTCAGTCACACTTTTAGTAACTAAATCATCTATCTCTACGGCAATATAGGCCTCTGAACGATCCAGAATTAAGGGGTTTTTTCCAGCTATAAGCTGTACTGCATTTATACCAGCCATTAGTCCCTGTTCAGCTGCCTCTTCATAACCTGAGGTTCCATTTATCTGCCCCGCCAGGAATAGACCTCTAATCATTTTAGTTTCTAATGAGTATTTTAATTGGTTAGGGTAAATAATATCATATTCAATAGCATATCCATATCTGATAATTTCACAATTCTCTAGTCCCCTGATAGTATGTAGGGCCTCTTGTTGGGCATCAGCAGGTAGACTGGTAAAAAATCCTTGGAGATAAATTTCTTCCGTATGGTAACCCTCTGGTTCTAAAAATATCTGATGAGATTCTTTTTGGGGGAACCTAATTATTTTATCCTCAACCGAGGGGCAATATCTAATGGCTACACTTTGAATAGTGCCATTGGAAAGGGGCACCCGATGGATATTATTACGAATTACTTGATGGGTCTTTTGATTGGTTCGAGTCAAAAATACCGAAAAATTTTTATATATTTTGCCCTCATTTTCAAAGGAAAAGGCTAAAGGGATATCGGCACTCTTTTGTTCTTTCATACTGGAAAAATTTACTGTTCTTCTGTCTATCCGAGGCGGAGTGCAGGTATTTAATCTCCCTATTTTAAAACCCAGTTCTTTGAGGTTCTCGGCAAGGTTAATCGAGGCAAGTTCACCTCCTCTTCCTGCTCCGTAGGTGGTTTTTCCGATATAGATTTTACCATTTAAAAAGGTACCAGTGGCTAAAATTACGGCAGGCGAAGAAAATTTTAAACCACTTTTGACTATTACTCCTTCTATTTGCTGATTATTTATTATTAATTCGGTTACCATCTCCTGTTTTAAATCTAAGTTTTCCTGGGTTTGCAGGGTATATATCATTTCTTGAGTATATAATTTTTTATCTATTTGTGCCCGTAAGGCCCACATCGCCGGACCTTTACTGGTATTTAACATTCTTATATGGATAGTAGCTTTATCAGTATTTTTAGCCATTTCTCCACCCAAGGCGTCGATTTCTCGAGCTACATGCCCTTTTCCCGGACCCCCAATAGAAGGATTGCAAGGCATTAAAGCAATATTATCTAAATTAGAAGTAACCAGAAGCGTTTTAGCGCCTATCTTGGCAGCAGCCAAAGCCGCTTCACAGCCAGCATGTCCCGCTCCTACCACAATTACATCATATTGATATTTTTTCACTTTTTAGTTCCCCTTTATCCCTAGATTATAATTTTGTTTAGCATATTCTATTATATTCTAATATTTATCGCAAGTTAATAAATTTTATGTTTTTTAAGTCAATTTAATATAAAAATTAACTATTAATTTTCCTTGCCTGAAAAATTTTATTATGTTATACTTTAAACGGAGAGATGACCGAGTGGTCGAAGGTGGTTGCCTGCTAAGCAATTGAGCGGGTGTAAGCCTGCTCCGAGGGTTCGAATCCCTCTCTCTCCGCCAGTTTTACGGAAGTAATTTATAAAAAACACTACCCCAAATTTAGATTAAGATTAACTATCCTGGATTAGCTTAGAGAGAAATATAAAACTAAAAAGGATAAAGGGGGAATATCCATTGCTAGATTTTAAAATATATGACCCTCATCTCTGCCTGAATAGGTTAAGCAATGAGGGTGTTGGGTTTAATAGCTTAACAATAAAGTATCTAAAATTTGCTAGAGTTTTTTAGAAAGACATTAGCAAATTTTTTATTTTTTAATTAAGATTAAAATGATATATTTTAAAAAATCTATGAGGAGGTAAAATATGGAATTATCTGATAGAGGTGATTTAAAAGCTGATAATTTAATTGTTTGGGAGAAGACTATTCGGGAATTATTTCCTATGGCTATCCCAAACAATTGCAAATGGAAAGATATGGATAGTATAATTTCTGTTCTTAATAAGATAAGTTCTATAAACAGTTTAGCTCATACTTTATTCCCTGTCGGGGGAGGTCATGATCTAGTAGAGGTAGAAAAATCATTTGAGAAAGGAAGTATTGAATTAAGAACTCCACATTCAGTTAGGATTGTTAAACCCAAAGTATTGGAATTCAATTATTTTCCCACTCATATAGATTGGGCTTACTTTCGATTAGAAACTGGCGGATTAAAACCCTTCACTCCTAATCTTGATTTATCTTTGATTAAAGAAAAATTAACCGAGATAGAACCAGGTCGTTATGTAGAAAAAGAAATATGGGAAAAAGGATATCTGGGATATGATAAAAATGGTTATAGAATACTGTTACCTAAAAGTGCAAGAAAAATTTCCAGATATTTCAAAGGTTCATTTGTTATATTTGCTCAAAATTCCCTTTATAATAAAAATCATGTTACTTATGATGCCAGGCACGATAAAATGAATAGTAAAAAATTTCGACAATATATTGAAAAGTCTATTTTAAATTTAAGCAGTAATTCTTAGATGATATATTAATTGAATTTTATTAATCCAAAGGTTAGCTTACCTTAGGATATGTACTATAAATAAATAAAAGATAATTGAAGGTGATAATAGGAATGAGTATACACATTGGAGCAAAAGAAGGAGATATTGCCAGTACAGTTTTACTTCCCGGAGACCCTTTAAGAGCGAAATATATTGCTGAAAACTTTCTTACTAAAGCTACCTGCTATAATGAGGTGCGAGGTATGTATGGTTATACCGGAATTTACAAAGGCGAAAAAGTTTCCATTCAAGGCACCGGCATAGGAATTCCCTCCATTTCCATATATGTTAATGAACTTATCTCCAGTTATAAAGTTGGAAATTTGATCCGCATCGGAAGTTGTGGTTCGATGCAGCCGGATATAAAAATAAGAGATGTTATTTTAGCCATGAGTGCATCGACAGATTCGAATATTAATAAAATACGCTTTAATGGGGTAGATTACGCTCCCACTGCCAATTTTCACTTATTAAAAAAAGCTTATGATGTTGCCTTAAAAAAAGAAATAAAAGTAAAGGTGGGAAGTGTGTTAACTGAAGATACATTCTATAGAGATAAACCTGATTCCTGGAAAATATGGGCTCAATATGGAATTTTAGCGGTGGAAATGGAAACAGCGGCATTATATACTTTAGCAGCAAAATTTAAGGTGAATGCCCTCTCTATTTTAACAGTTTCCGATAGTTTGGTGACTAAAGAAGAAACTACTTCCGAAGAACGTCAGAAGACTTTTAACCAGATGGTGGAGATTGCTTTAGAATTAATCAAATAATAAATTAGTTAAAAAATATGAATATAAACGGATGGTAAAATATGAAAAAAAGTTCGATAGAACGTTTTTGGGAAATAGATTTTCTGCGGGGAATTGCCATCATTATGATGGTGCTTTACCATTTACTTTATAATCTGCACTATTTTGCTCATTACAATATCAATGTCTATTCTGGTTTTTGGATGTATTTTGCTCGGGCAACCGCCACGATATTTATTTTTTTAGTCGGAGTATCTATTAGCATAAGTTTCTCCCGGACAAAAAATATTTCTTCCGATACTAAAGAGGCGAGATTATTTTTAAAATATCTCCGTAGAGGTTTAAAAGTGTTCTCTTGGGGTTTAATTATCACTTTAGTAACCTGGGTTTTTTTGCGAGAAGGTTTTGTTATTTTTGGCATACTTCATCTGATCGGAATTTCCATTATTTTAGCTTATCCTTTTCTTAAACTTCGCTATTGGAACCTATTAATTGGATTATTTTGCCTATTTTTAGGTGCCTATTTAAAGGGTTTCGTTTTTAATTTTTATTGGTTATCCTGGTTAGGGTTTAGACCAGCTCAATTTTATTCAGTGGACTATTTTCCGCTTTTACCTTGGTTTGGATTAGTTTTGATCGGAATATTTTTTGGTAACTTGCTCTATCCAGATTACTCTCGGAAATTTCAGCTGGCTAATTTTTCTTCTTTTTCAGTGATAAAAATTTTCTGTTTTTTAGGAAAACATTCATTATTTATTTACCTGATCCATCAGCCCTTGATCATTGCCTTGCTCTATTTTTTTGGAATGGCAAAGATAAATTTATTCTAATTTTTCTATTATTTTTAAAGTTTTTTCCCTAAAAGACCTTAATTATGGTTTTTGCCGCTTGAGATTTTTTACTGCGGTATTAAATTGATCTCCCCGGTCAAATTCATTTTTAAACATTCCAAAACTAGCGGCAGCAGGAGAGAGAAGAATAATCTCGTTTGGTTGGGTTTTTTGCAGGGCAGCTTCCACCCCTATTTTCAGGTTTGAAGCAAGGATAATTTTTTCTGGATCAAAATATTTTTTTAAGGCAGAGAATATTTTTGGGGAGGCATCATAATCTGGGTGTTGCAAGAGGATAATCTTTTTAATTTCTTTATTTTTCCCGATGGCTTTCCCTAATTTTTCATAATCTAATTTTTTATCTTTACCACCCAAGATTAAAATAATAGACTGTTGAGGAAAAGATTCTAAAGCAGCCAAAGTTGCCTCTGGAGTAGTAGAACAACTGTCATTATAAAATTTTATTCCTTTGAACTCCCTAATGAATTCTAATCTATAAGGAAGGCCAGGAAAATTTTTTATAGCCCTTAGAATAATTTCAGCTGGAATTTTATGAATGAAACCTACTGTCCCGGCCGCTAAAATATTTTCCAGATGGTGTGTTCCAGGTAGAGTAAGATTAGAAATTTTTGCAAAAGGTATTTTATGTTCTCCTGATTGAAAAAACAAATTATCTTTTTCTAAATAACTACCTGGTTCTATTTTTTCTTTAGTACTGAACCAGTAAACCTGTGATTTAGTTTCTTCTTTAACCTGGATAGTCTCTTCATTGTCAAAATTTACTACTAAGTTATCCTTAGATCTTTGATGTTGGAAGATTAGTTTTTCTGCCTGAGCATATTCTTTAAAATTAGGATAGCGATCTAAATGGTCAGGTAGGATGTTGGTTAAAACTGCAGTTTGAGGTCTAAATTTATGCTTCTTCATCCCTTCCATCTGCCAGGTAGATATTTCTAAGATTACCCAAGTTTGAGGGGTGATTTTTTCCAAAATATCTAAAACAGAAATACCGATATTACCAGCTAAGGCTACTTCTTTTTGGGCTTCTTTAAAAATATGGTATATCAGAAAAGATACCGTGCTCTTACCTTTAGTTCCAGCAATGGCAATTATTTTTTTAGAGGGGCAAAGTTGGAAGAAGAATCCCAAATCTGTTTCTATGGGGATTCCTTGGCTTCGGGCTATCTTTAAATATTTAGAATGGTGGGGAATTGCCGGATTTTGAATAACCATGTCAGTGTTAATAAAATCTTCTTCCCGGTGTCGGCCTAAGACATATTTAATATTGAAGCCTTTTAATTTCTCCAAAGAAGGGTTTAGTTCTTCTTTAGTTTTTAAATCAGTAACTAAAATTTGAGCACCAGCTTTTACTAAAAACTGAGTAACTCCCAATCCTCCTTGATTTAATCCTAATCCCATTATAGTGATTCTTTTATTTTTTAAGTCTTCAAAAATTTTAGTCATTTAAGGCATAATCCTCTTGTATTTATTCTTCTTAAATAGAGTTAAACAATTCGCTTTCTAAATATAGCAAAATTAAACTAAAATTTCAATTAATAAAAATCGTATTGCCTATAATACATTATAACCAACTAACCAAACACTAACGACTATTCACTATTTACTAACGACTATTTATTTGACTAAGGATTTAAATTATAATAGAATCAAGATTAAGATTTTTATAGTGCGCCCGTGGCTCAATTGGATAAAGCAACTGACTACGGATCAGTAGATTAAGGGTTCGAGTCCCTTCGGGCGCACCAGTTCTCCCGAAAGTCTTCATTAAAATATGCTAAAAAATAAGGATAAAGATATCGAATTAATGCAAGAAGCTCTAAAAGAAGCTGAAATTGCTTATTCTCACCAGGAAGTACCAATTGGAGCAGTAGTTGTTTACCAAAATAAAATAATTGCCCGAGTTCATAATCGAAAAGAAGAATTACAGGATCCTACTGCTCACGCTGAAATCTTAGCCCTGCAAGAGGCTGCCAGGTATTTAGGAAGTTGGCATTTAGAAGATTTAGACCTTTATGTAACCTTGGAGCCTTGCCCCATGTGTGCCTATGCTATGCTTCAGGCCAGAATTAAAAGATTAATATTTGGTACTCCTGACCCTAAGGCTGGAGCAGCAGGCAGCATTATCAATATTGTGCAGGATAAGAGATTTAATCATCAAATAGAAGTAGTAAGCGGTGTTTTAGAAGAAGAATGTCGATTAATTTTACAAAGATTCTTTCAAGAAAGACGATGATTTAAAAGGAGAGGTGGCTCAGTCTGGTTGAAAGCGCTCGACTCGAAATCGAGTAGGCAGGTAGTCCCTGTCTCGCGGGTTCGAATCCCGCCCTCTCCGCCAGTTGG
>Ga0100396_1000954_pt1 | contig 18243 bp, 12 predicted proteins | sample CryGeymeta201520_FD_81551 | JGI IMG/M metagenome (GOLD analysis project Ga0100396, IMG submission 81551) | Groundwater microbial communities from Crystal Geyser aquifers in Utah, USA - Crystal Geyser metaG 2015-20 | ecosystem: Environmental > Aquatic > Deep subsurface > Groundwater | place: USA... | reverse complement strand
TCGTAAGGCATTTCCGGCCGGTGGCCGACCGCGGCCAGGCGACGACCGACGCTTTGGACATAACGCTGGAGCAGGTCGTCTTGCAGCAGACCTTCGGACATCTGGGTGTAAAGCGGATAGAGTTCACCCCCCATCCGCACTTCCTGGCTTTCGCTCAGGAGTGAAAGCTGGCTCTCATGGGTCACCGGATTGACCGCGCAGGAACCGAGCAGAGCAGCGATCAGCAGCAGCCCGGCTACCGACCTCCAGCTTCCGGTGCCCGCCCGCGCCGGACGAACAGCTCCCCTCGAACAGCAGATTCGAAACATTTCACACCTCGTACCTCACCGTTCGATGGCCAAACGAAACCCCTGGTCATGACTCCTGCGAGAGGGCTCACGCAGTCGGTCGCGATCCGCGCAGCGGACCGATTCGGGCCGACTGTACCAGCTGCCTCCACGCACCACCCGCTCCCGGCCGCCCTTGACCATCAGCGGATTGTTGAGTGCATGGTGGGCGTAGGCATCCGCCTGGTAAACATCTTCGCACCATTCCCAAACATTTCCCAGCATATCATGAAAGCCCCAGGGATTGGCGGTATAACTGCCGACCGCCGCGGTAAACACCGCACCGTCGGCACAGGAGTGGACAATCCAGGCGGGAAATTCCCGGGCGGCCGTGCGGTCGGCCACGTTGGCAAAGGCACAGGCCGAATCCGGCGGATCGCCCCAAAACCGCACGCCCTCGGTCCCGGCCCGGCAGGCGTATTCCCATTGGGCCTCGGTGGGGAGGGCAACCGGCCGCCGGCTTTCGGCCTCGAGCCAAGCGGCCATGGCCTTGGCATCGTGCCAGGACACATTGACCACCGGATGGTTTTCGTCCTGGGCAAAACCGGGATGGCGCCAGGAAAAACCCGGCTTCTGTTCCCATTTTCCGGCGTAAGCCCAGGCATAACCCTCCCGTTCGGCGTCGGTCACATAGCCGCCGCGGTCCAGAAAGATTCGAAACTGTCCGCGGGTCACCTCAAACCGCCCCAGCCAGAATCCATCCAGACAGACCTTGTGGCGCGGGATTTCGTCCTTGTCCCACCGGGTTTCCGCCGTGGCGCCGCCCATCCAAAAGCAGCCCCCGGTCACCCAGACGAATTCCATCCCGGTCAGCGGTTCCCGCCAGATGCTGGAGGCCGGCGGAGGTCCCGGAGCTCGGTCGGTGCCGCCTTGACCATCGGACAACGCAGAGGCGGGCGCGGGAACCGGAACGGCTGCTTGATGATCGCCGGACTCGGCCGGCGGGCCGGCCAGCGTACCGGCATGCCTTTCCAAGCCCTCGGGCAATTGGGTTCGGGAAGACCCGAGCCACCATGAGCCACCGGCGCCGAGAACCACCATCAGAGCCAGAACCGGGAACCATCTCCGCATCCGCAACGTCCTTTTCAGCCCGCGCATGGAACCGGTCAGAGGCAAGGCGTTGAACAATAAATCGCCTAAGTCCTTGTTTTCATGTTTATCATATCGATAATATCAATCCTTGTCACTGGCCTTTGCAGCCGCCGCTGCTTGAAACGCTTCAGGCAGGACCGACAGGTCAAGAGGATTCCTTGACGAAGCACCGGTTCGGGACTTGTGGAGATACTGGTTTAGGATCAGATGTTTCATTACCAAAAGCGGGCAAGATGCCCGCGCTCCCGGGAAAGAACGCACACGAAACGAAACTTCTTACCCTTAACCGATATATTTACAGCCCTCTCGCAAGGGGCGGAGAAATAGGTGGGCGGGTCAAGAGTCACATCAATGATCACAAGGCAAAAATGACTTGGGTTTGCAGCCGGGCGCACGGACCTTGCCGGTCTTGTGCTCGCCAATCAGAGCATGGCTGGGGAATCGAGCGTGGCATTAGGGGGCCGCGGAGGAAACTCGGCCTTCGCCGAGGAGCTGCTCGAAATAGGCGATGGTCAGGCCCAGTCCGGTTTCGATCGGAACCCGTGGGTGCCAATCCAGCACCGAGGCGGCGAGGGTGATGTCCGGACGGCGGCGCACCGGGTCGTCGGTGGGAAGTGGGGCAAAGCGAATTTCCGAACGGCTGTGGGTCAGGTCGATGATTCGTTCGGCCAATTCCAGGATGGTGAACTCGGTCGGATTGCCCAGATTGATGGGCCCGGTCACGGCTTCGGGACTTGTCATCAGGCGAATCAAACCATCGATCAGATCGCTCACATAACAAAACGAGCGGGTCTGACTGCCGTTTCCAAAAACCGTGATGGGGCGGTTGGTCAAGGCCTGAAGGATAAAATTCGACACCACGCGGCCGTCATTGGGGTGCATTTTCGGACCATAGGTGTTGAAGATCCGCGCCACTTTAATCGGCAACCGGTGCTGTCGATGATAATCGAAAAAGAGCGTTTCCGCGCAGCGTTTGCCTTCATCGTAACAGGCACGGGGCCCGATGGGATTAACGTTGCCGCGGTAGCTTTCGTCCTGCGGGTGACGGTCCGGGTCCCCGTACACTTCGGAGGTGGACGCTTGTAGGATCCGCGCTTGGATGCGCTTGGCAAGGCCCAACATATTGATGGAACCATGCACGCAGACCTTGGTGGTTTGTACCGGATCGTTCTGATAATGGATCGGCGATGCCGGGCAAGCTAAATTGTAAATCTCATCCACTTCGACAAACAGCGGGAAAGTGATGTCGTGGCGCATCATTTCGAAGTAGGGATTACTTAACAAATGTACTATGTTACGCTTGCTGCCCGTGTAGAAGTTGTCGACCGAAAGCACGTCGTGGTCCAGTTCAAGCAAGCGTTCGCACAGGTGAGAACCGAGAAAACCAGCGCCGCCCGTAACCAGAATTCGTTTACGTAGATGCATTGGGGCTCCTTCTGGAGGTGCCGAGAATGTTCAGGCGTGGAAAGAAAAGGCGACATGGACGTCCGTGTTCCATGAACGGGACCGCTTCTCCCTAGGCCGCGATCTTCCGCTTGAGTTCCGCCACCTCGCGATCCACGGTCTTAACGTGCCGCGTCGGTTGCGCATGCCCTTCCCGGCGCACCACCACGTTGTAAAACCGATCCATGTGTTCGTTGTGTGAGTCCTGGCGTTTCTTGGTGTCGTCGATACGCCTCGCCACTTCGTCACGTACCGCATCGATACGTGCGTTGGTCTCCCAGACGCTTGTTGATGTCATCGATGCGTTTACTGATTGCATTATAGCGTGCCCGCCGGGGTCTTCCAAGAAGAAAACCCTTGATTCCCACCACAGGTTGATCCTGATGTTTTGCCGGTGATTTTTTCCGGTTGTGGTCGCTGCCGCGCGTGCTTGTATTGCACCCAGCAGTTGACCAATGCTCAGGACCCCGACAGGCCCGGCATTTCATCGGTCCGGTTCGAGCAGACGCCGCTCGTCCGGAGAGTCAGGTGAAGGAGAACGATCATGCAGGGAGTAAAGAAAGAAGTTCTGATTGACGCCGCACTGCGCGAACCGGACGCGTTTTCGCGGCCGGACGAAACCGACGATGCCGCCTTTTACGGTCGCGATCGGATGGTGAACCATCTGGATGCGACGGCGCTCGGCACCGTAACCGATTGGATCGGGCGACTGGTGATCGAGGAGCACCCACGGATCCTGGATCTCATGGCCAGTTGGGATTCGCACCTGCCGGCGGATCTGGACCCGGCGGAAGTGGTCGGCCTCGGGCTCAACGCCAACGAACTGGCGCACAATCCGCGCCTCACCGAACGGGTGTTGCACGACCTCAACCGGGAGCCCCGGTTGCCCTTTGCGGACGATCGCTTCGATGTGGTGCTCAATGTGGTTTCGGTCGACTATCTGACCCGGCCGCTGGAAGTCTTTGCTGACGTGGCGCGGGTCCTAAAACCCGGCGGGGTGCATCTGGTGTTCTTTTCCAACCGCATGTTCCCGCGGAAGGCGGTGAAAGTGTGGAGCCAAGCGACCGAGGTCGAGCGGGTCCGACTAGTGCACCGGTTCTTTGAGCAGTCCGGGGGCTTCCTCGCTCCGGCGAGTGCCGAATCCATCGGCAAGCCGCGGCCGCGCGATGACAAATACGCTCATACCGGTCTGCCGAGCGATCCCGTTTATCTGATGTACGCTGAAAAGCCGGGGCGGGACCCGAGCCGGCCGGAGCGGCCCAGGGTCGTGGTTGATTCAACTGAAGGACCTACTGGGCAAGAGGAATTCGAACGGCATCGGGCGGAAATCAAGAGTTCCCTGCGTTGTCCCCACTGCGGCGAGAAGATGAAGAAATGGATGGTGCCCCAGAGTCCCTTCACCCAATGGGACAACGAATTCATGTACATTTGCTTCAATGATTCGTGCCCGTACCTCGAGGGCGGCTGGCGGGCCATGCAGGAGCAGGGTAATGGCGGCCTGTCCTACCGCTGCATGTACAATCCCGAACGCGACACCTGCATGCCGGTGCCGGTGCATAACCTGATGGCGCTGCGCGAGAGCATCGTCGAAGACGAAGTCGCCGCCGCAGCCTGAGGCGCCCGGCGATAAGGGAGCGACCGCGCTGAGAAGACCGACGCGATGGGAATGATCGCGTCGGTCTGAGTGTTTCGATAAAACCCAAAGGCGTCCTCGAACCGCCTTCTAGACGTGATTCAAGAGCTGCAGTTCGATTGGGTGCGGATTGAGAAAGAACTGCACGCTCAGATAGGGTTCCCGATATTTGCGCCCATAGTGGTTGATCAAGGTGATGGGAACGATCAGGGGCACATGGCCGTTTTGGTAGGTGCCGATCACCTCGAGCAGTTCCTGCTTTTCGTCCGGGGTGAGAACCTTTTTGAAGTAGCCCATCATGTGTTGCAGCACGTTGCTGTTTTTTTTCACCGTGAGCTTCAGTTTCAGAGCTTCCATGAGGAGCTTCAGGTAATCGCCGTAGAATTGGGAAGCATCCAACTCCTGGGCATGGGCCACCAGTTTTCCCAGGTCGCGCAAAATTTTCGGACTGTGCGCCATCACCAGCAGCTTGTGGCGGCTGTGGAACTCCACCAGATGCTTGAGCTTCCGGGGTTCCTCGAGCATTTCCCGCCAGCGCTTGAAGATGAAGATCCGTTCGATGAAATTTTCGCGCAGTCCGGCATCATGCAGGCGGCCGTCGTCTTCCACCGGAAGCAGCGGGAAATGGTCCATGAAGGCGCGGGCGAACAGGCCCACCCCTCGCGGCGATGGAATGTGATTGGCATCGTGGAGTTTCACCCGTTCCATGCCGCTGCTGGGGGAATTGCTCTTGAAAATGAAGCCGCAGAGTTGTTCGCCTTCCAGTTCCCCGACCCGCCCCGCGGCCCAGGACCGCATCTGGTCGGTCAGGTCCTTGCCGGTGCGTACGGTGACCAGTCGCGGGGCATCAGGGTCACCGCTAAGATGCATGGCTTCCCGGGGGATCGACAGGCCGCATTCGACTTCGGGGCACACCGGCACGAATTCCACATACCGGCCCAGGGTGTCGCGGACAAAGCGATCCAATTTGTGGCCACCATCGAAGCGCACCGGTTCGCCCAACAGGCAGGTGCTCACGCCGAGTCGAATGGGTTCCATCGGTCGATCCTTTTCAGTGCGGGCTCAAGATCAATACCAAAAATCGCCGCCAACGTGGCCCAATCCCCGCAGATTGAACGCCAGGGTCACCCACTGCTTTTCGCCTTGTTCCCGATAAGCCAGTTGGATCCCCCAGCAACCCTTGGTGTAGGTGAGCCCGTAAGCTTGGCGGAACAGTTCCTGCTTATCGAACGAATAGTCGTGATAAACGTCGAAGTAGATATTGGAGCGCAACCGCACCCGGAAGCGAGTGATCAATTCGTCCACCTCGGTGTTGTCGAGGTAGCGGTAATTCACCTGCGCCCAGTGGCCGCCGGTACTGTTCAGGAGCATACTCAAGTTCTGGCTGCTCAGGGTGTCCTGGTAGGGAGACACACCGACATCGTAGGACAGGGTGAGGTAGCGGCCTGGAGTCAGGTCCAGTTTCATGTTGAGATCCGACAGCCGGTGGTCGGAATCCTCCGGGACCTCACTGAAGTCTTCATTGGATACGTGCCAGACGGTGGATTCCAGTTGATAGGTCTGGTACACCTGAAGCTGGGCCATTTCGTGGTACATGGTGGTGGGCTGATCGTCCAGGGCGCTGAGTTTCTTGCCGGTAAGGAAGGTGGAAAAGCCGTAGCGGATGCTGTTTTCCTTGGAAATCCAGTCGAATTCGTCGAATTGGGGGAGATCGTCCTGATCGACTTCGGGCACATAGCGGTACACCAGTTCCGGTCGGAAAGCGTGCTGGAAGGCCGCGTAATCCCAAAATTTAACATCGAAGATGCGGTTTAGCCGACTGCTCAGATCCAGCCTCAAGTCGGATAAGAACCGACTTTGCTGGGCATCCTTATCGGCGGTCTGCCAGTCCACCTGATATCCCGTGGCCTGAACCCCGACCGAAGGTTCCAGGTCCAGGTAGTTGCTCACATGCAGCGGATAATAAAAACGCGGGCTGAGATCGGCCCGGAAAGCGGCATCGCCCTCGCGCCGGGTGTAGTTCACCGTGGAACTTTGCAGTGAATAGTACATGGGGACCTGTTCGAACCAGACGGGGGAAACATCGAAAAACAGCATGGGCAGTTGCTGCAGGGTGGTTTCATCCTGGGACCTATCGAGGTTGTCGTAATAACGGGTATCCATGCCGGTCAGGGTGTTTTCCGTGGCGCGCCGGAGATAGAGGCTGTTTTCCCGGGTGGTGATGGTCTTGTCGTTCAAGATATCGCGGTTGGAAAAGCTCCGGAACAAGTGGTTGGTGTAATCGTAGGAAGCCGACCCATCTTCGAATTCCTTGAGGAAATTCTGGTCGCTCAGCAGATCCACATCGACGGTGCCCTTGATCTGGTAGGGCAGCTGAAAATCATGCCGGCCGCGGACCCAGTAGCGGCTGGTCCGTTGATACGGGTAGCCCTCATCGGCCAGATACTGTTCGTCGGCCTGATCGTCCAGGTAGTGGAACAACCACATCCCTTCTCCCAACACGGCGTGGTTGATCCGGTATTCGGCCCCGCCCATAACCCCACGCTTAGCCAGGTAACGGGCGGAAAAAGTCAGGTCCATGTCCTGGCGGATGGCCCAGAAGTAAGGCTGCTCGTATTCGAAGCCGTTCAATCCGGAGATACCGGTGCTGGGCAGAAGCAGCCCGGACTGGCGGTCGCGGTTGGCCGGAAAGGCCAGCCAGGGAAAATACAGGATCGGCACTTCACCCACATAAAAGCGGCTGTGCGTGGAGGTGCCGACCCCATCCAGATCGATTTTAGCGTCCCGATAGCGGATCGACCAGTCCGGTGAGTTCGGATCGCAACTGGTGACCTGGCCTTCCTGGATCAGGAAGATTTTCGCTCCGATCTTACGCAGTTCCCTGGCGCTGAGATAAAAGCCGCTATCGGAAAAATAGGCGGTCCCGCCGTCCACCCAGCCGGTTTCGGTATCCAGGTGCCAGATCACATGTTCACCCTTGAGCCAGTCGCGACCGTAACGGATCAGCACGGCCCCGGTGAGATCCACCTGCTGAGTGCGGACCTCGAGGCGCGCGTGCTGGGCTTCCAGGCTGCGATCGCCGGAAAAAATCCGGACATTGCCGTGGGCTTCGTAAATTTCGTTCTGGTGGTCGTAGCGGACTTCCTCGGCTTTGAGCGACCAGGGGCGGCCGTCGGCTTCCAGGATGTTGCCGCGGCTGGTGGCGCCGGTGAGTGGCGATGAGAACTGGGCCGCGGCCGGCTGCCCCCAGGCGCCAAGCAGCCCCAGGCAGAGCAATGCCGCCCCGAGCACCCGCTGCCAGGGGTGCCGCGGCCGGGATCTCCGCCGAGACCCCGACCGCCGGTCGCTAATTGGATGCCGGCTCGGCCTCTCCATACAGTCTCTTGACTTCGCCGGCGAAGTAGAGACTACCGGCGATGCAGACGAGGTCATTGGGTTCGGCCAGGGATTTGGCCTGGGCGATCGCCGCCGCCGGGTCCTGGATCACATAGACCCTGGTGTGGTAAGGGCGCGCCAGCGGTCGCAGCGTTTCCGGATCGGCGGCGCGGGGGTAGGCGGGGTGGGTCAGGATCACCGTCTCCGCCAGCGGCAGCAAGCGCCGGAACATCCCACGGATGTCCTTATCGCTCATGATCCCCAGCACCAGATGCAACTTATCATAGGTCAGATCTTGCTTGAGGGCGATGCGCAGGGCTTCCGCCCCGTGCGCATTGTGGGCGCCGTCCAGCAGCACCATCGGGTTCCGTTCCAGCGTTTCCAGACGCGCCGGCCAGGTGGTCCGCGGCAGTGCGGTGGTGACCGCGGTCTGTTTGAGTTTGAGTGCGCCCCGTTGCTGCAGCACCTCGAGGCCGCACAAGGCCAGCGCGGCGTTACCGTGCTGGTGTTCGCCGCGCAGACTGAGTTCCAGGTGGGGCAGATGCAGCCCCAGCCCATGGTACTGGAAGCTGCCGTCGCTGTTGCGCCGAACCTTGAAGTGCTTGCCGAGTCGGTACAGGTCCGCCTTCCTTGCCGCGCAGGTGGTCTTCAGCACGCTCTGCACCGCCGGCTGCCGGGCCCCGGTCACCACCGGAACGCCGTTCTTAATGATCCCGGCTTTTTCCCGGGCGATGGCGGCGATGGTGTAGCCGAGATACTCCTGATGCTCCAGGGCCACATTGGTGATGATGCTGAGTTCCGGCCGGATCACGTTGGTGGCATCCAGGCGGCCGCCCATCCCGACCTCGATGATCGACCAGTCCAGGTCTTCTTCAGCGAAACAGGCCAAAGCCATGGCGGTCACCACCTCGAAGAAAGTCGGCGGCTCGGCCGGGTCCATGAATTTCGTTATCCGATCGAAGATATCCAGGATCCGGTGCTCGCCGACCTCCCGGCCGTCGATCATAAACCGTTCCGTGAACCGCACCAGATGCGGCGAGGTGTAGAGGCCCACCTTCAAACCGTGGGCCTTGAGCATGGCGGCCAGCATCGCGGCGGTGGAACCCTTGCCGTTGGTGCCGGCCACATGGATGCAGCGCAGGCGGCGCTGCGGATGGCCCAGCTGGGCGAGCAGATTTTCGGTCTGGTTGAGACCGAACTTGATCCCGAATTTTTGCAGGCTGTAGAGGTAATCGACAGCCTTCTGGTAGTCAGTCACGGACGGCGGCTCCCGACATACAGGCGCGACAACAGGCTCGCGGCCTCAGGCAAACCCCGACGCTGCCGCCGAAAACCTTGACGGCTTGCCCCATTGCCTGAATCAGCCGCGGCTACGGTCGCCGAAACGAGCCCAGCGACTTCTTTTCTCTAGGCGAAACAAATCGCTTGTAGCACATTTGCCGGGGAAAATGAAAGCATCTGTCGGCCATTCAATCAAGACGGCATCAACACCACCGCGACCGCTTTCGCGGGCAACTCTCCCAGGCGGCGGAAGCCGTGACTGATATCGGAATCGAAGTAGATGCTGTCGCCGGCTTCCAATACGTCGATCCGATCGACACTGCGAAATTCCACCCGTCCCTCCAGCAGATACAGGAACTCCTCGCCCTCGTGGCTGACGAAGGCCATCTGGTCGGCGGGCATCGGTCGGAATTCCACCAGAAACGGTTCCATGTGCTTGCCGGCCTTGCGCATTTCCAGCGATTCGTAGATGTAATCCACTTCCCCCTTGGCATGATGCGGCCGCCGTTCGACCCGAACCCGCTCCCAGGAACGGGTGATGGAAATTTTTTCATCGCTGGTCTGATCTTGAAAGAAATACGCCAGGCCGACCTTGAGCGCTCGGGCCAGCTTGAGCAGCGTGGCGATCGGCGGCACCACATGGTCGTTTTCGATCTGCGATAGAAACGGCTTGGAAAAGCCGGTTTTCGCCGCCAGGTCTTGTAGCGTGTATTTATACTGCTGCCTCAGGTCGCGGATCTTACCGCCAATCTTGAGTGCTTTCACCGCCAGTTGGATTTCATTGTCGCTTCCCATGGCCCCTCCTTCTTCCTTCAACCCGGTGGGAACAGTCGTCGCAACGGCCTTCTCGTGTGCGCAAAGGCATGTTCGAACCACTGTCGCTTGAGGGATCCACTATAGGGAAATTGTGATTTGATGAAAACAAAGAAAATTTGCTCGCATTCCCTGGGGCGCTTCGGACTTATCCGTTGGTCTCTTGGGGCGGCGGGCGTTATAGTGGACGGTGATGGCGCCGCGGACCCGAGTCGCCGGCCGTTGCCGGGGTTCCGCTCGGTGAGCGTCCCGACGGCCCGGCCCGGGGCCGCCGCCGAATGAACGGCGCAGGCCGTGGCGGAGATCGAACCAATCCCGACCCCAGTTGAGGAGGCTAACCAAGATGCGCGTGTTGATTGTCGGCGGAGTCGCCGGGGGGGCGTCCTGCGCCGCCCGGTTGCGGCGGTTGTCGGAAGCGGCGGAAATCATCGTGTTCGAGCGGGGCCCTTACGCTTCATTCGCCAACTGCGGGCTGCCTTATTATGTGGGCGATGTGATCAAAGAGGAAAAACACCTGCTGGTGGCGACCCCCGAATTGTTCCGGGACCGCTTCAATATCGCCGTGCGCACCAATACGGAAGTGACCGCGATCCACCCCGAAACCAATCGGATTGAGTTGCGCGATCGCCAGTCCGGAGCGGAAACGGAAGAAGCCTACGATGCCCTGGTGTTGTCGCCGGGGGCCAAACCGATCCGGCCGCCGATTCCCGGGGTGGATCTGGATGGGGTCTTCACCGTGCGGACCATCCCGGACAGTCGGCGAATGCGTGACTGGATTCAGCAAACCGGAGCCCGCCAGGCGGTCATCGTGGGCGGCGGTTACATCGGCCTGGAAATGACCGAAAATCTGGTGGAACGCGGTCTCGGCGTCACCATCGTGGAACTGCAGTCGCAGCTCATGCCGATCCTCGATCCGGAAATGGTGGAACCGATCCAGGCCATGGTGAGTCGGAAAGGCGCGCGGGTGCTCCTCAACGACCAGGCCGCCGGGTTCGAACCGGCCGCCGGTCAACGTTTACGGGTGCAACTGGGGTCGGGAACAGCGATCGAGACCGACCTGGTGGTGCTGGCGGTAGGGGTGAAGCCGGAAGTCGAGCTGGCCGTAGCCGCCGGCCTCAAGCTCGGAAGCCGGGGCGGGATCCAGGTGGATGACCAAATGCGCACCAGCGTGGCCAATATTTGGGCAGTGGGTGACGCCGTTGAGGTGCTCAGCCCGATCACCGGACTGAGCGGCCCGGTGCCGCTCGCCGGCCCGGCCAATCGCCAGGGACGAATCGCCGCCGACGTGATCATGGGCCGCGACAGTCGCTTCCGAGGGGTCCAGGGCACCGCCATTGTCGGCCTCTTCGGCATGGCCCTGGCGGCCACCGGCCCCGGGGAAAAGCTTCTGCGCCGGGAGGGCCTCTGGGACGGGCCGCTGCAGTGCGAAAAGATCTATCTCCACCCGGGCCATCACGCGTCCTACTACCCGGGATCTTCCATGCTCTCCTTCAAACTCATCTTTTCCAAACGCGACGGCCGTATTCTGGGCGCCCAGGCGGTCGGTAAGGACGGAGTCGACAAGCGCATCGATGTGATCGCCATGGCCATCCAAAAAGAGGCCACGGTGTTCGATCTGGAAGAGGCGGAACTGTGCTACGCGCCGCAATTCGGCGCGGCCAAGGACCCGATCAATATGGCCGGGATGATCGCCGCCAATGTGCTTCGCGGTGATTCGGTTCTGCTCCACCACGAGGACCTGGCCGCGACCGATGCCTTCATTCTGGACGTGCGCGAACCCGGTGAATTCAGACGCGGTCATATCGATGGCGCGGTCAATATTCCCCTCCACCAACTCCGCGGACGCCTCGATGAATTGCCTCGAGACCGCGAAATCTGGGCCTACTGCTTCGTCGGCCAAAGGTCCTATTACGCCGCTCGAATGCTGCTCCAGTTGGGCTTTCGGGTGAGGAACCTGAGCGGTGGTTTTCGCACCTTCAGCTTGCAGGAACTGGTCCAGTCCAGGCAAGGCGCGAAAACCTGAGAGCCGGAAGCGCGATCGAGTGACCCGTAAAGGGAGAATCGTCGATGGCGATCCAGGCGAAGCCGCGCGACCGCGCCGTGGGGTGCCGGCCGGCCCCGAGGGTGCCTTCGGGCGTTTTTCTATTGGGCTGGTTCTTCCCAGTCGAGGGTGCGCTGCACCGCCTTGCGCCAGAAGTGATAGCCGCGGGCGCGCTGGTCGGCGGGCAGTTGCGGCGTCCAGGTTCGGTCCACCTCCCAGTTGGCTTGCAGTTCCTCGAACCCGGACCAGTAGCCGACCGCCAGCCCGGCCGCATAGGCCGCTCCCAGCGCGGTGGTTTCGCTCACCCGCGGGCGGATCACCGGCACCTCGAGCAGGTCGGCCTGGATCTGCATGAGCAAATCGTTTGCCACCATACCGCCGTCCACCTTGAGTCGGGTGAGAGGCACACCGCTGTCGGCGTTCATCGCTTCCACGATATCTCGGGTTTGAAACGCGCAGGCTTCCAGCACCGCTCGGGCCAGGTGATGCTTGTTGACGTAACGGGTGAGGCCGACGATGGCGCCGCGGGCCTCGGAGCGCCAGTAGGGGGCGAACAGGCCGGCGAAGGCCGGCACGATGTAGGCGCCGCCGTTGTCGGCAGCACCCCGGGCCAGGTCTTCGATGTCCGGAGCCGAGGCGATGAGGCCCAGATTGTCTCGGAACCACTGGACCAGGGCCCCGGCGATGGCGATGGAACCTTCCAGGCAATAGATCGGGGCCTGACCGCGGACCTGGTAGCCGAGCGTGGTGAGCAGGCCGCGTTGGGACACCACCGGGGTGGTGCCGGTGTTGAGCAACAGGAAGCAGCCGGTGCCGTAAGTGTTTTTGGCTTCGCCGGGGCTGAAACAGGCCTGACCCACCAGGGCCGCCTGCTGATCGCCGAGCGCCCCGGCCACCGGCACGGTGGCCTGAAAGGGACCGTCTTTCAGGGTGTGGCCCCAGGTGTCGGGATCGATGGAGGGCACGATGCGGGGCAGCATTTGCCGCGGAATGCCAAGCAGTTCCAGAATTTCCGGGTCCCAATCGAGGGTTTTCAGGTTCATCATCAGGGTGCGACTGGCGTTGGTCACATCGGTCACGTGAGCGCCGCCGGCGGGTCCCCCGGTGAGCCACCAGATGATCCAACTGTCAATGGTTCCGAACAAAGCGTCGCCGGATTCGGCCGCCGCTTTCGCCGCCGGCACCCGGTCCAGGATCCAGCGCAGCTTGGGGCCGGAAAAATAGGTTGCGATCGGCAGCCCGGTCTTTTCCCGCAGTCCGTCCTGACCGCACTCGGCGGTCAGCCGCCGGCAAATTTCCTCGGTCCGGGTGCATTGCCAGACAATCGCGGGGTGGAACGGCCGGCCGCTGCGGCGGTCCCACACCAGGCTGGTTTCCCGCTGATTGGTGATGCCGACGGTGGCCAGATCGGTGCCGCTCAATCCGCATTTGTTGAGACCACCCTTGATCACCGCCTGGGTGTTGCGCCAGATTTCCATGGGGTCGTGTTCGACCCAACCCGGCTGGGGGAAGATCTGTTCGTGCTCCATCTGATCTTGACCGACGATCCGCCCCTGGTGATCGAAGATGATGAACCGACTGCTGGTGGTGCCCAGATCCAATGCTCCGATAAATTTGGCCATCGGGTTCCTCCCTTGCTTTGCTAGCGAACCGGGTTGTCCTGCCGAAACCGGGGTCGGTATTCTCACCCCGTGAAGATTTAAAAGCTTCATCTTCACGTGGAGACGCGGAGGACGTGGAACTTGATTTCTGGGGTTTCCTCCGCGCGCTCCGCGCCTCCGCCTAAATCCAAACCGCGACTTGTCGAGTTGACCATTATGACTGGGCGCAATTCGAATCGTTAGGAGAAAGCCTTAGCGTTTCAGGGACCGTGATGCATTCGCACGGAAGCTGATGCCTTGAGCCTGATGCGTTCGTAGTGCGTCCCGTCAGGGCGTCCTTGTTCATTGCGCCTCGGGGATGGCATGGGCCCGCGGATTCGGAAGCGCCCATACGCCTGACGGCGCCACTACCAGCGCGCCCAGGTTCGCAGCGCGCCCGTGGCAACGCCTTCGAAGTGCGCCGGATCGTTCTGTTCGTAGTGCGTCCCGTCAGGGCGTTCAACGCCTACCGGTCTGCCATGGACCGAGCTTTCGGATACGCTGCCAACGCCTGACGGCGCCACTACCAGCCCAAACACTTTTGACCGTACTCATGATAACTTGCCGCCGCCGTCAGGCGCCGCGCCCGACCAGGGCCTTGACCGCGGCGTAGGCGGTGGTGATGGCCAGACCGGCGCCGCATTTCATCCGGGTCCAGTCCTGGTGGGCCAGGATCGAACCGGCGGCGTAAAGGTTCGGGTACGCCGGGCGGCCCTGGCGATCGAGCGGGCGCAGTCGGGAATCCGTTTCCAGACCGGCGCGGTTCACCGGGTGGCCGGCTGGGTCGAACAGATCCGAGCGGTGCCAGTCCGCCCGCCGTGCCGGTTGCGCCACTGGAAGATCGAACAGGGTTTCGCGAATACCGGTGCGGTCGGCCCGCAGACCCCGGCCGAAAAACCGCCCGCCGGCCAGGATGGCGCCGCGGCAGCGGACCCGCCATTCCACCCTCTGGGTGCCGACGCCGAACAGAAAACCGTCTTCACCACGGGGTTCAAAGGTCAGCACCTTTTGCTGGAAATGGGTGGCCACGCCGAGTCGCGGCAGTTCGTTTTCGAACACCGACTTCAAGCGCAGTCCGGTAATGCCCGGAGGCATGGTGGGAATTTCAAACAGCTTGCGCTCCAGCAACCGCTGCATCTCCCGGAACACGAGGCCATGGTCGTAGAGGCCGAGCATCGCCGGCAGCCCCACATACAGCGAACTTCCCAGGTGCGGCCGGATGGCCGCCGCCAGTTGTTCGCGAACGGTCGGAGCGGCCAGGGCCTGGGCCAGGTGTTCGGGATAGAGTTCGCCGCTCATGCCGGGAAAGGGGATTTGGCAAGAACCGATGGCGGGCCAGCGGTCCTTCAACGTTTCCGCGATCTGGCGGCTGCTGAATCCCTTAAGTCCGGTGAAGCCGACCATCAGGCACGGGGCCTTTTGCGCCAGCGCCGCTACCCCGTGGAGCATGCTCACGGGCACCGCATAGGTGGTCTTCACCGTGCCCACCGGGGTGATCACCCGCTGGTTGGCTTCCGGTTCCAGGTGATAGGGCAAGCCGTGGTCCCCCAAAAAAGAAGTGAAGCGCTGGAACGCGGTCCGCATGTCGGAACGATCCAGCAGCCCATAGGGATGCTCCGGACAGTCTCGCAGCAGCGCGTCGATGGCCGCCCAGGGGTTGTTCCAGCAGCGCCACTGGGCGATCGGATGAATCCCCATGAGGTCCAGCAACCCGCTGGCGAAATTGAGCTCTCCGGTCATTCCCACCAGGGTCGTGGGGATGCCGCGATCGGCGGCAAACAGGGCCGCGCCGATCCCGGCGAGACCGGTGCCGATCACCAGCAGATCGGATTCGATCTCAGGCAGTGCGCGGATCATCGGCTGGGCTCCCCGATTGTTCGTGATCCTCAAGTTCCAATCCGAACAGGGCACAGTGCATGGCTTCCTGCAATTCGTACTGGATCATGGCCGGGCCCCACAACAGGGGGCGCTGCCCGCGCCAGCGTTCGGTGAGGAAAGCGCGCAGGTTGGAGACCCCGTCCCGTCCCGAAAAACGTTCACTTTGATAAAGATGCGCGGTAATGCGCTCGCTACAGAAAGTGCCCTGGCACGGGCCCTTGCCGATCCGGCTGCGCAGGCCCAGGGCCTTCAGGCTGAAGGGCGGACCATCCGGACTCCGGAGCGAGTCGGCCACGCTCTCGACCACGCTCATGGGCACCATTTCGCATTCGCACAGCAACAAATCGTTGGGATCGTTACGTCGCACCCAGAGATTGGGTGTCAGCCCCGGTTCGGTCCAGCGGTCGGCGGCCGCCGCCGGCAGCGGTTCAACCGCGGTGCGGCAGGGGGCCGTGACCCCCAGGCGGGCGCTCACCAGGTCCGCGGTCTTTTCCGCCATCAGCCGATAGGTGGTGAGTTTTCCGCCGGTGATGGTGATGAAATTGTTGACACCGTCCGCGCCATGGTCGAGCAGCGTGAAGCCGCGGCTGACTTGGCGGTCGTCACCGCCGCCGGTGCTCCCGATCAGCGGCCGGACCCCGCAGTAGGCCCGGATGTAGCGGATGGTTTTCAGCTCCGGCACCATAACGGCGCCCTCTTCAATGATGCGGTCGATTTCGTCCACTTCCGGGCGCAGATCATCCGGGTCCGGGATTCGCACCGAGGTGGTGCCGAGAATGGACACGGTGCCGCCGGGCACCAGGATATCGGCATCGGTGGCCGGGCGCAGTCGGTTGAGAACACGCTGGTTGAGCCGCGCCTGGGTCACCAGCAGGCTGCCCTTGGAATAGAGCATGTTCAGGTGAATCCCGGCCATGGCCGCGATCCGCCCGGCCCAGGCCCCGGCCGCGTTGATCACCAGTTGAGCCCGGACCTGAAAACGCCCGCCGGTGGTTTCATCGTTCAGGGCAACCGAACGGATGGCCCCTCCCGCCAGTTCGAACCCGCTCACCCGGGTGAAGCGCAGCACCCGGGCCCCCAGCGCCCGAGCCTGAGCCAGGTTGTCGAAAGTCAGCATGAACGGGTCGATGGTGGCGTCGGCAACGGCGTAGGCGGCGATCACCCGGTCCGAGAGACCCGGTTCCAGTTCCCTGGCCGCGGCCGGATCCAGCGCTTCGGCCGCAATCCCCGAGCGCTCGCACCGGCTCGGGAAGTCGGCGATGTAGTCTTCCGGGTCCCCCGCCACCGCCACGAACAGCCCCCCGGTGTCTTCGATGCAGTGGGGCGCCAGGCGCTTCAGCAGGGCGTTTTCAGCCCGGCATTCGGCCGCCGCTCCCGGGTCGGAAGCCAGGTAACGGGCGCCGCTGTGAAGCAACCCGTGATTGGCCCCGGAAGCCCCGGCATTGAGGTCGCGCTGTTCCGCCAGGATACAGTCGATCCCGCGCAGAGCCAGATCCCGCGCCAGCCCGGCCCCGGTGACGCCGCCACCGATGATCAGCACCTGGGTTTCCATCCGCTTTCCAATCCTTCTCGCGAGCACAGCCGGTATCCGGTTCGGGCAAGGACCGGCTGGGTCGAGGCATTTCCCTTGCGAAAATAGTTGCCGGCGGATAGACTCGCAAACGAAATCAAAGCAGGCCATGCAACCAGTATCATGGCCTAAGCTAGCACGAAAATCGATTTTTTGTCATTATAAATCTTGGTAATGCAACATGTGCGGTTCGATAAAACATGTGATAGTGGCTGTTTTGTTGCGAATGGAACATGAATCCGGGCTGGTTCCAATCCTCCCCAAGGTTTGTCGTTGTTGCGGTCGGCCGGTTGGGTTTCGGTGGCGGCGGTGAGTCGGGATGAGATCATGACGGGAGTGCAAGAGCAGACGGCGGCCGAGTCGGGCGCGGGCGTTGAGCGCCGGGCCGGGCGCGAACGGCAGGAAAAAATCCGGCGACTGGTGGAGGTTAAAGGATTTGTGAGCGTGGATTACCTGGCCCACGAGTTCGCCGTAACGCCGCAGACCATTCGCCGCGATATCAAGACGTTGAGCGATAGCGGCACGGTGGTCCGCTACCGCGGTGGTGCCGGATTGGCGCCCAGCACCGAAAATGTTGCTTATTCCCGGCGCCAGGTGTTGTGTCTGGAGGAAAAGCAACGGATCGCGCGCCTGGTGGCGCGCGCCATTCCCGATGGGGTTTCGCTGTTCATCAACATCGGCACCACCACTGAAGAAATCGCCAAGGCCCTGATCAATCACCGGCGACTGCGGGTGATCACCAACAATCTCAATGTGGCGTCGATTTTGAGCGGGAAGGAAGACTTCGAGGTGATCGTGGCCGGAGGTCTGGTACGGCGTCGCGATGGTGGCATTGTCGGGCCCATGACCATCGATTTCATCCAGCAGTTCCGGGTCGATTTCGGGGTCATCGGGATCAGCGGGATCGATCTCGACGGCACCTTGCTCGACTTCGATTACCGGGAAGTGCGGGCGGCCCGGGCGATCATCGACAACTCGCGCAAAACCCTGCTGGCCGCCGATCACACCAAATTCGGGCGCAACGCCATGGTGCGCCTAGGCAGCGTTACCGAAGTCGACGCCTTCTTTACCGATCAACAGCCGCCCCCAACCCTGGCCGAGGTGCTGCAAAGCGCCGAAGTCCAACTGCACGTGGCGGCGGCGGCGGAAGG
>Ga0100396_1000937_pt1 | contig 18371 bp, 15 predicted proteins | sample CryGeymeta201520_FD_81551 | JGI IMG/M metagenome (GOLD analysis project Ga0100396, IMG submission 81551) | Groundwater microbial communities from Crystal Geyser aquifers in Utah, USA - Crystal Geyser metaG 2015-20 | ecosystem: Environmental > Aquatic > Deep subsurface > Groundwater | place: USA... | reverse complement strand
GGCGGGTTTAAGAAAAAGTTAACCATGAACCATGAACAATGAACAATGAACAGAGGACAATGAACCATAGATTCAGGACAAAGAACGGGAAACCGAAAAAGGTATTCTCTGTTCTCTGTTCTCTGTTCTCTGTTCTAAGTTCTTAGTATTTCTCCTGATTTTCTCTTGGATTTTTTCGGGCTGGCCCCGTTAGAGAAAGAATTATGTTTTATACATACATATTACAAAGCAAAAAAGATAGACATTGGTATACTGGATTTACTGACGATTTGCGGAAACGCTTTAGGCAACACAACGAGGATAAAGTCTTATCTACAAAAGGACGCGGTCCATTCATTCAATTTATTACGAGGTCTGTTTAAATAAAAACGATGCAATCGCCAGAGAAAAATATCTTAAATCGGGTATGGGAAAAAGATATTTAAAAAATCGCCTAAAGCGTTTCCTTTCTCTAACGGGGCTGGCCGCGGATTTGGCAGAACCCGCGAATCCCGCCGAAAAACTCTGGAGATGATTTATCCACAATTTGGCTCTTGACAGCGGTTTTTGCCTTTGCTATATTTAAAATAGTTAACCCCCCCCGCGCTTACTTCGGTAGGTGCGGGGTTTTATTTTGCGATAAAATTATCTTGTGGTAAAATTATCTTATGAACGATAAAGAAAGAGTTTTTATAGTCATTGATGGAAACAATTTTTACCATCGGCTCAAGGAGCTAAAACTGGTTAATTTATTATCTTTTGATTACGAAAAATTTGCCGGTTTTCTTGTCAGCCGCAGAGTTTTAGTATCAAAAACTTATTACATCGGCGCCATTCGTGAAGAAAGAGATAATTTAAAAAGCAAAGAATTGATGATCGGCCAGCAAAAGCTAATTGGCAAACTTCAGAAAGGTGGCTGGGTTACCAAGTTTGGCCATATGCTTAAGGCCGATGGTTATCACGAAAAAGGCGTTGATGTGCAAATCGCGACCGATATTCTTATTGGAGTTTATGAAAATCTTTATGATACGGCAATTTTGGTGAGTTCTGACACTGATTTAATTCCGGCGCTGTCCAAAGCGCGCGAAATGAAAAAGAAAATTGAATACATCGGCTTCAGTCACAAGCCATCTTATGGGTTAATTACGCATTCTGATATTAGAAGATTATTAACAAAAGAAGATATAGAACAATTTATTCTATGAATTCCCATAAATTTCTGCGAATTTCAGTCGTTTTCATCCTGATTTTCTCTTGGATTTTTTCGGGCTGGCCGAGGATTTGGCAGAACCCGCGAATCCCGCCGAAAATTCAGGAAGCGTGGGCAAATACCACTAATCTCGTGGTAACATCTTGCGATGTAAATGATATTGCTGATACCGGTTGTTATAATGCCATTTCCGCTGACGGAGGAACTAGTTATGCTCTGGGGAAAGGTAACCATATTGACGCTCCTTTCCAGACCCTAAGCGCCGAAAGTGTAACTTCTGCCACCCTTTATTATGATTCTTGGGGAACCTTGTCAGGCACTTGGAGCATTTATGTTAAGGATGCTCGGGATGGCACTACCATTTGTTCTGTTGTCCCCGCGCCAGAGAATGCTTCTGAAACAAACAATTCCACCGATTGTTCTTCAATAACCACTGCCCAGTTGAGTAATGGTGTATGGCTATATGTAATCAATAATGACGATAAGGGACCTGAAAGTGTCAATTTAGACTATGTGCGTCTTTACGTAGATTATAATCCGTCGGCGGCCACAGTTTCCTGTTCCACTGATATTTCTTCAACCGATTTTGGCACATGGACAGATACTTCCATAAAAACTTCTTCGCCAAACGCTTCAACCACGATGTCCTGTAGCGGCACTTCTTCTGGCTGCACGCTTTATGTCAAAGACGCGGGTAGCGGTTCTAATCCGGGATTATGGAAAAGCGCATCGCCGACTTATTTGATTTCTTCTACTGACGCGACTTTGTCTAGCGGCGCTGACGGTTACGGCATTCAGGCAACAAGCACCGCGGCCGGTTCTGGCGGAACTTTAAGCTTCAATTCCAAATACAACAAAACAGGCAATGATATTGGCGGTTTAACTCTGACTAATACTGTTATGGCTTCGTCAACTGCCGATGTTTCCGGCCGCGAAGCAGTGGTAACGCATAAAGCGGCAATCAGCGAGACCACGCTTTCCGGTGATTATTCGGATACGATTACGTATGAATGTGTGGTAAATCTATAGAAATTCAATGTAGTTATCCCCAGTTGCAATTTGCTTTAGGTAATTTATATTTTATAATAATGGTATGGCAAAAAAGAAGTTGACAAAAAAAACAGTTGATAGGCCGCTCTCCGAGCGCCATTTCGGCGTTATTTTAGAGGATATTGATTCCAAGTTGGATTTGGTAGTGGAAGGTCAGGGGGCTTTGGATGTAAAGATTGATAAAGTTGATGAGAAATTAGAAGATTTTAAAAAAGAAGTAAATTATAAATTTGATATTGTGTTTGAGAGATTTGACGAAGTTGACCAGAGATTTGACGAGGTTACCGACGAGCTCCATGTCATCCGCAATGAATTAAAGGAAAAAGTTGGTCGCGATGAATTTGTTCTTTTGGAGAAAAGAGTTGCGGCTTTAGAAAAAACAAGGTAAACTAATAGAAACTAATTGAAAATATGGCAAAAAAAGATGAAAAATCAAAAATGACTTTGGAAAAATTGGGTCGGCTTACCAAGCAGGGATTTTTAGAGGTTGATAAAAGATTTGGAGAGGTTGATAAAAAAATATCAGCATTAGATACTAAAATAGAAGTAAAATCAGAAAAATTAGATAACCGATTGGCAAAAGTTGAATTTGAATTAAGAGAAGTAAAAGTAGATGTCAAATGGATGAAAGAAAATTTCAGTGAATTATTTACCAAACTTGATAAATTTGTTGCCCTTTATAAAAAGCAAGAACAAGAGATGATAGTAAGGCAAAACTTATCCCGAAGCAATAGCGGAAATCTTTTTCAAATCCGATGACGGAAAAATTCTTTCTCGAGAAACTAAAGCCGATGAGCAAGGGAATTTCGCTCTTATTTGGCAGGACCAATTAAAATCCGGGGTCTATACTTTTTGGGCTGAAGTCACTGATACCCGAGGCGCTAAAAGCGAAAAATCCGGCATCTATTCGGTTGTCATCAAACAAGAAGCATTTATCAAAATTGGCTCTCTGATAATCACCTATCTTACTGCTATTGTTTCCTTATTGGTAATTCTTTTCGCTCTCTTCTTTTTGGGCTATTATCTTTGGTATCGCTTGACGCTTTTTAGAAGAAAAATTAAAAAAGAGGTTCAGGAGGCGGAACAGACACTCCATAAAGCTTTTGCTTTGTTTAAAAAAGATATTAGAGAGCAAATTAAATTATTAGAGAAAACAAGAACAAAGCGCCAACTTACCGAAGAGGAGGAAAAAATCATAAAACAATTTAGGAAAGATTTAGACGATGCGGAAAAATTTGTCAGAAAAGAAATCGAGGATATTGAGAAGGAAGTGAAATAAAATTCTTAAAGATGATGGGTTCTTTATGCTCGATGTGATTTCGACCATGCCACACAAGAAAATTCTCGCAAGGTGGAATAGGCTTGTTTTTGTCTTTGTTTTTGATATAATAATAATACCCCAAGGGGTATTTTAATTTAGCAAATGCCTAAAAAAATCACTAAAAAAACCGCTGAAAAAGCGGAAGAAAATAGCAAGAAGGCCGTTGAATCAAACGGCGATGAATTAAAGGCGAGCGTTTCTTATAGCGCCAAAGACATTTATGTTTTGGAGGGTTTGGAGCCGGTGCGGAAAAGGCCGGGAATGTATATCGGTTCAACCGGCGTAGACGGTTTGCATCATTTGATTTGGGAAGTTGTTGATAATAGTTTGGACGAAGCCATGGCGGGTTTTGCCAAAAATATTAGGGTTGAGCTTTTGCCGGAAAACAAAGTTGTCGTGACCGATGACGGCAGGGGAATTCCGGTAGATATCCATCCGCAGACGAAAAAATCAGCTCTTGAGACCGCGCTTTGCACTTTGCATGCCGGCGGAAAATTTGGCGGAGAATCTTATAAAGTTTCCGGCGGTTTGCATGGAGTCGGCGTTTCGGTTGTGAACGCGCTTTCAACTTGGATGAAAGCCGAAGTGAATAAAGACGGCGGAGAATATATTCAAGAATATAAAACGGGAATTCCTCAGTATAAAGTTAAAAAAATCGGCGTTTCAAAAACCACCGGAACAAAAATAATTTTTCAACCCGACAAATCTGTTTTTGGCGATGTTGAATTTAACAAAAAAACAATAGTTGACCATCTTCGCCAACAGGCGTTTTTGACCAAGGGTGTCAAAATAGAAATTATTGATTGGCGCGAAGAAGTTCCTTACTATTATTCTTTCTGTTTTGAAGGCGGGCTTTTGGCTTTTATAAATTATTTGAATCGTTTTAACCAGCGGGTTCAAGATGAGCCTTTTTATGTTCATAAAACTTCCGAACATATAGATGTTGAAGCGACTTTCCTTTATAGTCAGGATATTGAAACTCAGGAATTAAGTTTTGCGAATAATATTTACACTCCAGACGGTGGAATGCATTTAACGGGTTTTCGCTCGGCGCTAACCAGGAGTTTAAACGATTATGCCAGGAGCGGAAATTATTTAAAAAGTTCGGATGATAATTTGATAGGAGACGATATTCGCGAGGGTTTATCGGCTATTGTTTCAGTTAAACTTCGTGAACCGCAATTTGAGGGTCAGACAAAAGCGCGTTTGGGCAATCCGCCGGCAAGAACGGCGGTTGAAACGATTGTCGCGGAAGCTCTGAGAGAATTTTTGGAAAAAAATTCTTCCGAAGCGCGGGCAGTTATTGAAAGGTGCTTATTAACGGCTAAAGCCAGAAAAGCGGCGAAAGCGGCGAAAGAAACGGTTTTACGAAAAGGTATTTTAGATGGGATGACTTTGCCAGGTAAGCTTGCCGATTGTTCGAGCAAAGATGCCGAAGAATCTGAATTATTCATCGTGGAAGGAGATTCCGCGGGCGGTTCGGCGAAATCGGCGCGCGACAGAAGGTTCCAAGCTATTCTCCCATTGCGCGGAAAGATTTTAAATGTTGAAAAATCAAGGATAGATAAGATGCTTTTAAATAAAGAAATTCGTTCTTTGGTCATGGCGATAGGCACGGCCATCGGCGATGAATTTGACTTAAGCAAACTAAGGTATTATAAAATAATAATCGCTACGGATGCCGACGTGGACGGAGCGCACATTCGCACTCTGCTTCTGACGCTTTTCTACCGCTATTTTAATGAAATGGTTGCAAACGGGCATTTGTACATAGCGCAACCGCCATTATATCGGTTGCAATCTGGTAAAGAAATAAAATACGCTTATAATGACGCGGAGAAAGAAAGAATTTTAAAAGAGATGACGGACGCTAAATTTGCCAGGAAGAAGTTGAAAGAAAAAGATAAAGAAGAAACGGAAGAAGTGAAGGAAGTGGAAACGGCAATAGAAGGAGACGCGGTTTCAGAAAAACGCTCTGGAATCGTAATTCAACGCTATAAAGGTTTGGGAGAAATGAATCCGGAACAGCTTTGGGAAACTACAATGAATACTGAAAGAAGGGTTTTAAAACAAGTTATGGTTGAAGACGCTCAGGAAGCGGAAAGATTATTTGATATTTTAATGGGCGAGGTGGTTGAGCCGAGAAAACATTTTATTCAAAGCCATGCGACAATGGTTAAGAACTTAGATATTTAATAAATAATAAATAATAAATAATAAATACTAAATACTAAATACTAAATACTAAATACAATATACAATGAATACATTCAGTAAAATAAAAGATTATATGGCCGAATCGTATAGGGAACTTTTAAGAGTTAATTGGCCGACAAGGCAAGAGACGATTCGTTTGACTTTAATTGTTGTCGGTTTTTCCATTGGTGCGGCGTTGTTTTTGGGCGCTTTGGATTTGATTTTTACGCTGATATTGGATAGAGTGGTTTAACCTCCACACCTAATCAATTTAATTTAAAAAGAAGACTTTTAGAACATAACGATGGCAAAAGTCATTCGACAAAAAATAGAATACCATTTGAACTTATCTATTTTGAGGCGTATAAAGAAGAGGACGAAGCTAGACATAGAGAACAGAATTTGAAATTAAGGTCGAATGTCTTTAATCAATTAAAACGGAGAATTTCTAAAAGTCTCAAAATTGATTAGGTGTGGGGGTAAATTATGGAAAACGATAAACAAACAGAAAATAATTCGGGAAACGTCAACAAACTTAAATCTCGCGTTTCGCCGGGCGATTTTAAGAAAAAAGGCGAAAGGCATTGGTATGCCGTTCATACTTATTCCGGATATGAAGACGCGGTAGCGCGTTATTTGAAACAGAGAGTTGAATCGCTGGCGATGAATGACAAAATTTTTAATGTTTTGGTTCCGAAAGAAAAAAAGATAAAAATAAAAAACGGCAAACGTAAAACGATTGAAGAAAAAATTTATCCCGGCTATGTTTTGGTGGATATGTTGATGAGCGAGGATTCCTGGTATGTGGTGCGCAATACGCCTCGGGTAACCGGGTTTGTAGGCGCGGATTCAACCGAACCGACCCCGCTTTCAAAAGACGAGATAGAATCATTGATGGGAAGAATGAAGGGCGAGGATGAAACTAAATTTAAGCTTGAATTTAGCGTTGGGGATATTGTAAAAATAATAGACGGCCCGTTCAAAGATTATGAAGGAAAAATATCGGCGGTTGACGAAGAAAAGGGAAGATTAAAGGTTTTGCTGGCGATTTTTGGCAGAGAAACGGCGGTAGAACTCGATTCATTACAAGCGCAAAAGATGTAATGTTAAATAAAAAATTAAAAATAATAAATAAAAAATTTAGCATTTTCGTCACAGTAAAATTTTAACATTTTTAATATTTATTATTTATTATATTTTATTTTCAATATAAATAATTATGGCTAAACCAATAAAAAAAGTATTAATAATTCAAATTCCGGCCGGTGCCGCGACTCCGGCTCCACCCATTGGAACGGCTTTGGGCCCTCAAGGCATAAACATTGGCCAGTTTTGCCAACAATTTAATGAGGCTACGAAAGAAATGACGGGTGCCATTATCCCGGCAGAAATTACGATTTACGAAGATAGAAGTTTTGATTTTAAGCTTAAAACTCCGCCGGCTTCGGATTTGCTCCGTAAAGCCGCTGGTGTTGAAAAAGGCGCGGCAGACTCGCTTAAGAAAAAAGTCGGTTCGGTAACAAAAGCTCAAATCCATGAAATCGCCGAAAAGAAAATGGCTGATTTGAACGCTAATGACATTGAAGCCGCGATGAAAATTATTGAAGGAACTGCTATGAGTATGGGCATCGAAGTGAAGGAATAAAAGTAAGGATTTTATCCTTGCTTTTTTGTTCAGGACGTGATAAAAGGAAAACAGCAATTTGTCAATTGAAAAGGTAAGAAAAAAACTTAAAACCTTATTTTTTACATAACAAGGAGGAAAGAATATGAAGACGATAAATATTATAGCAAGAGACATTCCAGACGCTTGGTTCCAGTGTATATTCAATATACTGGATAACGGATTTAAGTACATCATTGACCAGGGCAGTTATGCGAGCGATCAGCGGTTGGAATTTGACGATGTTCGGGTGAAAATCACATATCCCGAAGTGAAGCCGTTTGAACCGGATATTCCGCCGGCGTATGGAATGCCCAATCCTGTTGCCCCGGGTTACATCGAAACCTATTTTCAGGAGAAAATCCTCGTTGGTATTAAAGACGCGAATGAGGATTATGTTTATGGAGAAAGATTATCGGGGGTATTGATAAATCGGCACGATGGGATAATGGATGACCCGGTGATTGTCGGTCCGGACCAGATTGGTGCGGTAGTTGAGAAGTATAAAAAGTATGGCTTTAATACAAACCAGACAATAATGGAGGTGGGACGGCCGGAAGATTGTTTACTCAATGACCCGCCTTGCCTGAGATTAATTGACTGCCGCGTCCGTTACGGCAAGCTTCATTTCTTTGTCTACTTTCGTTCATGGGATTTGTGGGGAGGATTTCCCGCGAATCTTGGGGCATTGCAGATGCTAAAAGAGCATATGGCGAAAGAAATCGGGGTGGAGCCGGGCGAAACCATCGCGTACAGCAAGGGACTGCATCTTTACAAATATGTGTGGGAACTTGCCCAGCTTCGGTGCGGTAAAATGGATTCGGGTAAAACATGATTTACCATAAGGGATGGCGCAAGCTGCCCCTTTTTGCTAATATAAAACTGTTATGTTTATTGTTTTTGAGGGTCTTGACGGTTCGGGGCAAAGCACCCAAGCGCAATTATTGAAAGATTATTTGGAAAAAGAAAAAAATATTCCGGTAGTTTTAACAAAAGAGCCGACCAAAGAATCGCCAATAGGAAGCTTGATACGCCAAGTATTAAAGAAAGAAATTTTAATTAGTTCTGCCGCCTTCCAATTACTTTTTTGCGCCGACAGGAGTGAGCATCTGGAAAAGATAATTAAGCCGGCGATTGAAAACGGGCAATGGGTAATTTCAGACAGATATTTTTATTCAACAATGGCTTTTGGCTCGTTGGATTCAGATGTTGACTGGCTTATCAAAATTAACGAAAATTTTTTGAAACCCGATATAACTTTTCTTTTAAAAGTTTCTCCGGAGATTTGCATTGAAAGAATTGATGAAAATCGGGGCAAGCGAGAGTTTTTTGAAGAAAGCGAGAAATTAAGAAAGGTTTGGCAAACATACGAAATTTTAAGCAAGCGGTTTCCGGATATCAAAATTATTAATGGAGAGAAAAATGTTATGGAGGTTGCTGATGATATTAAAAAAAATTTGTTAGAATTAAATTAATCACTATGTACGAACCTACAATCGGCTTGGAAATTCATACGGAACTTAAGACCAAAACAAAAATGTTTTGCGGGTGTTTAAACGACCCTGAAGAAAAACACCCGAATGTTAATATTTGCCCTGTTTGCGCGGGGCATCCGGGCACGCTTCCTACTATAAATAAAAAGGCGGTTGAGACAGTTTTGAAATTGGGTATGGCCTTAAATGGCAAGCTTCCCGAAACGTCTAAGTTTGACCGTAAGAATTACTTTTACCCTGATTTGCCAAAAGGCTACCAGATATCGCAGTTTGATAAACCGCTTGTTATGGGCGGAGAATTAAACGGCGTACGCATTACCAGAATTCACTTGGAAGAAGATACTGCGCGATTACTTCATGAAACAGGAAACATGAAGCATGAAACACAAAAAAATGTTTCAAGTTTCAAGTTTCAAGTTTCAAGTTTAGTGGATTTTAACCGCGCAGGCGTGCCATTAATGGAGCTTGTTACCGAGCCTGACATTAAAAGCGGAGAAGAAGCGGTTAAATTCGCTAAAGAACTTCAACTTATTTTGCGGCACTTGGAAATTTCAAATGCGGATATGGAAAAGGGGCAAATGAGAGTTGAAGTTAATATTTCTGTCGGCAAGAACGGCGAAAGGGGAACAAAAGTTGAAATCAAAAACCTTAATTCTTTTAAGGTGGTGGGCGACGCGGTTAAATATGAAATTGAAAGGCAGTCGGAACTTTTGGAAAAAGGCGAAAAGATATTTCAGGAAACGCGGGGCTGGGACGACGTTAAAAAACGCACGGTTTCTCAACGCTTGAAAGAAGAATCGCATGATTACAGGTATTTCCCGGAGCCGGATTTGCCGCCGATGGATTTGAAGGAATTTGATTTGGAATCTTTAAAAATTGAAATTCCTGAATTGCCGGCTGAGAAAAGAAAAAGATTTATAAAAGAATACGGGCTTTCGGAAGGTCAAGTGGAAGCTTTAATTGAGGACCGCGGAATGGCAAAGTTTTTTGAAGAATCGGTTTCGGAATCCGAGGCCGAAGAAGGAGAAAAAAATATTAAATTATTTTTTAATTATTTGACGAGTGATTTAAGAGGTTTGATGGTTGAACAAAAAATAGCGTTTGACGAATTAAAAATCACGCCTGAAAATTTCGCTGATTTGATTGTTTTAATTGCGAAAGGCGATTTATCAAGCCGCATGGCAAAAGATATTCTAAAAGAAATGTCTTTAACGGGTTTGGACCCGAATAAAATCATTGAAAAAGGGGGATTAAAACAGATTTCGGGCGATGATGAATTAAGACCAACGCTTGAAAAAATTGTCAAAGAAAATCCCGAAGCGATTTTGAATTACAAAAATGGCAAAGAAACGGCCTTGCAATTCTTAATTGGCCAGGCGATGGCTAAACTTAAAGGAAGGGGGAATCCGGACGCGCTTAAAAAGATTTTAGAAAAATTAATAAGTTAGCGAAAAAGTGTCCAATCAAACGATCGTCTAATCGGACATTTTTGTTTGCTGTTTGCTGCGGATGTTTTTTACCTGTTAAAATATTATTCATTAATAAATTCATCGATTAACTTTTTTGCTTGCCTGTAGTTTTCAACCCAATTGATATCTTTGTTTTTCCTAAACCATGTCATTTGGCGCTTGGCGTAATGTTCTATGTCTTTTTGAAGAAGTGAAACCATTTCATTGTATATTTCTCGAATTACTCTCGAATTTTTATTATTTCTCGAATTACTAGCGATGGTTATTAGGTATCTGGCTAGCCAGCGGTATTCCAAACCGAAACTTTCCAATTTTTTCCATGAAACGCCGGAATTATGGAGATTTTTTACTTCTTTAAGCATGCCTTGTTTGAGGCGTTTTTTAAGCCGTTTGGCGATCAGTTTTTTTAATTCTTCTTGCGGTTTTTTAATGCCGATAAACAAAACATCATAATTTTGTCTACTTTCCTCAAGGAAAGTAGACAAAGTCGGGACGGGTTTTTTTGTGATTAAAATAATTTCGAGCGCTCTTATTAAACGGCGCTTGTTGAATTTGTCTATATTTTTTGCCCTAACCGGGTCGAGTTTTTTAAGTTGTTTAAAAAGTGTATCGGCCGATTTTTTTCCAAGTTCTTTTCTCAATTTTGGCTGGGGTGGGACTTCGGGTAGTTTGTAGCCGTAGACAAGGGCGTCTATGTAAAAACCGGTACCTCCGCAAATTATTGGAATTTTACCCCGTTTTAAAATTTTTTTAATCGCTTTTCCGGCAAGTTTTTGATATTGGGAAACAGAAAAAGTTTTTTTCGGGCTGGCGACATCTAAAAGATAATGCGGAACGCCTTTATAAAAATAGAATTTAGAATTTAGAATATAGGATTTAGGGGTTTTTTTATCACGAGGAACTTTCCCGCTACCTATATCTAGTCCTCTATAAATCTGCCGCGAATCAGCGGAAATAATCTCGCCATTATATTTTTTAGCGATTTTCACTGCTAATTCAGATTTTCCCGAAGCTGTCGGGCCGAGAATAATGATTATTTCGGGCTTTGACAAATTGTTAATCATTTCCTCCCTAAATCGTTTTCTCGGAGATTTCTTTTTTAAGCTTTTCAATAATTTCGCTCAATTTTAGCGCGCCTAAATCACCCTTGATTCTTTGGCGGACGGAAACGGAATTTGCGGCGATTTCCTTGTCGCCGACAACTAAAATATAAGGGATTTTTTTGAGCTCGGCTTCGCGGATTCTTTTGCCTAAAGTTTCATTTGAATCCGGAATCTCAATTCTGATGTTTTCGTGTTTCATTTCGCCGAGAATTTTTTCGGCGTAAGAATTTTGTTTTTCGCTAATTGGCAAAATTACGGCTTGAACAGGGGAAAGCCACAACGGCAGATTGCCGCAGGTTTTTTCAATAAGAAATGCCATAAATCTGTCAAAAGAGCCCATTATGGCGCGGTGGACGACTATCACGGGTTTTTCTTTATTATTTTTGTCTGTGTAGTAAAGATTGAATCTTGAAGCGGAATAATAATCAACCTGAACGGTTGAAAGCGTATCTTCTTTTCCGTAAATATTTTTGGTTTGGATGTCTATTTTTGGACCGTAAAAAGTGGCTTCGCCGATGGCCTCGGCAAATTTATGGCCGGAATTTTTAAGAGCTTTTCTGAGAATGGCAGAGCCTTGCTCCCACATTTCTTTATTTTTAATGTCGCCGTATTTTTCTTTGTTTTTAAAATCAGGCAAAGATAAGCGGAACCAATAATCTTTTATTCCGAAAACATCGTAAACTTCCCGGGTTAATTTAATTACATTGACGATTTCTTTTTCAAGATTGGCTTCATCGGTGTAGATGTGCGAATCGTTTTGAGTGAAGCCGCGGACGCGAATAAGCCCGGAAAGCGCGCCCGAACGTTCAAATCGGTGTACGTGGCCGAATTCGGCGAGCCGTAAGGGGAGTTCGCGATAACTGCGCTTGCTCCTTTTGTAAATTGAATGATGATGCGGACAATTCATCGGCTTCAGATAATATCTTTCGTTTTCAATTTCAATCGGGGCATACATATCGTCTTTATAGTGCGTCAAATGGCCGGATTTTTTGTATAAATCCTCTTTTGCTAAAATGGGAGTGAGCACGTGTTTATAGCCGTTTTTTTCTTCAAGTTCAGCCATAAAATTTTCAAGTTTTCTGCGGACAAAATATCCATTTGGAAGCCAGAGCGGAAGTCCTTTGCCGATTTCTTCATCAACCATAAACAAATCAAGTTTTTCACCTAAAACGCGGTGGTCGCATTTTTCGGCAATTTCAAGCATTTTAAGATAATCTTCAAGCTCTTTTTTCGTTTCAAAAGCCACACCGTAAACGCGGGTGAGCATTGGATTTTTTTCGTTACCTCGCCAATAGGCGCCGGCGAGCTTTGTCAGTTTAAAAGCATCGGGATTGATTTCGGATGAGGAAATCACGTGCGGTCCCGCGCACAAATCGGTAAAATCGCCGCTTTGATAAACGGATATTTTTTCTTTGTTTTTGTTCAGTTCTTTGATAAGTTCCAGTTTGTACTGTTGGCCTGAGAATATTTTTTTTGTTTCGACGAAAGAAACAAACTTCTTTTCGAATTTTAGATTTTGCTTGATTAATTCGCGGATTTTTTTCTCCAATTCCGGCAAATCGGTTTCGCTGATTTTTATGCCGCCGAAATCGTAATAAAATCCGTTTTCAATGGTAGGTCCAATGCCTAATTCGGTTTTGAGAAATTTTTCTAAAACCGCCATTGCTAATAAATGAGACAATGAATGCCTAATATTTTCTACGTTATTTACTTGGTCCTTTTTCATAAAATTTACAGCTCTATCGCTTGCTGACAGATAAATTTCGGTTCGCCGTTGCGCCATGAAACTTTACCATTCGCGATGATGATATTATTGTCGCGCCAGATAGCGGGATTTTTCGCCAAGGTGTCCGAAAAAACTATCATTTCAACCGAACCGCTCAAATCTTCAACTGTAACGAATAATATTTGTTGGCCGAGTTTACTGACAATTCGATGGATGTTTAGAATTACTCCGGCGATTTGGGTGGTGCTACCGTTTGACCCTTCTTTTTCCGCCAATATTTTTTTAATCGGCGTCGGGTTGAATTTTTTAAGTTTTTCAAAATAGGCGCTTAGCGGGTGGCCCGAAACGTAAAGCCCGAGCAATTCTCTTTCCCAAGCGAGTTTGTCTTTCGGCAACGCGGTTTGCCCTTGTTTATTTTTTTCAAAAAGCGCCGAACTATGATAGTTATTTCCAAAAAGTCCGGTTTGCGAAGAATTTTGGGACTTTTTAATATTTTGGCAGAAAGCAAGAATATTATCAAGATTCGCCAACAAAACGCCTCTGTCCATTCCGAAAGAATCAAATACTCCTACCTTTATCATACTCTCCAGCGATTTTTTGTTTAAATCTTTGTGCCGGACGCGAGTTAGAAAATCGGTCATATTTTGGTATGGGCCGCCGCGCTGGCGTTCTTCAATGATGGCTTCCACAATGGCGGCGCCCACATTTTTAATCGCCAAAAGTCCGAAGCGGATACTTTTTTCTTCGGGAGCGAAATTGGCGAAACTGCTGTTGGCGTCGGGCGGAAGAATTTTTATTTCTTTTTTCTGCGCCTCGGACATTAAGAAAGAAATTCTGTCGGTGTCGCCCGAGTCGGAGTTTAAAAGAGCGGTCATAAATTCAATCGGCCAATAAGCTTTAAGGTAGGCGGTGCGATAGGCAATTAAAGCGTAACAGGCGGCGTGCGATTTGTTGAAGCCGTAGCGCGCGAAGGGCGGGAAAAGATTCCAGATTTCTTCGGCGATTTTTTTGTCTATACCATTGTTAATTCCGCCTTCTATGAATTTTTCTTTTTGGGAGTCCAATAAAGATTTTATTTTTTTGCCGATGGCTTTGCGCAAAGTGTCGGCTTCGGCGAGCGTGAATCCGCCGAGCTCCTGCGCTATTTTCATCATTTGTTCTTGGTAGATTCCGATGCCGTAGGTGCTTTCTAATATCGGTTCAAGTTTTGGGTGGAGATATGTTACTTTTTCTTTACCGTGTTTGCGGTTAACAAAAGAGGGAATAAGCTCTATCGGACCCGGGCGGTAAAGCGCCACCATGGCGATAATGTCTTCAAATTCGTTGGGTTTGAGGTCTTTAAGGTGGCGCCGCATACCGCTACTGTTATGAACTACAAAGCCGTTAGCGACGAAATTATTGCCGGGAGTTTTCATTACTATATCGTAAGTTTCCTCTTTACCGCTATATTTTATCTCTTTCACTTTTATAAATTGGAAACTGTTTTCTACGGGGATTCTTGGACATTCCCATTTGACCAAATTTCTGTATTTCATGGCGAGTTCGGCGAATTTTGTGGTATTTATCAAAACAAAGTTGTATTGGGGATATTGTTTCTCAAACAAATCCACTTTTTCTTTGTCTATGTCGTGAAACCACCCTTTGATTTCATAAAAAGCGTTGTATTTTTTTACGTAAAAGTCGGGAGTGTAATTTAGGGCTTCGCCGTTGGGTTTAGTCAGCGCAAAAGTTTTCGGCTCGTATTCATATTCTAAATTATAGAGATTTAAAATGCGGGCAAAATCCGCTTCCCAGTTGGAACGAACATAATGCCCCAAATCTTCCCGAAACCCGCCCTTTCGATGGGGCGACCGTTTTCCAAACATCGGATTGCCCGTTCCTTTGAATTTGTCCGAGAGCGCTTTTTTAAATTCATCCGCTTTTTCTTTGCCTAAACGGTATTCCAAAGATTTTCCCGTAAGCGCTTTTGATATTTTTAGGCCGGTATTTCTTAGTGTTTCATTATTTTCCGCCGCAAGGCCATAGTTCCACGGCTTACCTCCGTTTTGGTAAAATTTTATTCTTGCCTCTCTAATTTTTTCTTTTGATTCTTTTTTGGCTGGATTTTTATAGAAAGTGGCCGAACATTTATAACAGAAGTTGCTTTTGCCCTCTTTCTGTCCGCTTATTTGTTTTCCGCAAACATTACAGACGTTATAAACTAAATGTTTTGCTTTAGTTTTTAGCAAGACTTTTTCTTCTGGCTTTATATCCTTTAATTTTTTCCATCCATTTTCCGTTAAAAAATAATGATTCTTAGTGGCTTTGATATACCAGCCATTTTCGCCGACGAGAACATAAACGTTTTTCTTACTGCGTTTCAGAACGTCAACGATTTTATTTTTATGCGTCTTCCCTTCATCTAAATAAATAGAAGTTAAAACTTTTTTATTTTTCGCCTCGTACAATTTTTTAATGGTGGTATTGGAAATAATTGTTTCGCCCGATAAACACTCAAGTTGAAAAACTCCGGTGGTGTCGCCTTCCTGGAGAAGCTTAAAAACTTTTTTGTCGTCGAGCGGCAAATTGGAGATATTCACGTCGTCTCCGCTGATTTCTTTTATGAGCCTGATACCTTCTTCTATAATGGTGAGATTTTTTAATCCGAGCAAGTCCATTTTCAATAATCCTAAATCTTCAATGCTATGCATTTCAAATTGAGTGATGATGATGTTTGAGTCTTGAGGCGCTCTTTGAAGTGGAACAAAATTAGTCAGCGCGTCTTTACTGATGACTATTCCGCAAGCGTGGACGGAAGCGTGGCGGGCAACGCCTTCAAGATGCCTTGCCGCGTCTATGATTTTTTTGGCATCGGGATTCGTTTCGTAAATTTTTTTGAATTCCGCGACTTTTTGGAGCGATTTATCGAGCCAGCCGGATTTCATCCCTTGAGTGGGATTAAATGGAATCATTTTTGATAATTGGTCGCAAAGAGAATAGGGCATTCCAAGCGCGCGGCCGGCGTCGCGAATGGCGGCGCGGGCAGCCATTGTTCCGAAAGTGATTATTTGGGCGACTTTATCTTCGCCGTATTTTTCACGGATGTAACCGAAAACTTCGTCGCGCCGGGCATCGGTAAAATCCAGGTCAATATCCGGCATTGAAATTCTGTCTGGGTTCAAAAACCTTTCAAAAAGCAAGTCGTATTTTAGCGGGTCCAAGTCGGTGATTCCTAAAACATACGAAACCAAGCTGCCGGCGGCCGAGCCTCTGCCTGGGCCGACGACTATGCCTCTTTCTTTCGCCCAATTAACGAAATCTTGCACAATGAGAAAGTAATCGGCGAATCCGGTTTTTTCAATGACGCCAAGCTCGTAATCCAATCGTTCGGTAATTTTTGCGTCGGCGACTTCAAAGCGGCTTGGGAGTCTTTCATTCGCCAATTTTTTAAGGTATTCAATGGATGAAATTTCGCCTTCGGGCAACTGAAAAGTTGGAAGAAGAATTTTATTTAATGTGATGTTGACATCGCATCTTTCGGCGATTTTGACGGTGTTTTCAATCGCTTCGGGAGTGTCTTTAAAAATTTCCATCATATCTTCCTGCGAGCGCATTGAAAAATCATCGGCTTTCAATGTGAGCCTGTCATCATCGGAAGTTTTGTTGCCGGTCTGCACCGCCAAAAGAATGTCATGATATTCGGCGTCTTCAGGCTTTATATAGTGGATGTCTTGGGTCGCCACAAGCGGAGCGCCGGTAATTTCTGAAAGTTTTTTTAATCCGATGTTTGCTTTTTCGGCATCGGCAAAATTCGGATGGTAGCCGATTTCAAGAAAAAAATTTTCCTTGCCGAAAATTTCTTGGTATTCGCGTACCGCTTTTTCGGCTTCTTCAAGATTTCGGTTTAAAATGAGTTGCGGAATTTCTCCGGCAACGCATGCCGAAAGCGCGATAAGTCCTTCACTATGCTGTTTTAAGATTTCTTTATCCACGCGGGGTTTATAATAAAATCCTTCAAGATAGGATTTGGTGACAAGCTGGATTAAATTTTTCCAGCCGGTATTATTTTCACAAAGTAAAATCAAATGGGAGTATTGGTCGTCTATTTTATTTTCTTTTTCAAATCGTGAGCGGGGAGCGACATATGTTTCAACTCCCAAAATCGGTTTCACTTCGGCTTTGACGGCTTTTTTGTAAAATTCAATCGCGCCATAAAGATTACCATGGTCGGTGAGGGCAATGGCTTTCATCCCCAATTCTTTGGCGCGGTCTATAATGTCGTCTATTTTTGCCAAACCGTCTAATAGGGAATAGTGAGAATGTGTATGTAGGTGTATAAATTTCATAGTTTTTTAGATGGGTGCTTGCCCCGTACTAAAACGAAGTTTTTAGTGCGGGGTGTAAGTGGACAAATTTCATAAATCAGCGAATAACGAATTTAATACGAATATACGAATCGTTTTTATTCGTAATTAGTATATTAGTACAGATTAGTTATTAGTTGATTTATTATAGTTGACGTCTTCTGTTCGCGCAAATTTTAGTTGACAGAACGCAAAATCTGCGGCATTCATAATTGATTTCTCGGGCGCCCTGTTTTTATAAGACATCCGAAAAGTACATCCGAAAGCATCCGAAATTATCCGAAAACTACAACAACTTTCGGATTTATTCGGATAAAGTTTTGGATTATATTTTTCGGATTTATAATTTGACACTTTTTATTCTTTTATCTATCATATAGACATCCGAAGTATCCGAAAAGTACATCCGAAAGCATCCGAAATTATCCGAAAACTACAACAACTTTCGGATTTATTCGGATAAAGTTTTGGATTATATTTTTCGGATTTTATAATTTATGTTAGACCTTAAAGCTTTGAATAGGGCGATTGAGACGATTGCCCAAGAAAAGGGAATAGACGCCGGAGCGATTTTCGGCGCCATTGAAGCGGCTCTTGCCGCGGCTTATAGAAAAGAATACCGCAAAAAAGGCGAGCTTATTAAATGTAAATTAAATCCTAAAACCGGCGACATGAAATTTTCGCAGGTTAAACTTGTAGCTGATGAAAATTCTGTCCGCGTAAAAGAAGAACTTGAACAAGGCGAAGTTGAAAAAGAAAGAGTTGAATCGGAGGAAGAACTTTTGCCGGTTTATAACCCCGACCGCCACATTTGGCTG
>Ga0100396_1000919_pt1 | contig 18491 bp, 16 predicted proteins | sample CryGeymeta201520_FD_81551 | JGI IMG/M metagenome (GOLD analysis project Ga0100396, IMG submission 81551) | Groundwater microbial communities from Crystal Geyser aquifers in Utah, USA - Crystal Geyser metaG 2015-20 | ecosystem: Environmental > Aquatic > Deep subsurface > Groundwater | place: USA... | reverse complement strand
TTATTTTTTGCAATTGGCTACCGCTTGAAATTACTAAAACTATAAAAAATAAAACTATGGGCGCGAAAAACGTCCAACGGATAAAATTGCTCCACCATTCAGACCAATATTTTGAAGTCCCGGGAAAAATCCATAAAAGCCAAATAATGGGCATAACAACAAGAAGGACTCCCAGTGTAATCGCCCGAATCAAAAGCATAATAAATAAGGCCAAAAAAGTTAAAATAATAATAAAATTAAAAACAATCACAAATAAAAGGCTCGCCATGTATTTAAAGAAATAACTAAACATGCCTATTGTTATCTTCCAAATGGACACATCCTCAACCTTGACAAGCGCTTGAGGATTAAGAACACCCATTAAACCATCAGATATGTTCTTGCCATTTAGACTCTGAAGGAAAAAGTCGGTGAAAATATTTGAAATCGAAATAAACGCGCCGGCGATAGTCAAGCTGAAATTAACCAAAAGCGCGGCGACAATGAGTTTCCAAAGCGTTTGCTTCATCGCATAACTTTGAACTCTGAATATCGTTGCGAAAGCCATCGCGATAATCGCAAAAACAAATCCCAAATTCGCGAAACTTATCATTGTTTGCGCCCCGGTTTGTACAATAGGCAAACTAATTACGCTTTTACCTATGGCGATTGAAAAATCTATCAAATAACCAAGAAGAGTTATTATCCCAGAACAAATCACCAATAAAAGGTTAAGAAGGCCCGGAGAAGACATCGTACCAGTCGTACCAAAAGATATCAAAGACATCATATCATTAGTCCCGCCGGCAGGTTCGGGTATGCTGATGTTGCCTGCGAAAGATACATTACTACTAACCAAAAACACCGCGCCAAAAATTAATAACGCAAAAATAATTTTATATTTGTTTTTTATTTTCAATCCACTCATATATTTATTGACGGCAAGTTGCAATCAATCACTCCTCCCGGCCCTTGCTCAAGGTCTGCCCAATCTTTTTGTTTGTTTTTCAATTCCGTGTCCGAATTCTGTTTGCCCGAGCCGGAAACTATCGGCAAAAGGTATTGTTGAGTGTTGTATTTATTTGAAAAATCCAAGAAGGACGACTGCGCCAATGACCTCTGATTGACATCGTTGAAATCGGCTTTTTTAATATCATCAATCAATACATTCGCTTTACTGATTCTTGATTCCAAATCGGCAATCTCGGATTGAAGCCTGATAACTTCCGCTTGGGCGGCCTGAATATTGGATTCTATTATCATAGGTCCGCAGTTTGATATTTTTCGCGCATAAATAACCGATTCTTTTTTCCTGTCTAAAACATATTGCCATTCATCGACAAATTTATTTATTTCCGAAATCATTTGATTTTTGTCCTGTTGGAGCTGCGCGCTAACCGTCTGAAGCTGCGCGCCAACCGTCCCGCCATAAGACGAATCAGAACTTGAAGGTTGTAACTCACTAATCCCTTCTTTAATCAAACGATTAATAAGCGCGTTAACTATGGCGGCGGTGTAAGATTGGACGTTTGCCGCCCATTGAGAATCCGAATTTATGGCATTCCTTACGGTTTCACCCACTGTGTCGCCCGGAGTAATATTTTCCATCTGGTTAGGATGACAATAATTGCCTTTGCTATCTTTGACCAAATCGGCGATTAGAGTTCCATACTCTTCTGACAACATTTTTTTTGTGTCAGCGCTCACACCGCCGCCTTTGCATCTTTTAACCGACAAAAATCCGCTTCCGGCTTGGATTTCTTTTGACGCCGCATCCACCGCTTTGGCGGCTTGGTCGTTAAGATTGGCGCTGACCTGCAACGCCACTCCGTAATAATTATTTTGAGGTTTCATTACCTCGGCATATCCAATCCATCCGCCTTTGCTAAAATCGTTATAAAAATCATCAATATTATCGACAATGCTGTCCAAAGTACATTTAACGTTTTCTGAAAACTTCGGCGTTGGCTGAAGCTGTAGCATAATTTGGGCTTTGAACGGCGAACAGATGAAAGCAGCATCTGTCTGAAGCACAACGTCTCCAACTGCCGCGCTGGCGGAATCCCGCAAAAAACCCTGGAAATCCGTAACGAATTGAGGTGAACCTCCGCCTTGAATCCATGTAATCGTCTGGTCAACCATTGAATCCATTATTCTTTTCACGACTACATCGCGAAGCGCTTTCAACAAATCCTCTGTAAGCCACCGAATAAATTCTTGTCCCCAAGAAACCGCTGTTTCCGTATTAAGCGCTGCTAACCCCGCCCAAGTGCCCACGTCTTCGACCGGAATCGCATATGCTTGTTTTGCAACAAAAATCCCCGAGCTCATAAGCAAAGAAATTATTATCGCGAAAATTATTATTTTTTCTTTTAATCTTTTCATCTTAACAACGTTTATTACAAACCAACCTCTCTGCGCTTCGCGGACAATTCCTCATAAATCGATTTCGATCCGTCTAAAAGCTGCGGAAACATTTGAGCTGCCAAAGAAGCGCCAACGGGATCATTTGAACAATTAGAAAAATATCCAAAAATCGCGTTGGCATTTTTTGTCTGGGAAACAAGTTTTTTATGAAAATCTGACCAATCCGACGGGACTGCCAAACCGGCATATTCACCCGCCATAAGATTATAATTATTCGCTATCTCTTTATTCAACGATGAACCGTCGTTCATAAAACACTCGTTATTTAACGCCTGCTCCATTTGCTCAATAGAACTATATTTCGGATCGCTATAATGCTCGCTGGAAACTTTTTCGATATTTTTTAGATATAAAATTTTCGCTTCTTTGAAATTATTCGGAGATATTTTTAAGTCTGAATCTTCAACCGTTTGATTAAAAATACTATTTCCTCCCTGTAATTGCGATATTGTCTGAGAAAGTAATTTTTTATTTTCGGCGCTATTGGGGTCGAAAACATCTCCGGTAAATGGGTCTCCGCCCGTCTGGCCGACATCCTTAACTCTGACCATCATTGACTGTGCCACCAAATCGGTAAAATTAATCTGTTTGGAAGCGGCGCTTTCCGTTTGCGCCCCGGAATTTAAATCGTTTATGGCTGAAGAAATTTGTTCTTTCGCTTTTTCAATCCACTGAATCGGATTTTTACTCAAAATTTGATTGGTTAATTCCGAAATTTTATCATTTTCGCCTGAAGCCATTTCGGAACCCGGATTTTTCAAAATGAAATAAGAGCCTATTACGCCTGCTAAAATAACCAAAACGACCGCCGTGTTTCTGACATTATTCATTAGCATAATTATACAACATAATAAGTTTAAAAAAAGTGGATAGACGGCTATTCTTGGAACGGACAAGTTGCCGAATGTTCGGCTAGCGCCCAAATCGACAAGACTATTGTGTGCGGATTTCCCACGTCTTTAACGGAGTTTACCCAAGCCCCGGATTCCAATTGATTATCCATTATATTTTTTATCCAATTTTCTTTTACTAATCCTTTAAACCCGTAATATTCCAAAAAGGCCGCCCGTTCCGCGTATAAATCGTCAACTTTTTCGCTTTTTTCCTGTTCAGCCACCATTTTTTGCGCGGCAATTGAAATAATCTCGTCAAGTTTATAACCTTCCGCGGAACAGCCGTTTTCCTTAAAAAGAACGGCTGACCAAAATTTGTGGGTAAGGTCGTAGCCGGTTTCCGTTTCTATTTTATCAAAAGTTTCCGCGGCAAAATCTTCGCGGACCGGATATAAATCGCAATAAAGCGCCTGGGGCAAGACGTCGTTATAATAAGTCTGGGGAGTTTTCAATATTGCCAAAGCTTTATCGCTGATATTTTTGTAATCCGTTTTATCGGAAAAAAATCTTTCAAACACGGGCAAATAAGGATGATTTTTAAATTCTTTTAAAATATTTTTCCAGAAGGTTTCCGCTTTTGGCGAATGGCAGTACTTATCATTTATAGTTTTAATAATAAGTGGAATTCCGGGGTCCGAAAAATTATTATTATATTGGTAAAGCCAATGCCATCCCGCGGTTGCCGCCTGATTTGCCCGCGCGTCAAATGAATCCGCCGAAGCAAATACGTCCATCTCTCCTATAAAAACTACGGCGAAAAAAAGGTAAATAATGAACACATATTTTTCTTTGAATTTTTCCATATTGATTACAAAAAACAGCGATATTCCGAAAAATACGGCGGTAAGAAAAGTAATTATGTTAAAGTAAAAAAATATCGGCGCCAGTAGCGCGGCAAAAAAAACCAAAATGCCGGTCGCCAATTTGCCATTTTTAAGCCCCAGCATAACCGGCAATGTTTGAATATTGTCTTTTTTGTCGCCTTCAAAATCTTTCAAGTTTTTAATGTGTTCAAATAAGAAAAAGATTATTAATATGCCCCAAAAATATCTTCCCGGAAAATTTCTCAAATTTTCCGTTCCCGAGAACATAAAAAATCCCATCAATACCGCTATTAAAGCATTACAGGCTATAACCAAAGAAGAAAGGCCAAAAAATCTTTTTATCCTTAACGGATAAATTGAATAAATATGGTACAAACTTAAAAACAGCAACGTAAATATAAACAAATAAAGCCCGCCTAAAAAAGCGAAACTTAGAGCGATAAAAAGGAATAAATACTTTGAGGCCCGCCATTCTCCAGCGGTTAAAGCGTTTTCAACCAATGGCCTGCTTGAATTGGATATTTTATCAATTTCCGTATCAGCTTCATCGTTTTCCCAAACCGCAAACAGCCAAGAAAATAACAAGCACATAAACAAAGAAATAAAAGACGCGAAATCAAACAAAGAATTTATCGGGTTTTGCCCTGAAAATTTAATCCCAAAATAAATTCCCGCAAAAGCCATTAAAAAATAGTGGGCTATTCTTAAAAACCGGAAGTTTTTAATTGTCGCGATAAATTTTTTCACGCCGTACAGCCAAAACCACCATCCCAATAGTAAAATATCCAACACCAAGAAAATTATTGAGATGGTCGCGGAATACACATTATTAATGCCTTGGGTTAAGGATAAATTATTGTTTTTATTTTCAACAATAAAAGTTTTATTTTTCGTAAATGAATTTTCAGGCTCCTGCACTGAGTAAAAATTATTTATCGTTTGATAGTTAATTTCCTGCCGGTCCGCGGAAAACGCGTTTTTTGCCGTAAAAATAAAAGTCGGCAAGCTTAAGAACGCGAAAATCAATACGTATAACATCAAAGCGCCCGCAACCGCCCGGAAAATTTTTTTTGTTTTATGGAAAATGTAGAATCCCGCGGCCAATATCGCCAGCGCGATTTCTATTTTCATGCCCGTTGTGGCGCCATAGGTCCCGCCCGCGATACCGCCCAAAAAAGTGAAAAGCGACCGGGCTAAGTCGGAGAAAGAGCCAACTATGAAAGAATACCGCGCCTGAACGCCCATATTAATAATAAGGTCAAAAATCGGCGGCGAAATTATTATAAAAGAAAATACCGCTCCCAGCCTGCTTATTTTTTCAATTCTCTCTTTTGTAAATAAAGACAATAATATGAAAGCGGAAATAAAAATCCCGAAAAACCAAAAAGGATAATGGAAAAAAGTATCTATTACGCCCATTATAAGATTTTCATTATCTGAATTTGCGTAATTTTCCAGAAATCCCCTCAAAAAAGACGCCCATATATAAGCAAAAATGCCGTCCAAAAGGATATTTGTTTATTATTTTCTATTTTCTCTATAACCGCTTTTAACGAATTTAAGGCCATTTTTAAAAAGTATAGCTTAAAAAATTAATACTATCTTAAATTGATAATTTTTTTATTTGTTCAATGTTCAAATTCTGCGGCCTGTCCGACGGGTCAATGCCGGCTTTCAGTAATTTTTCCCGGCATTTATCGACACTCATGTTTCTCGCGCCGCAAAAATTGTTAAAAATCGTTTTTCTCGGCTGTTTGAATAAAATTTTGATAAGTTTATAATATTTTAATTTCTGGACATTCGATGTCTTAATATTAAATTTTATTATCGCCGAATCCACTTTCGGAACCGGCCTAAAATCTTTTTTTGGGATATAACCGATTATTTTCGGTTCCGCCCAAAACTGCGCGCTTGCCGCAAGCAGATTCATTTTTGGAGGTTTCGCCGTTATTCTTTGTGCCACTTCTTTTTGAATCGTTAAAACAATAAGACTTGGCTTCAACTCAAGTTCCCCTAAAATTCTCAATAGATATCCCGTGATATAATAGGGAATATTGCCCGTAATTTTAAGATTTTCAACTATTTTTGATTTTTTATCTGTATTTTTTATTTTTGATATTTGATTTTTTATTTCTTTAAGCGCGTCGCCTTCAATAATTTCAATATTTTTATCCAATCCTAAATCCTTAATTCTAAATTCTAAATTCTTTATCAACTCTGCATCTTTTTCAATAGCTATAATTCTTAATTCTTTATTCTTAATTCTTAATTCTTTAGTAAGTTCTCCGCGCCCGGGCCCGATTTCAATAACCGTATCGCCTTTTTTCAATTCCAAAGCGTCCGCGATTTTTCGCAGTTTAGCTTTATTCATTAAAAAATTCTGCCCAAGACGCGTTCCCATAAATTTTTTAGTTAAATTTTACGCGCTACTTTCATCCCCAAATATCTCAAATTATTTACTTTCCTATAGGAAAGTAAATAATCCTGCAAATTCAATCCTGATAATTCAAATATTTCCATCTTCCGCTTCCATACTTCGTAGGAAAAGGAAAGTCCGCCCAATAATCAAATATTGTTCTCCCCGATAATGGTTTTATCTTTTTACTTTTTTCCTTTTTACTTAATTCGTCATAATAATAACTGCTTTTGTATCTTTTATTTCCAACTATGCTCTTCTTTATCGCGCTGACAGTCTTTGAGGAAACCCATAAATTTTTACTTATTTCTTTATAGCTTTTTCCTGCTTTAAGCATAGAAAAAATCGATAGCCTTCTCATTATTACTTTTTTCTCGCTATTGCTTAACAAGCTATCAAAAAATTCCGTTAGTTGATTTAAAGATTTTGCGTTTTTGGAACTCTCTAAAAATTCTTTCCATGCGCGCTCCTCCCAATATTTTCTATTTTCACTAATTGAAATATTTTTCATCAATCTTACTTGCTTTCCTATAGGAAAGTATATTGATTATACCACATAGATAAAATAGATTGAATAAAATTGAATAAAATAGACATTAAAAACCGCTGCTGGTTTTTTCTCTTAAACGGTATTGAAACGCTTCGGCTAAGTGATTCGCGGAAATTTTTTCCGATTCTTCAAGGTCGGCGATTGTTTGGGCGATTTTTATTATTCTGTAATAGCCGCGCGCCGAAACAAAAGATTTTTCCAAAATATTTTTTAAAAAATTTTCCGCGTCGGCGGCAAAATTTACCAAATCATCAACTTGTTTGGAGCTCATTTCGGAATTAAGGCGGATTTTTACTTTGGCTCCCGCAAATCTTTGCTTTTGAATTTCTCTGACATTTTTCACGCTATTTCTCATTTTTTCGGCCGATTTTTCATCACGAATTTTCGCCCTCAAATCGGCGATTTTAACCCTTGGCACTTCTATTTGAATATCTATTCTGTCCAATAACGGTCCAGAAATTTTCTTTTGGTAGCGGAAAACTTCGTTCGCGGTGCAACGGCATTCTTTTTCGGAGTCGCCGAAATAACCGCAAGGACACGGGTTCATAGCCGCCACGAGCAAAAATTTCGCCGGAAAATTTAAAACGCCTTTGACGCGTGAAACCAAAATTTGCCCGCTTTCAATCGGCTGGCGCAACGACTCAAGCAAATCTCTTCTGAATTCCGGAATTTCATCCAAAAATAAAATTCCGAAATGCGCTAAGCTTATCTCTCCCGGCCTGGGATTGACTCCGCCGCCGACAATCGAAACCGGCGAAGCGGTATGATGAGGAGCGCGAAACGGCCGAAAATTCAAAAAATTATTTCCTTTCAGCATTTCGGCAGCGCTATAAATTTGAGTAATTTCAATCGCCTCTTCCAGAGAAGGCGGAGGCAAGATTGAAGCGAGCGCCTGGGCCATCATGGTTTTCCCGGCGCCCGGAGTTCCTGACATTAAAATATGATGCCCGCCGGCAGCCGCAACCATCAACGCGCGCTTGGCGTTTTCCTGGCCTTTGATTTCAGAAATATCAACCACTGATTTATTATAAGCCGGACAAAATTCAGTTTCTTTTTGTTCTTCTATTAATTCTCTTTCTTCAAGATGATTTATCAGCTCTTCAAGGCTTGAAACCGGAATAATTTTTATCCCTTTTATCACGGCCGCTTCCAAAGCGTTTCCTTTTGGCAAAAACAAAAATTTGAATCCGAGTTTTTTCGCCAACCGACTGATGTTTAACGCGCCTCTTATTGACCGCAAACTGCCCTCAAGAGAAAGTTCGCCGATAAAAATTTTATCGCCCGTTTCAAACTGTTTAATTTGCTTTGTCGCCAAAAGATAGCCGAGAGCGAGAGCCAAGTCGTATTGCGAACCGGCTTTCTTAACATCCGCCGGCGCCAAATTAATGGTTATTTTTCTGTTTTCTTTGTTCGGCGGCTTGACTCCGCTATTTTTCAAAGCCGAATTCACCCTTTCTTTCGCTTCATTCAACGCTTTATCCGCCAATCCAACTATATTAAAAGAGTGGAGGCCAACATTTATGTCAGTCTCCACTTCTATTAACTTCGCGTCAATTCCTTCAAGCTCGGCCGAATAAACCTTAGAAAAATTCTTCATAAATCACCGGATTGCGAATTAGTTATTAGTTGATTTTTTGCACTCTTTGCAGAATCTTGATTCTGGCGCCGCTTCCAAAACGTCCAACGAAATTTGCTTTCCGCATTTCTCGCAAATGCCATATTTATGCTTTTTCATTTTGTCCAAAGCGGTATCAACGTTCGCCAATTTTTCTTTATAATTTTGCGCGATTGACAATTGAGCGCCAAATCTTTCGGTTTCTTCGGATTCTTCATCGCCCGAATCGACATCGTCGCCGAAATCCGGAACTTTTTGAAGATTTTTTATTCTGCCCCCAAGAAAATTTTTCAAATGAATCAGCTGATTTTTAAATTTTGTTAAAAATTGCATATTCATTAAATTTTTTTATTTATTATCTATTATTTTTTATTTAAATTGATGGCATTTGCGCCGGAAAAATCCAGTTTGAAAAAATAAAATATCCTAAAAATCCGATGCCCATAACCGCGAGAATAATCGCCATTATTATCATTAAAGATTTTAACCGGCCTGTTTTTTCCGCTGCCGGCACTGCCAAATCTTCTCTTGGTAAAATTCCGGACATTGGCGAAAAAATCGGTTTTTCCGACCCGGCATATCCGGCAACTTCAAATTTCTTTTCCTGGTTTTCCTGTGGTTGCAAAAAAGTTTTTGGAGCGATTATTTCTCCCCCGCTTCGTTCCAACCCCTTAATATCAGACTCCATTGTCCGAATGCTTATTTCCGGAGCCGGAGGCGCCGGCACTTCTTTTTTTTGCTCGCTAAAATTTCCGTCCATAAATATATTTTACAATGGCCGGAAATTAAAGCAAGCCCAGATAACACTACTTTAACTTAATCACGATAAATCGTGATTAGACTGAAGCAATGTTTTTTACTTACGTGCCAAAGGCGTTGCCGCCGCCTCTTTCGTTTCGAGAGTTGCCTGCGAACATTCCTCGGAGCTCATTTTTATTCAGCAATTCTAAATAAAGCGCGAGCGCGATCTTATCGGAAAACCAGTAAGAGCCGAGATTCATAATCGCCGAGAGAATCAAGGCGACGAGCGCGCCCTGCTGCCCACCAAAGTAATAACCGACCGCGAGCATAAGAGCGGTTAATCCTCCTAAAAGCAAAGTTGTTTTGAGACGGTTCATATATTTATTATTGCTTAAGAATTTCCCCCAGTTGCCTTATCGCCTCGCCGTAGGCTGCCCAATCACCATCCCTTTGCGCTCGGAGCGCCTTTTCATATGCAGTAGCAGCTTTTCGTATGCGTTCCTCGTCATCTTTGGTTTGCGGCAACTGCGATTTTAGGAGAGCGCTTCCTTGGGGTTTCCCTCCCGCTCCACTGCCAAATATTTTCGCCAGCCCCTCCTCCAGCGTCTCTTCCATGACAATTTTATTTCCATACGCCACAACCACCCGTTTTAACTCCGGAATTTTTCCAGTCTCGGCCTTAAGATAGAGGGGCCGCACATACAAAAGAGATTCTTCAATCGGAATAACCAAAAGCGGGCCTTGGATTACTTGCGAACCGCCTTGACTCCAAAGCGAGATCTGCTGGCTAATCTCGGAGTCTTGGTTAATTCTACCGATTATTTGTTTGGGTCCGAACACAAGCTTGTCTTTGGGGAAACGATAGATCGACAACTTGCCGTAATGTTCCCCATCGTTGCGGGCGACCATCCAAGCGGATAAGTTATCTTTTGCCCTGGGGGTAAAGGGTAGCATCAAAATATATTCCTCTTTCTTCTCGCCCGGCAATTTCATAATAATATGCCGTGGTTGCATCGGCGGAATTGCGTCTGCGCGTGACGCTCCCTCTCCTTCTGCCACAATGGCCGGAATTTCCCACTGGTCTTCTTTGTTGTAAAAAATCTGCGGATCGTCCATGTGGTAAACTGAATACGCTGCAGTCTGCAGGGTAAAGATATCTTCGGGATAGCGTAAATGAGAAACCAGACTCCCTGGCATCTCCGAAAGCGGCCGGAATGTTCCGGGGAAAATTTTGCCATAAGTTTTTATAATTGGATCCTCTGTGTCCGCCTGATAGAAGACAACCGCGCCATTATACGCATCAACCACTACTTTTACCGAGTTTCTTATATAGTTTACCCTGAGCGGAGTCGAAGGGTCGTTTAACCGCAACGGCTGGGAATACGGATACCGGTCGCTCGTCGTATAGGCGTCGACGATCCAATACACTTTGCCATCGGCGATGACAAGATACGGGTCTCGGTCAAATGTCAAAAACGGCGCGATCTTCTCGACTCTCTCGGCAATAGCGCGGTAGTACATAATTCGGCTCTCCCTGGTTACATCGTTGGACAAAAGCAGTTTAAGCGACTGAAATTTCATCGCATAAAAGACACGCCTTAAAAAAGAGCTTATCTCCACTCCGCCCGCGCCTTCGTATGTTGCGTAGACATTTTCTTCGCCCTTGGGGTAGTCAAACTCGTGGGATTTTGTTTTGGTAATGATATAGTCGTTTGAAAGTTCGCCGTAGTAGATTTCAGGACGTGAAATTTCAAGCTCTTTTACGTCTGATTTGGGCGGCAAGTCTTTCACAAACAGAACCGGCAAACCTTCGGGAGTAACTTGGTTGACCGGTCCGGCCGCTACGCCATAACCGTGCGTGAAGGTTAATCGCTCGTTAATCCAATTTCTATTTGGTAAACTTGCCGAAGCGAGCTCGCGCGGAGAAAGCATAATCTGGCGAATTTCTCCGTCTATGATATAGCGATCATTATCCACTTCGGCAAACTCGTAATAAGTTCTGATTTCTTGAATTTGGGAAAAAGTCGATAAAAGCGGTTTTCTGTCCCAAAGCCGCACATTTTTAACCGTGAGATTGTTGGCTGAAATATCAGCACTGGTGATGGGCTTATCTCCAGAGATTTCTCGTTCCTCTATTTTATCAAGCGCAAACCCCTTTCGGGTAGCGGCAATATTGTGTTCAATAAATGGTGTTTCTTTTACAAGCTCATTGGGAGAAACTACTAGTTTTTGGATAAGAGACGGGATCACCGCTCCGGCGAATCCTACGACAATATACAAAGAAACTGCTCCAACAAATGACAATAACTTTCCTTTCCACGCCCAAAAAAGAGCCAAAACTGCCGCGAGCGCCGCCGCAGTTATTGAAATCCAAAGCATGAATATTCTCACGGTTGCATCTATGTATGTCGCGCCAAACACTAAACCGCCCTGACTTGTGAGCAATGCGAAACGAGAAAGGTAAATCCCGGCGGCAATGATTGAAAGAAAAATGGCAAGCAGGATACCAAGATGGATTCTTGCCGCTCGCTCTACCTGTAATCGCTTGAATGACTGTAGGCTTGCTCTTCGAATCTCGGCGACCTCGGAGTCGAAAACCTGCGTAGATAAACCCGAAAAATTAAGGCTGCCTCGCAAAAAAATATGATCGCAGAACCGACAAACGATGACAGAACGAGAAATTTTATTAACCCTAATCCTGTTTGAAAAACAGGGAGAGAGAAGATATAAAATCCAATGTCTCTATTTAATATGGGGTCTACCGTGCCGAAAGCCGTACTGGAAATGTACTTCAGTATCTCCTGCCAATTACTAGCGGCTACAAGTCCGAAAAAAACCGCGATTACCAAGCTAAAAACAACGGTTAATTTTTTAACAATGCGATTGTCAAAACTTACTGGTCGGCCGATTAACGCCGCCGGTAACATTGCCGTCCAAGAGGTTTTCGAGCGAGTCGCCAAAGAGAAGTTGGCGAGCAAAAAAACCGCGGCAAAAATTCCCGCTGACGAAAACAACGCTATTTTAGCAACCAGAGATTTAATAAAGATTTAAGTGTGGCCAACCTCGGAAAACCACCACCAGTCAGTAACAAAGCCAACAACACTTGAAAAAAGGATAAAGACGGCAAAAAGGCCGATAAAGGAGATTCGTGTAAGATACTTTGGGATAGTAGTCATATTATTTATTTTAATGGCAGAATCACTCGCCATCAAGATTTTTCATTTTGGCGCTAATTAATCTTTGTGTTCTTTGCTAAAGAGAGAATTCTATTGGCGCGGGAGAAAATCTTGCGAGGCTCTGTAGGTATCCGCCTATGTCGCGAGAAAGATCGGTTGCGCTGCCGTACACCTAATAATTCAAGACCGATAATTGCTAACCAAGAACCGGGGGTGAGCGGGGTAAAAAAAGCGGCAAGTCCAATAAGAATTAAAATAACGCCAACTACTTTTTTGAGTTTCGGTCTATTGTGGATGTATTCTTTAATTGTTTTAAATAAGTTCGTAAACATTTAAATTAATTTTTTCTATTCTAACATAATTTCAAGCATTTTCATAGCGTTTTTTACGAATAAACCAGACGATTGCTGCCACGCTTAGAGCGCCAGCGAAAATAAATAAATATTTTCCCGTTTGCGCGACGGCTTGAGCATATTTTAAATATGCCGTTCCCGCATACCAACCCAAAAGCCCTAACAAGAATCCGCGGATTGCTGCGCCGAAAATGGTAACAACGAGAAAGTGATAAATAGGATACCGGATAAAACCGCAAAAACTTGATATAGCCACGCTCGGAACTATGGGCAGGATGCGCAGTCCCAGTAAAACTAATTCATCGCGATATCCGCTTCTGTCAGTTGAGCTTGAGGGGGAAGTAAAAAAAACCAGCCGCCATCGGCACAACCGGAGATGGTATAAAGAATACGATTTCTTCAAGGAGCGCGGCTATAAAAACGCCCGCGGGTCCGCCCGCGGAAACCATTGACGACGTAACTTGCATGAATTTTTCTAACATGTAGTTTTTATTTTTCCTTTTCTTTTCTTTGTTTCCAGCGCGCGGATTTCTTTTTCATCAAAACCCAGATGATGACCGACTTCGTGCCACACTACCTCATAAATCAATTTTTTCAACTTCTTTTCGTCGCGACCGGCTAATTCTTCTATTGGTTGCTGAAAGATGGTAATTTTGTCCGGCAGGACACCGAAATAATTTTCTCGGTTTGTTTTCGGAACGCCCTCGTAGAGGCCGAGTAACACCTCGTTCACTTTAATGCCAATCTCCTTCCTTTTCTTGCGGCGCGCTTCCTTCTCCACAACAAACGAAACATTATCCATGGCTTTTTTCCCGTGTTCTGGTAAGGCCGCGACGGCTTCGCGGATTAATTGTTCAAAATAATTTCTTTTCATATTGATATGACAACCTTTCTTCGGTAAAAAAATTTGCGTATCTCCTCGACCAAAATTATTGACCCGGCAATTAGAATAATGATAAACCATTCCGAAATCGAGAGTGGCGTGGTGCGCAAAATTTTCTGCAGAAACGGAGTATAGAGCGCGACAAATTGTAGAAATATAACTATCACTGTGGCGCCGACTAGAAACTTATTTGAGAATGGATTCATCTGAAAGATAGATTTGCTTTCGGATTTACAATTCCAAGCATTAAACCATTGGAACACTGCAAGCGTTGTCAGCGAAATTGTCCATGCTTTAATAATATCGGTTTCAAAATATCCTTTGAAAAGATAGAGTGTTCCGATAGCCATCGGCAATGCCATTAAAAACATTCTTTGCGCCATCAGTCCATCCACAATCCATTTTTGGGGCCGCTCAAATTTTCCCTGCATTAGTCCTTTTTCTTTTGGTTCCATAGCGAGAGCAACATCAAGGAAGCCGTCGGTAATAAAATTAAGCCAGATGATTTGAGCGGCGAGAAGAGGCAACGGGTATCCTAAGACAAGCGCGCCAGCGATGACCAATACCTCGCCCGTGCTCGTGGAAAAAAAATAAAGAATAGCTTTTTTAATTGTCTTATAAATCCCCCTACCTTCTTCAGCGGCTGAAATTATACTTGCGAAGTTGTCGTCGAGCAAGACAATGTCAGAAGCCTCCTTTGCCACCTCGGTCCCGATTTTCCCCATCGCAACGCCGAGGTCGGCGGCAACAAGAGATGGCGCGTCGTTCACGCCGTCTCCAGTCATGGCCACAATTTCGCCTCGCTTGCGATATGCTTGAATAATACGAAGTTTGTGATCCGGTGCGACTCGCGCAAAAACAGTGGCGCGGGCGATTTTTTCCGATAGTTCATCATCGGACATTTTATCAATTTCTTCCCCGGTAAGAACACTGTCGCCTTCACGCCAAATATCCGCCTCTTTAGCAATTGCCTGCGCCGTGAGACGATGATCGCCCGTAATCATTATCACGCGCATATCCGCCGCTCTTACTCTTTGCATCGCTTCTTTAACTTCGGGACGAAGCGCGTCACTCATACCAAAAAAACCGACAAAAGTGAGTGGCGGTATCGCACCTGCCTTGCCGGCAGGCAGGTTCCCATCAACGCTCCGCCCAGTATCTGGATTGATGGCATAGGCAACTACTCGAAAACCACTTTGCGCAAGATTATGGAAAGCTAATTCTAATTCTTTTTTCTTTTCTCCGCCCAGAGTTTCAGTTCCATTTTTGCGCCAGATATTTTTACAAAGCTCAAGCACTTTCTCCGGCGCGCCAACAATAGTAAGGAAATTTTTGCCGTCAACCGCTCGAATTGTGGCGTGATACTTTTTTTGATAGTCAAACGGCATTTCAAAAATTTTTGGTGTTTCCTGCTCCAGCGCTTCGTGGATAAATCCAATCTTTTCAGAAAGCACCAACATCGCCGCCTCGGTGGGGTCGCCAGAAATCTTCCAAATACTGGTTTCTTCCCCGCCCGCGCCAGGCCCGCCTGACCGGTAGGCAGGGCTTCGGCGGGCAGACAAAAAATACAGTCGCGCGTTGGCGCAGAACGCCGCGATTTTTCCGCTAAAAAGAAGCTCGGGATGGTTTAGTGGGTCAATATTTTTACCATTAAAAATTGCTTCGCCTTTTGGCTCGTATCCATTACCCGTGATGTCAAAAGTTTTTCCATCCACATACACGCGCTGAATGACCATCTCGTTTCTGGTGAGCGTCCCGGTTTTATCCACAGCAATAACTTTTGTTTGTCCCAATGCTTCCACCGCTTGCAGTCGTTTCACTATCACATTGCGCTTCGACATTCGGAAAACGCCAGTTGCCAAAACTAAAGTCATTACAACTGGCAGACCTTCCGGAATTATAGAAACCGAAAGCGCCACCGCCGTGATAAACATTTCTTTAAGGGATTTATCAGAAAGAACACCGAGAACAATGAGCGAGGCGCTAACGACGGCTACCGTAATGATAATAACGCGAGAGAGATAACGAATATTGGTTTTTAGAGGAATCTCGGTATCAATCGAGGAGATTTTCTGCGCAATTTTTCCAATTTCTGTTGCAAGTCCGGTAGCCGCAACAACCGCAATGCCATTTCCGCTCAAAATGTGAGTCCCCTTAAATACCATGTTTTTCTGATCCGCCACTGGCAGACCTGCCTCGCCGGCGGGCAGGTTGTCGGATAGCGCTACTGTATCAATTTTAATCACTGGTTCTGATTCTCCAGTAAGACTTGCCTCATCAACTTTCAGGGTGTTGGAGAAAATAATTCGCGCGTCAGCCGGCACTTTTTCTCCTTCCTGCAATATAATAATATCCCCGGGCATTACCTCGATATCTGGGACGATAATTTCTTTTCCATCTCGCAATACAGTTGCCGAAGTCTCGGCAAACTTTTTCAAAGCAAGTAGGGTATTTTGCGCCTTGCCCTCCTGAATTGTTCCTACAATCGCATTAAAAAGAAGCACCGCAAAGATAATCGAAGCGTCAATAACTTCTCCCATTGCAAAAACAATCCCCGCCGCGACAAAAAGAATGTAAATTAATGGACTTTTAAATTGCCGCAAAAAAATGAGGAGCAAACTATCTACTTTCCCTTCGGGAAGTTTATTGAATCCGTATTCTTGAAAACGCTTGGTCGCTTCTTCTTTTGTTAAACCGCGTTCACGAGAATGGAGCGCGTCAAGAACCTCGGGAACTGTTTTTGTATGCCATGAAATTTGTTGCATTATTGCCATAGAATTATTTGATCAAATCCTCAATCGGAACGTTTAACGCTTTTGCGATTTTTTTGATTGTATCAACAGTCGGGTTTTGTTGCTTGCCAGCCTCAATGTTGATTATCGTATTATTGGATACATCGGCAAGCCGGGCCAGTTTTTCCTGCGACAAGCCCAGTTTTTCCCTTAATCGTTTTATTTTGCTTGACTCTACCATATTTGAATAGTAATATTAAATTGTGGTATAATTGAATTATGTCTAAACTTTACAACCACAATATAATATTACCAAAATATTTGGAAATGGTAAAGAAAAAAGGGAGTTCCTTAATCTTTTCCGCGCTGGGCGGGAAGGGCAAGGAAAAGATATTTTTGAAGCCCGCCGCTCGAAAAAAGTTCGCGCAAAGTGTATAATTACAGCACAAATAATTTTTTAACTCCTTAGCTAAAAGATATGACCCAAAACGAACCCTTTATTATTTACAAAGACAAAAATTTTTTGGCGGTTCATAAGCCCGCCGGTTTGTTGGCGCATCCGGTAAAAATTTCAAGTTTCAAGCTTCAAGCTTCAAATTCCTTAACGGATTGGCTGGTTGAAAATTATCCCGAAGTAAGAAATGTGGGCGATCTGCCTGCCGGCAGGCAGGTAAACCAAATCCGGCCGGGAATCGTGCACCGCTTGGACAAAGACGTTTCCGGAATAATGTTGGTTGCCCGAAACCAAAAATATTTTGAATACTTAAAAAATCTTTTTCAAACCCGGCAGATTAAAAAAATTTATCTGGCTTTGGTTTACGGCAAAATTAAATCAAAAAGGGGAGTAATAGACAAACCGATTTCCATAAAATCGGGAATGATTAAAAGAACTGTTTATCACGGAAAAGATGAGAAGCAAGCGGTAACGGAATATAGGGTTTTAAAAAGTTTCAAGCTTCCCGCCGACGCCGAGGCTTTAGCGGGCAGGCAAGTTTCAGGCTCCAAAGAAGATGATTTTTCTTTGGTTGAGATATCGCCCAGAACCGGGCGTACTCATCAAATAAGAATTCACTTAGCTTCAATTGGCCATCCGATTGTTGGCGACTCGCTTTACGGGCATAAAGAAAATCCATTCGGCCTGAAAAGGATATTTTTGCATGCCAAATCGCTGGAGTTTAGCCCCGAGGAAGGTAAAAGAATCAAATTGGAAGCGGCCATGCCCGATGAATTGAAGAATTTGCTGAATTTTTATTTTACGGCGATTCTTGACCTTTTTTCAAAAAAGCATTAGTATATTCGTACAAAATTATTAATATGATTCCAGAACAAATTTTGAAACAAATAAAGCCGGGAGCCACGGTGGCGGTCCAAGACAAACTTGGGACTTTTAAGGGTGTGGTTTTGGCGAGAAAGCATGGCAAAGAAAGCGGCGCCACTTTTACGGTGCGCGCGACTTTGCATGAAGTCGGGGTGGAAAAGGTTTATCCCATAAATTCTCCCAATATCGTAAAAGTAAAAATTGTCAGCTCGCCCCAAAAAGTCCACAAATCAAAACTTTATTTCCTTAGAAATTTTTCGAAGAAAAAAACCCGCCAGAAAATTGGTAGCGCGGCGTAGAATTCAAAAATGTGATTTGTTTGTCACGGAAACGTTCTAAAATAGAAAAATTGTTGGGGACAACAGGTATAAAATTATAAACTCGCGCGGGTGGCGAAATCGGCAGACGCGCCATTTTGAGGTGATGGTGCCCGTAAGGGCTTGGAGGTTCGAGTCCTCTCCCGCGCACCATTTAGGAAATTGCAAGGAAAATGTGTTCGCCTCGCTTCGCTCGGCGACTAATTTGTATTCAATTTTGGGGGCAAAAACGAATTGGCGGTTTCGCAAAATATGGTTCGAGCCGAT
>Ga0100396_1000899_pt1 | contig 18650 bp, 11 predicted proteins | sample CryGeymeta201520_FD_81551 | JGI IMG/M metagenome (GOLD analysis project Ga0100396, IMG submission 81551) | Groundwater microbial communities from Crystal Geyser aquifers in Utah, USA - Crystal Geyser metaG 2015-20 | ecosystem: Environmental > Aquatic > Deep subsurface > Groundwater | place: USA... | reverse complement strand
GGATGATTGGCAAAGACCTCCTGCATGAGCGCGGCTACTCTTTGTGAATCGGCGCGCGGCAGTGGCTTGATCTGCGCCAGGGTCGGCGGCTGCCACTGCCCGTGTATGCGCGCCCGCAGCCAGCATTGCAGGGAGGGCAGGTCGAGGGTCATGTTCCCGTAGCGAACCGTGGAGTTCAACGTGGCGCGAATCAGGTCGGCGTCTTCGGGATCCGGCGAGAAGAACATCTGGGTGGAGGTGTTCGCGAGCAGTGCCTGCACGACCGGCTCCATGCCTTCCACCTTGCGCATCAGCGAGAGCGACTGCGCAAGGACAAACATGCGCGCCCCGAACTTGGCACCCTCGGACAGCATGGCCTCCAGCCGCATGCCAGCACCGATCTCCTGGGCCTCGTCCACAACGAAATAAAACGGTACCGGTTTTTCCAAAGTGGCGCGCCGGTAGGCAGCATCGAAGACGTTATACAAAACAGAGGCCGTCAGCCGCGCGCCCTCACGCCCCATCTCGCCCGAAGGCAAACGCAACACGATCCAGGCGCGTTCCTCGATCCAGCGGTTCATGTCCACGAAACGCTCCTGGTGCATGGCGGAGAACAACCAGGGCGAGAGTTCGAGCGCCATCACTTTCGAGAGCACCGGGCTGATCACCTCCGTGACCCAGCCCTGACTCCACTTGTCGCCTTCGCCGGTCTGTCCAAGCAAGGCATCCAAGGCCAATGCGCCAATACGCTCCCCAGGTGGGAGAAGCGCCATTGCCTTGTGCCGCCACTCCTTATTGAAGGCCATGAAGACCACGTGTAGGAGTCCGAGTCCATCCTCGGGATGATTTTGATTCCACACATGCGCGAGACGGAATAAACCAAGCAATGCGGCCTGCATACGCGGACCCCAATAGTCGTCCCAGATGCGCCGCCCGATCTGAACGATGGCATTGCCGGCCCAGGTGAAGTCGGGCACGGCCAGCAGGTTCAGGGGGATGACCTGCGGTTGATCTGGAGTCACGATCCGAAGTCTTTTGATGGCAGCCTGACATTGTTCTTCTGGCAGTTGCGCAATCGCGTCCAGAAAAGCGTCCGCCAAGGAGACGTGCGGGTCGACCAGGAAAATTCCCGGCGCCTCCTCACCGCGGGAGAGCAACTGTTTCAGCATGGCAAAGACAAAGGAGGATTTGCCCGAGCGGCTGCCGCCTGTCGTCAGACCATGCCCATCCGGATCAATGCCGATCAGTTCGCCGGTGGCGACGCTCTTCCCAACTTTGAAGCCTGCCTCCAATAAGGGTTGAGATGGAGGTGGTGCAGGCACATCCTGCCAGGCGGCGCGATCCAGGAGGCCTGAGCCCTCTCCCAATTGGAGCGGCGCGATCAGGCCGGCTAGTTCCCCGGCGGGGAGTGGGAAACCATATTCCCGGATCTCCGGCCAGACATTCGCGAGTTCAATTTGGTATTGCCTGCCATCCAGCAGGGGCAGGTCGATGGATGAAGACAGACTCAAAGCCACCTTGAAGAGCGGCTCCTGAATGCGACGTTCGAGCACCTCCTTTGGGATCGAGCGCCAGTCCAGCCAGTCGCGCAGACCCGAGGCGGATGCGATGAAAAGAACTCCACCCGCGATCAAGCCAACAACTCCCAGAATAGGCGAAAGCCAGCCGGTGCTCCACAAACCGCCGCTCAGTCCGGCAATCAGCAGGCTGAAGAACAATAGCGCGCGCAGAAAAACCAGTTCTCGGCCCCAAGGATTGGGCGTTTCGTTTTCCACCCCACCTTTGGTTCCATAGGCGTAGGCCGATAACTTGCGCAGGCGTTCTTGTAAGTGGCCTTCCCGACCCAACAGCCAGAGGCGCAGACTCGACTCCTGCCCCTCGCGCGCCGCGCTGATCAACCGGCTGGCGATGGCCAGCAGGGGATCGCTGTCTTTGGCGGAGGCGAGCAGGGAAGGTAAACGGTTGGAAGGATACAGGGCATGACCCGTTCCGCGCACGTCCACGAAACCCACCGCGCGCCAGCGGCTGTGCTGGCCGGTCATGGCAGCCCAAGCCTGCACGACTCCTTCGGCGACATGCGGCGGAAGATACAGCCGCAGGCGCAGTCCCAACGGCGTGGCGATCCATTCGATCACCGCCGGGCAGGGAAGTTGTCCCAACCAACCCATCACCTGGGAGCGCAGGTCGTCCAGCTTCAACGGCGCAAAGAGCAGTTCCCAGCCCTGCCATTGTCCGTTACACAAAGGGCAATCCGTTGGACTGGATGCAAACTCATACCCGCAGTGCATGCACATGTACCCATTCTTTGGGTGCATCATCGCAGGACTCCCGTAGCGCCGAGTTGTTTCCAGAATTGCAGCCAGGCGGGTGGGATGGAAACCAGAACGGGAAAGAGCGCCCCGCGCCCGCCTGATGGTGCTGCCAGAAAGACGCGCGGCGGTAAACGCGAAGTGGTCTCGGCATTCTTGCGCGCTTCGCTTTCGGGAATGCCCAGGGAACGATAAAAGGCAAAGGCCTCGTCCGGTCCGAGGTGTCCGATGAAGGCGGTGGAGGCCAGACTGAGCGAGGTGGGATTCTTCATCAGGTCGGCGGGAAGGTGCGTGATGAGTGTCACGCCCACGCCGCGCTTGCGCGCCCGCCGTCCGAGTTCGTCCAATAAATCCGTGAAGGGACCACTGCGTAACAGTCGCCAACCTTCATCGATGAAAATGTCCATCGGTTGTTTTCCAATGGTCACGGCGTGATACAGGAACCAGGCCAGCACGGCATGCACGATGGCGCGGTTCTCCTCCCTCAGGGAGGACAGATCGAAGTTCCACCATTGGCCTGCGGGGAAGTGCGGCGAAAGCAATGCTTTGGGTCTGTCGAAGAAACCTTCGAACAAGCCGCCGCGCATGAAGGGACGCAGGAGCGCAAGCGGCATGGCGGCTTCGGGCGTGTTGAGTGTGCCGAGTGTCTCGACCAATTCCGCGATGGAACTCGGACCGGGTCTCCGCTCCCAACGGCGTTTTACCGCCTCGTGCAGGGCGGCTTGCACGCCGGGGGATAGAACCGACTCACCGGCGAGCGCGGCAATCAGGAAACGGACGGCCAACAATAGTTCCGCCGGGTTCTCGCCCTGCAAAGGTTGGATCAGGCAGGTATCCTTATCCTCTGGAATACCGGCGGGGACGACGCGCCCACCCACGGCATCACACAAGCGGTTATTCTCGCCCTCCGGGTCAATCGAGATCACGGTTCGGCCTTGCAACAGTCGTTGCAACATGATCCAGCGCAGGAGCGTGGTCTTGCCCGAACCCGGTTCACCCAGGATCAAAGTGGTGGCGTGCGGTGGAGGCGGGACAGCAGGATCAAGACCTTTCGTAAAAGAGAAATGCACGTCCCGCCCATCGCGGGCGTGTCTCCCGATCCAGACCGAATCTTCGGCAGGCAATACTTGGCGCGAAGGCGCGGGTAGCAATGGAAGTGTTTCTTCCAGGAAGAGAGTGGGCTCATCCAGTCCGGGGAACAATCTTCCGCCCGGCTGAAAGTGGTGCAAGGCACGCTCGGCAATGTAGAAAAGCCGTTGCGCCGTGAGACCGCGAGCGCGCAGTTGCGACTCGATCACACGCCGCGCCGCCTCGGCTTCCTCGAAGCGATCCCGCTCCACGAACAACCCGGCCATCAGCGCGATGCGAAAGGCCGGTTTTCCGAAAGTGAGTTCTGATTCGGCAGCGTCCATCGCTGAATCCGAGGCGCGCTCGGCCATCGAGGGACGGCGTCCGGTCTTCTCGGCCAGCGCCATCATGAAGCCTTCGAAGAGCGTACGCCGGGCGCGCAGGGAGCCGCGGAGGACATCCGGCGGTTCACGCCGCAGGGTTAACGAATAGATGACAGGCAGGTTGGGGTAGAAGATCTCCGCCGATAAGCGCGACCAGGGGCGGTCCGTCATGCCCGGCACGCCGCTGCCGCGCGCGGACAGAGGCAGGAGATACCCACCCGGAAAGAGCAGGTGATCTTCCAGGATCTCCACGGCTTCGGAAGCGATGGCGGCGGCAAATTGGTCTTGTTGGTCTGGCATAAGGTGCATGATACAAAAACACCCACAGGGGTATCCTGCGGGTGTCGTTAATTGAGTTACAATTGATTTATTGTTCTTCATGGGGTGTCCCTTTTTACTTATTTGTCTAAAGCGAGTCATCATTTCATTAGGTAATCAAATACCTCAGGAGGTTTTCCAATGGCAGAAAAGAGCAAAGCCATGATTTCTTACCTCAGTGATAATGAGACAAAAGTCGATCTTTTGAGCAACGAATCCATCGCTGCGACTATCATCACCCTACTCCTTCAACGCCCAGATCAGCCGGTAACTGTGGGCGTGCATGGAGATTGGGGCGCTGGCAAGTCAAGTATGTTGGAGATGATCGAGGCAGGACTCGCTAAACAAGACAAAGTCTTGTGCTTAAAGTTCAACGGATGGCGGTTTCAGGGATTTGAAGATGCCAAAATAGCTTTACTAGAGGGGATTGTCACGGGCTTGCTAGAGAAGCGCCCTATGCTCACCAAAACTGCTGATAAAGTAAAAGCCGTCTTCAAGAGAATCGACTGGCTGAAAGTGGCAAAAAGTGCTGGAAGTCTTGCCCTAACATCTTTTACGGGTATCCCCACTCTTGGTCAAATTCAAACCGTGATATCCACACTCGATACCATGTTTCGTGACCCATCTCAACGCCCTGCAAAGGAAAAAGTTGATGCCGCGTTTGAAGACGCATATTCACTACTTAAGCCTAGCGATCAAAGCAGAAACATTCCGGAAGAGATTGGGGAATTTCGCAAGGCTTTTGATGAATTGCTAAATGAGGCAAAAGTTGAGCGGTTGGTTGTATTGATTGACGATCTGGATCGATGTTTACCTGAAACTGCAATCGAAACCTTGGAAGCAGTTCGATTGTTTGTTTTCACTTCTCACACAGCGTTTGTAGTTGCTGCTGATGAAGCAATGATCGAATATGCTGTTCGGAAACATTTCCCGGATTTACCCAACACAACAGGACCGCTAAGTTATGCCAGAAACTATCTGGAAAAATTGATCCAGGTTCCTTTTCGTATTCCACCGCTTGGAGTATCTGAAACGCGAATCTATGTAACCCTACTTCTTATTGGTGTTGAACTGGGTGAAGAAGATGCGGATTTTATTAATCTTATCTCTTCAGCCCGCGAACGTATGAAAAGACCCTGGGCAGGTGAAACATTAGATTTCGCCACAGTCAAGAGCATCCTAAAAGAGAAATCTGACCGGGTCAATCATGCGCTCAATCTTAGCGATCAAATAGGACCAATCCTAGCGGGGGGAACACAGGGAAATCCTCGCCAAATAAAGAGATTCTTGAACACCTTAATGCTAAGGAAGAGCACCGCTGAAGCCCGTGGCTTTGGCGCTGATATATTACTGCCGGCACTTGCCAAGCTCATGCTTGCCGAACGCTTTATTCCAAGCTTCTTTGACCAAATTGCCAAGCTTGCCGTATCTTCGCCAAATGGCATTTGCGAAGATCTAAAACGCCTTGAAGTTTCTGTCTCGGATAAGGCATCTAAAATTAGCCGGGCTGGCGAGGAAAGTGATAAAGGTATTGCAGCCGAAAAAGAGAAAGAAGTAGTCACTGTGTATCTGAGCGAGTGGCTGTCCTCGCAATATATCAAATCATGGGCGGCTATTTCTCCCTCGCTTGCAGATATGGATTTGCGGCCATATCTTTTCGTGACAAAGGATCGTAAGGATTATTTTGGAGCTACCACAGTTCTCGGACACCTTGCAGTTATTGCCGAGAAATTATTTGGGCCAAAAATCGTAGTCCAAGCACATGAACAGGAATTAACACAACTTGCTTCTCCTGAGGCGGCTCAGGTCTTCGAATTGCTTCGAAGCCGTATCATGAGTGGCGCTTCATTTGAATTAGAACCTGATGGGATTGCAGGTCTGACTGTTCTTGTAAAGGCCCATTCCTCCTTGCAGTCAAATCTTCTCGATTTTCTTGATACCCTACCGGATGAGAGACTTGGAGCTTGGGTTGTCAGAGGTTGGGGAGAAGTCATAAGGAATGAAGAATCTGAAAAACGGTTTAATCAGTTACTCCAAAAATGGTCCAAGTCGAAAAATTCAATGCTGAAAACAGCTGCAACTGCGGCATTATCAATGCAAAGGTGAGGTGACAAATGGGGACCTCAAATTCTTTCGGCGGTCCGGGTAACAACACACCACTAGTACCAAGCTGGTTGGAGCCTGACGCTCCAATCTTCCCAACTCCGCCAAACGGAATACTGCCCGATAGGGAGGGAGTGACCCCAGTTCCAGAAATACCGATGGCTCAACCACCCCTCATTGAGCCTCCTCCCTCTCCAAATCGGTTTGCGTCCGCGCGAACGAATATGACTCGATTCATCAGGTCTGGCGGAAACGACAATGCAAGTCGCGGGCGTGCAATCTCTCATTATGTGAGAATATCATCCGGTGGGGCACGACAGGCTACACGCCGAATGGGATCCTCACGTGTATCTGCGGGACGATTGGCTGGGTTTTTGTCAGACGTTGCAAGACGGGGGCAAAACGATGCCTTACAATCCCTAAATCTGGAAGAACTGGCGGGATTACCAATCTCGGAAGTATTCCTTGGAATGGTGGATTATCTTTGTCCTGATGGAGGAAGCATCGATGAAGGAATCGCACGGGACGCCTTTATCGAAACAATTGTTGATCTGGCCCAAATTGGGGAGATAAATCTTGATGCGCTCAATTTTGATCAAATGAGGACAGTATTTGAACTGTATGTTACGCATACAATCGAGAATCGCTTATATAACGATATTGGCACCCAAATTATCCGCATACCGCCTGATATTCGCATGGCTCTCAGAATTCAAAACCAAATCCGTGATTTCATTCGAAGGGGAGTGGCTGACGCCTTAACGAAAATGAAGGATGCTATGCGACAATTAACAAGGGAGGGCGTGGGGAAATTTGTTGATCGTGTTTATGAAGATGCCTTTGGTATCCTGCTAAATCTTAGCGAAACGGAGGCTGAAGCAATATGAAACAACATACCATTGCTGGTCAATTCAGTTCCTACGATCGCCCTTCTATCTCAAGTAGTGACGATAGCCAGGTTACGTTTATAAATTTCTTTAAAACAAACAAAAAACTACTCGAACATGGAATTGGAAAAGCCCTGAAAGATCTTATCTCACTTGGAATATTCCCATCGGAAATTGGGGTTGATTTATTGATTCTCGCAGCTCATGTATTCGCGGCGGATACAAGAATATCACGCAAAACCGAATCTCAGGATACCTGGACAAGAGAAATTCAATTGATCGTCCCGGTTAGCGATCCTGATAGATGGTCGTCAGCAACCAACATATTGGTTCAAATGTTGAATTTTCTAACTGGTGATCGTTGGATGCTGAGTTTCCGTCCAAGACCACGAGGATTTAATAGAATTGTACCGACTAAACCCAAGCGTGGAATTACTCCGCCATTTGATGGCATCGCACTGTTTTCAGGTGGCCTTGACAGCCTGATTGGTGCGATTGATTCCCTTGAGAGCGGTCAAAACCCCTTATTCGCCAGCCATGCTGGAGAAGGAGTTGTCAGTCTTTGCCAAGATACCTGTTTTAACATGCTAAAACGAAATTACCCGAACATACCAATCAATCGATTACGGGTTTGGATGAATTTCCTCACTGGATTGGTTCAAGGGATTGATTCTGAAAGTACAACCCGGGGACGGTCATTCCTATTCTTTGCCATTGGTGTGTTTGCGGGAACTGGCATTGAAAAAGGCTTTACACTGCGTGTGCCAGAAAACGGTTTAATTGCATTAAATGTACCCCTTGACCCAATGAGACTCGGAGCATTGAGCACACGCACGATGCATCCTTACTATTTATCCCGGTGGAATGAATTGCTAAAGAAAATAGGAATAAACGGAATGGTTGAAAACCCATATTGGAAGGCCACAAAAGGCGAAATGATCATGAACTGTGCAAATATTCCATTACTGCAACAACTCATTCAATATTCGCTATCCTGCTCTTCGCCAACAAAAGGGCGATGGCATGGACACAGTATCGAGCATTGCGGCTACTGCTTGCCTTGCCTAGTTCGCCGAGCCGCCCTAGTCAAGGCATTTGGAGTTGATGGTGATCCAACCAATTACACTCTGTCCGACTTGAATTCACGAACGCTTGATACTGACCAATCTGAGGGACGCCAAGTGAGATCCTTGCAGTTCACAATTGAGCGCTTGAAAAGTAATCCAAATTTGGCAAAATTACTAATTCATAAACCGGGTCCTTTATCAGCCTTACCAGACGAAAACATGGCTGCTCTAGCTGATGTGTTTCAACGGGGAATGGATGAAGTTGCCACCTTGTTGGCACAAGTTCGAACATAAAGAGTTGTCCGAGGGTATTTAAGTGTCCACTATGAGCCTCGTCGATTTCCATTGTCACCTTGATCTTTATCAAGATCATGAGGCTGCCATCTTGGAATGCGAACAAAAGGGCGTCCAAACGCTTACTGTAACAACAACACCGAAGGCTTGGCCGCGAAATCGATTATTAACCCAAAACACCCTCTTTGTTCGCGCCGCCCTCGGACTTCACCCACAGTTGATTGAGGAGCGAGCAAGTGAAATCCAGATTTGGGAAACCTATTTATCACAAACAAGATATGTTGGAGAGGTCGGTCTTGATGCAGGGCCAAAATTCTACCGCTCATTTGACCTGCAAAAGAAAATTTTCGAAAAAATATTAAAGCTCTGTAATCAAGCCGGCGGAAAAATCTTGACAGTTCACAGCGTAAGAACGCCCGTAACTGTTCTTGATATGATTGAGAAATATTTTTCACCAGGCCATGGTCGTGTTATCCTACATTGGTTTACAGGCAGTAAGGCTGAGGCAAAACGCGCTGTGGAACTAGGTTGTTATTTCTCAGTTAATGCCGAGATGCTGAGGAATGAACATCACAGCGGTATGGTGGGAACACTGCCCGTCAATCGAATCCTGACTGAAACAGATGGACCGTTTTGTCAGTATCAGAGTCGTCCTATAAAGCCAACGGATGTCATTAACGCAGTGAATTTGCTGGCAAATCTATTCTCCAAAGAACCTTCGGAATTGGCGCAGATGATAGCGTCGAATTTGAAAGATCTTGAAGCGTTTTGATCTTGTGATTTACTCCAAAGAGATATTAAATACCCATCCGAACAACGACTGGATTGCTTGTTCATCTAGATAGCAGATGTGAAGACCAAAGCCGGCGCAGAGTCCATTTAGACCCTCCCACCAAGCCATCCCCTCCTCGCCCGGCAGGACAAATTCCAGTATCGTGCGGCGCACAAACGGCAACGGGTATTCCTGCGTTGCCAATATCAATCCCTGTTGCAAGATATCCAAACCTTCCACTTCGGGTATCTTCCACCCCTGAACTTGGGCTTGAAATGTCAAACGCGGTTCAGGATCCGGCCAGAACAACTGCAACAAGCGCAGAGTCCAGCCAGGTTGAATGGAAGACAGGATCGCTTGATACGCCTCCTGCGGCCGGACTTCGGGACGATCTGGGTCGGCATAGAGTTCCGCGAACAGCCGGCGTGTGTCATCGTCACCGATCAAGGCGGCGTGGTTGCCCACCTGTGTGAATCCCTTCGCTAACACAAACGTGCGCGTCGAACCAACTGTCTGTTCGTTCATAGCGTAATCGCCTTGAAGAAGGATTCGGGCAGATTCAAATCCGAGGCGCGGAAGCCTGGACGCATGGGGCGGTTGCCGGTGGGCAACAAACCCTTTCCTTGCTCAAATCGAAACAAGGGTGAGAATGAAGGCCGGCCAGCGGTGCGTTCCACAATCGGAGAAACCTCCACAATCTCACGCACGATCTGCCCGACCTGCGGGTTGCGTTCAATGTAAACCGCGGCGGTCACGGCTTCCGCAAAGGATTGGGCAATCTGCACCTCGGACATACGCGCTGCATCCGGATGGGACTGCACCACCTGCAAAAAGCGCGGCCAGACGTGTTCGGCGCTGGTGGCGTGGATGGTGAAGGCCGAGTGTCCGTGCCCGGTGGCCGCTGCGCGAATTAATTCCCAAGCCTCCGCGCCGCGTGCCTCCCCGATCACAACTCCGTGCGGGCGTGAACGCAGGGCCGAGCGGATCAGGTCATACATCGTCACCGGCGGGGGACCGCCGCGAATTTCCGGGCGGGTCACGGTGTAAATGATGTTGCCTGTGTCACTCCGGTAGTCCCCATTCCAGCCGTTCAGAATGATCTCATTTGAATCTTCCACGATGAACAAGCGAATGGCGCCGCGCGGGTAGTAATCCAACATCTCCTGGAGGATGCGCTGGCCAACAAAGGTCTTGCCTGAACCGGTCGTCCCGGCAATTACTAAAGTTCCTCCATGCACTATCACACCCAATAAATAATTCGCAGCTTCGGGAGTGAGAATACCGTTGCCGCGCGGGAAATCCTTCGGGTCAAAGCGCGGGCGCGGAACCGGTGGTAGGCGTGTCTGGCACAGTAGTGAGAGACTCCCCTGAGTCAGGTCGGAAGCCGTGCGGTAGTTCGAGACGCGCAAGGTGATCGTGTCGCCATAGGGCGAGGCCGGCGGCATGATGTAGTTGATACGCACACCCTTTCTCCGAACCGTTCCATCCACGAGCGGGACCATCACCTGCAGCATGGCATCCGCGACCGGGTAATCCGGCGTTGGGGCGCGCTGGCCGGCGCGGTCGATCATGACGCGCAGGGCATCCCCGATGCCATCCGGCGCGGCGCCGGCATATTCCCAACCGCTGGTGGTGGTGTACACATAGATGTGTCCGAGGTTGATGGCAATGTCTTCGATGTCCGAGCGAGCGATTAGTTCCAACAAGGGACCCATGCCCGAAAGCTCACCGATCAAACGCAGGATGAATTCCTTGGGCAGGGAAACCCCTGCGTCCACCGCTCTACTACTCACCTCCTCAAAGACCTGCCGCGCCAGGGCTTCGATCTCCGTGGAGGTCAACGACCGCTGGCGCGATTCGGTTGCCTTGCGAGCGCGGCCTTCCTCGGCTAGGATCGTCCACCAGCGGTCCATTTCATCCGATGAACGTGCCTCGGTAACGGGTTTCAATGTTTTGCCGGTAATATCGAACATGGGCTACTTCCCGAACCAGCCGCGTTTCTTGGAAACATTTGGCAACAACCCAACGCGTGAAGCGCCCTCCCGCACAGCGGGAACGAAGTGCGCCGCAAAACCCAGCAGGGAATCAGCAAATGGGCCGAGTTCTTCCAGTTTCTCCTTTTTGTAACGCCAGATCAAAATGTCCTCGCGGCGATCCGAGTTCACCGCCTGCGCCGCCAGGCGCGGATCCACGATGGGAATAATCCCATTGGGGATGAGCGCCAGTTCGATCTTGTCCTCGCTCAAGGCCTGCTGCAACATCTTGTGGGCGGACTTGAAGCCATCCCCCACCACCTGGTTGTAACAGAGTTTCACACGACTGCCGATAAATTCCTGCGCGCTACTACGGCCAACCACATTGGCCAATGAATTGATCATGCGCGCGATCCAGCGACGCGTCTCGGCCAGGTCGGGGATCTCCGGCTTGATGATGATGGCGATCCCTTCGGCGGCTTTCAGCGCGGCGCGGTGCACCACATGCGCCGGGTTGATGCCGACATCCATGATGACCACCCCGCCCGCCGCGACGCCAGCTTCATACAATCCCTGGATGACCTGCGAGACTCGTTCCTCCTGTTGCAGGACCTCATCGCCGAGATCGTCGGTGATCAGGCCAGGCAGGACGCGCAGGGTGGGTAAGTTCTCCAAAGGGGTGAAGGCGCCCAGATAGGCCGCGCCATTGGCCACCCCGCTCATGGCGTCCCGGCCAGGCGCGGCCAGCTCGCGGCGCAGGAGTCCAATCATGGTGGTGTTCACTTTTTCCAACCGCAGGTGATATTGCAGCGCGCCGGCGTTGCCATCCGCATCCACGAGGTAAGTGGTGATGCCCGAGAGAGCCAATGCCACCGCGAGATTTACCGCCACGGTGGTTTTGCCGGTTCCGCCTTTTGGGGAGGTGACCGCGATCTTGCGCACGGCCATGCCCGATTGGATGCGCGCCGACATGTCACTGCCCAGCACCGCCCGGCGGTATTGATCATCCGCGGCCAGGTTGCCGGCCTCCGCGCGCCGCAGTTCTTCATACAGGTGGTTGATCTCCACCTCCGAAGGCGGGTAGGCAAAGGCTGGAACCCCAACCCCGTTCGCCCAGGCGGACATGCCGTCTCCCACACCCGCGATCACGAAGATTAATTTGCCGCGCTCGGCAGCCTGGACCAGACTCTCTGGGGACACGGAAGATTCTGGTGAGATAACGATCAGGGCGCGGAAGTCGAACAGATCCATGTGCCCTGGCGTGAAGGCCGCGATCTGCGCCACAACCGCATGTCCCTGTTCGGCCAATTGCATATTCAAGCGGGATGTGACCGTTCCCGCACCAAGCAAGAGCACCTGCATCATTGGCCTCCGCCCAGGACTTCCTCGCGATCGGCTTTGAACAGATCTTCGAAATCCCAATAGGTGAAACCAGCGGTGGGCGTTTCATCCCCGCGCGCCAGGAGCGAAACCACCAGCTTGTCTCCCTGTTGCAAGGCCAGGGATAAAACTTCCCGGCTGGCGTTTGGAACCAACAGGATCAGCATGCGCGCCTGGCTGATGGTTGTGAAGGAGGAGGATGAATCGCTGGCAGCGGTTGAGTCAGGTGAGGGCAGCAATCCCTGGACGGCGATCACGCGCACGCCCATCGGGAACAAGTCTTTGGCCAATGGTGGCAGGGCGCGTGAGAGCGCTTCCGAGCGCGCGGCTTCTTCAGGCACGAGCGTGGCGATGGGCTCGATCTCGTAGCCCGGACCGAGAACCAACTCCGGCATGGCGGTGGGAGTGGTCATCGGCTGTGGGCGGCTGGTGATGACTACCGTGATGCCCACCAGGTCGCCCGGCAGGAAGGCCTCCACATCCGGGGCCACCAGGTTCATGGCCTCCAGTGGCAGGGGGAACAAACTGTATCCGGGGTATTTCGCCAGCACTGCCGAGAGACGCGTGCCTTCGGCAGCCTGTGCAAGTATGGCCGAACGAAAGACCGGCTGGCCGTTGAAGATCGGTTGCGCCACGATCCCGCTGACGACTCCTGTGACTTCCTCTGCGGGAATGTAGAGGTTGGCATTGTCATCCTGAAAGACTGTCTTGACTGCCAGGTCCTCCGGGGCAATCACATCGCCGATATTCAAGTCACGCGTCGCCGAGAGGATCTCGATGGTCGGCGGCCTCTGGGCTGCGCCCAGGGCGCTCAGAGCAAAAAAGGCGGCCAGAAAGACGGCCACCGACACACCCAGTACCACCAGGTTGAGGCCGGTGGAGGCAATTCGTTTAAGCATCTTGTGTTCTCCATTGATTGGATTTCCAGGGCAGGGCGCTCTGGTGGATGGTCTGCTGCAAGGCCGGGGTCTCTGCGATCACTTCCTCGAGCCGTTCCAAGGTCTGGTGCAGCAGGGCGTACAAAACAATCATCACAAAATCCGTGCGCAGGTGATGGGATTGCAAAAGAGCGTGATGCACCTGCGCGGTCTGCCGGGCGATTTCCATCACATCCGCGCCAGCCAGCGACTCCGCAGATAGGCGCGGCATGTCCGGGAAGCATAGCTGGATCAAGTCGGCCAACTCTTTTTGACCCTGTCCCGGGAATTCGGAGGGTGTCTCTGAAACAGAATGAGCCGGGGGTTTGAGCAAGTCCGCGACAGATGTGTCCGGATCGCTCCGCAATTGCTCCACCGCGCGCGGCAGGCGCTTGAGTCCGGCTTGAATCGCTTCCAATAATCTTCCTTGCGCCTGCGGAGTGAGCGAAGCCACCGCCTCCACGTTGCGGATGGAGACATGATCCCGCAGGCCAGCTGGCAGGGATTCCAGCAGGCGCGACCAGCGTTCGCGTTTGGATCGGTATGTTTCGCTCATACGACGCATGATACGAGAATGGATGGAGAGGTATAAAAAGCGTGTCGCTAGGTGTGTCGGCATTCAAATATGCACTCTACGAAAACGCCGTCTTCTCTGGTAAATCCTAGCCAATAGAAAAAATCTCCCGGTCTGCACCGGGAGATAGGAAACCACAAGGGAATGGCAAGTATTCTTTTGGCGATCGCGACTCCCAGAATCTACTTTTTCTTAACCTTCGCATGCGGATGCCCATACACCACGTAAGCCAGCCAGGTTGCATCTCCCGCTTTTCTTGCTTCTTCACGCGCCACGATCGTTGCATCGGCGATGGTGGCTCCCTTTAAGAGCCGGCTATAGAATTTCTCGGTAAAGTTTCTGGCTGGAACATCCCCTACCGACCAGAGTGTACCGACAAAGGCTCCCGCGCCACGCCGCAAAAAGGCCTGTGCGAACCCTCCGATCCCGGTTAGCTTGTAGCCGGCACGCCCAACCTGGCAGGCGTTCAGAACGATTATCGGGGGATTCCCGCCTTCCGATAAATTGGCATAATGCTCCACAGTGGTGGCGGTGAGAGGATCCGGGATGTAATTTTCCGCTTCGGCGCGGCCCTCCATTAAAAGCTGGGCGTTGGCAATGTTGTCCTGCTCGGCGGCTCCGTGACAGGCAAAGTGAAGCAAATTAAATTCGCCTGGTTTTGAAAGTAGCTTGCGAACCACACTTGATCTCGGTTCAACCGCCATCGCCGCAAATTTCTGTTCCAGGAAGACCGCCTCCTGTTCAGCCTGCGGCAACTGGTAGTCGGGATGCGGATAGTGTGGGATCACATACCGCGCCTTTCCTTTTTGGATCCTCAATTGCTCGGGCGGCCAGCCTACCTCATGTAACCATCTCACCAGCCCCATCTGCCCCATGAACAACATCTCTTCGGAAAGTGGTTTTCCTGGCTGACTGATATGCACCAATTCCCAGGGAATGAAGGGCTCCTCGGCGATCACCATGATGCTCTTAATGCGGTCGCGATATTCCCACAGGCCTGCCTGCACATTGGCTGGCAGCAATTCGTCAAACATGTTCGCGCCGATGGCTCGCAATTCCTCCGTGAAGTTTTCGACATCCTCCTGGTTGCTTACCCAGCGTTTTTCAATCTCCTCATACAGCTTCGTCACATATTTCATGCGGTCCCCCAGGATTGGCCTCGATGTTCCCCATTCGAGCAACTTGAGATCGGGAGCCTGCAATTGAAACAGGTAGGTGAGTTGGTTGCCATTATGCTGTTCCGTGATAAACAGCTGGTGAAGCGGAGCGGCCAGTTTGGAAGCCTCGGGTGTTGTGGCTGTCGCCACGGCGCGGCGGACAGTTTCCCCTTCAGCCTTCACAATCACCGGTTTGAGGATTAGGGTCACGAGAGGAACCTGTCCCTGACGGACAACCACCCAGATCTCGCCCTCCCCGACATGAGTGGCTTTGACCATAAAGGAAAGTGGCTGTGGCGCGCCAGGTTGCGGCGAGTCAATTTCCGTCCAGCCTTTATCAACCGATTCAAAATTGACTTTTGGCAGAACCTGGATGAATATTTTGCGCTTCGGGTCAATTTTTGCCCGCCCTTCCGCGGCCGTCGAATCGATCACCTGATCGATGAGTTCACGCGAGACCAACACATCGACCCTCGCCGGGCGTTTGACAAGAACCTCCTGATCCATTTCCGCCCGGAAGTGACAGGTGATGGCTGAGACAGTCACCCTGGCCGCGCCAAATTTGGATCCCCCTCGCTTGGGGATATGATACTCCACGGGCGGTGAAAGCTTGCTGACATCCATGACCGGGGGCAGGAGGCTTGGCATGATACGACGGGCTCGAATTGCCTCCTCCTCTGTCTTTGGCGCCGCCACCATGCGGGCGAGACCCGCCAGCGCGGAGCCACTGGCCGGTTCCATCCTTCCCACCACCCCGACCGGCTGATCACTGACAAGCACCACCCCGCGCCGCGCGGTCGCAGATTCCCCTGTTACCACCAGCGGTTTTGCAACGCCGGCGAGGGCGATTGAATTGGAATGATCCGTCTCATGCAGGTTGAGCGCGTTCAAAAGCGAGTTCTGCCTGCCGCGCCCGCTTCCGATCCTCAGGACATCCTCCGAAGGGAACGCATAGTTGAGCGTATCCCCCTGAAAGTCACGACGGATTACAACATAGCTTGGCCGGGCCTTTTTAATGGCATCCGCGATCTCACCAAACGCTGTTGTCGCGGGCGTGACAAAAATGTCGGTATCCACAACTGCCGGTAGATCCATCCTGGCCCTGCCTCCCAGTATGACCGAGTCGGGTTGGGGTAGCGCTCTGTGAGGAACATGGACCGTGATGCGTTTCCCTCCACCCCCCGGTCCCCCGCGCCGAGTTGCCGGCTTTCGAGGAAGGGATTTCCTTCCAGCCGTTGTCTTCCCGGTAAGACTCAACCAGCGGATAAACGCGTTAATCACCTCGGGTTGCACAAAATAATTGGTGTGATAAACATGCGGATTGCTGCCAAAATCCAGGCTGTCTTTGATGTACTTGCCGACCTGAGGGTCGACGTGGGTCATCGAAGCCGTATTGACAACGAGGTCATTGGGCTCCTTCATCAACTGTCCTACTAAAACATTCGTGAACCACAACAAAAAGCGGGGCGGCAACTCCTTCGGTTCAAAATCGTTTCCAAGGATGTGAGGCTTGAAGTCGGACGTGACGGCGCAGTAATGGCTGTTGTTGATTGTCGGCTGGTTCGATTGCTCTTCGTTGAGACTGCGAATGAAATTGCCGTCCGGCTCCATGGCCGCCAGCCCCGGAACGTTGCGTTCTTCAACCGCCGTAGCCGCACAGTATTTTACAAGAGCCCCCAACCCCTGCACGATCTCCCTCAAGACCACCGTGACCGCTTTCGCCTGCGGCATCATGCCGATCAGCCGGCAGGCAGCCACCGAAATATTGGTGTACATGTCGATCAGGGCGCTCCAGTTGTCCGGCTCGGCCAGTTGTGTCCCGCCATTGGTTACGGCAACGAAAATAACGCGCTCAAAACTGGCCTGAAAATCAGAAAGCGGCAGCAGATGCTCCATCAGGCTGCGCGCCACGAGACCGCCGCGGCTATGTGTGATGATATCAATACGCGGCGGATACGGCCACTTGATTTCCTGTAATCGGTGGAGCAGTTCGGTGGCATTCTCCAGCGGATCCTCGCTCAAGGTTGCATGATCGAAGCCGATCACAGAATCATAGTTGGAATGCACAGCTTCCAAAAACTCCCGCCCCCACGGGGTGGCAGTGAGCGGGCCATAGCCTCCAATGGTGCTGCTAAACGTTCCATGGATGAACAGGAGAATGCGCGCCGGCCGTTTCTTCGGTAATTTGAGCGGAGCGGAGCCTGTCACCAGTTCCCATTTTGCGGGATCCGCTATGTTGAGCATATTGACCAGTCCATGGCGCACATTGCGTTCGAGATATTTCATTATCTGACCGACTGCAACATGGGCGGCAAATTTAAAGACATACGCCCGTACCTTGGCGAGAACGAAATCTTCAATGACCCCGCGCCTGGCGGGTCGGCGTCCGCCTGGCGGTTGTGCGTTCAGGGGGATGCTGAATTTAACGATCCGTTGGGATTCCGTATCCGCTCTCCCTCGCAGCGCGGAACGGGCGCGTTGGGTTGTGCTTTCATGGGCAAACTGCCATGAAAACATCCCTTCCTGTTCCATCAGGATCACTGCATCTTCGTGCGGGGCCAGGCTGAGTTCGAACTCAGTAGCCTTCCTGGCTGCCCCTGTTCGCCTAGTGGTACGGGATACGGCAGGAGGTGGGGCAATTTCAACCTGATCCACCAGTTGCATTTCCTGGCTGCCAAATACAGCCACGACTGCATCGTTGGAAGCGATGGTTCCCTCGCGATCCGGAGGCATGGGGACAGGTTTGAAGGTACGGCCGCGCACAGCGCGTTGCTTTTCCCTTGGAGGCAAAACTGTCTCGGCAATCCTGTATTTGGATGGGATCGTGATCCGCAATCCACTGGCGCGAGTAATGGTTTTCATAGACTCCTCCTTGGCGAGTTATCCAAATCTTTAATCTGGCCCGATCATCAGAATGAAAGCGCCAAGTGCACTCTCGAGGTGATTCAGCATATATGTCCCGACTTGGAACTCCTCATTCTAAATAATATATTACAGCAAACACCATCGAAATTCAAGTTAAATTAAGACACAGTTGCAGTGTGTTTAACAACATTTTTACGCATGTCATCTCAAACCTTCTGTTTTCAACATGAGTTCACACATAGGGAAAGGGGGCGTGAAAACGTTTCGCAAAAGGGTATTTTGAACGCTCCTGCCGCCTACGTGCTTTGACAATTCCCATCCCCTGTCCCCATAATCCCGAGCGCCTCCCCTTTCCACATTTGATCCCTCCTCGCTGGAGACCTGGGCAACACCGGGCTTTTTCCGTTGTATGCATTCATCACTTCCAATTCAACAAAAGGAGATCACACTATACTCCAAACGGGCAGGTTTTTAACTTTCCAGGCTCTCTGGTAGTTCGCATGGTATCCCCCAAATATGGGGGGTAGAATAAGTGAAAAAAATGCGGAGATTGCAACATGTCAAACCATCAGGGACTCAAATCACGGAACTTGCTTACATTTCC
>Ga0100396_1000875_pt1 | contig 18877 bp, 17 predicted proteins | sample CryGeymeta201520_FD_81551 | JGI IMG/M metagenome (GOLD analysis project Ga0100396, IMG submission 81551) | Groundwater microbial communities from Crystal Geyser aquifers in Utah, USA - Crystal Geyser metaG 2015-20 | ecosystem: Environmental > Aquatic > Deep subsurface > Groundwater | place: USA... | reverse complement strand
TCTATCATACGGACTTTAACATCCCCTCTGTCCCAAAAAAAGCTGTGCTACGATTACCTGATTTCAAAGGTGTTTGCTTTAAAGTAAAGGTTAACATGCAGGATTGCGGCACGGCACTGTGGCCGCCCTATGAACTTGATGTAACTCCTGCTCTAACTTCAGGAAAAAATTCGGTATTAATTGAGCTCTTCTCAAGCCGGCGCAATTCTTTCGGTCCGTTACACCAGACTGAACCCGAAAATATAGGGACTGGTCCCGGAGAATTCGTGACTACGGGGAAAAGATGGACGCAACGATATAATCTTAAACCCTACGGACTGTTCTCAGAACCGGTTATTGAGGTTTATGGGTAAGCATAAAACTTTTTTGACTTCTTTTTTTATTTAATTTATAATAATAGAGTCCCTGGTAATTCAATAGCGAAAGGGTCACACCCGTTCCCATTCCGAATACGGTCGTTAAGCCTTTCAGCGCCGATGGTACTAGTCGGGCAACCTTCTGGGAGAGTAGGGCATTACCAGGGACACTTCCTAAAAAAATCTCAATTTAGAAAACAAAATAGAAATTTTTGAAGATAGAATATTTTAAAGCATAGGAATTTCCTTTTTCTAACCACGAATTAACGCGAATTACTCTAATTCGTAAAATTCGATAAATTCGTGGTTTTATAACTTGAAGCATAGGAATTTCCTTTTTCTAACCACGAATTAACGCGAATTACTCTAATTCGTAAAATTCGATAAATTCGTGGTTTTATAACTTGAAAAAGGGTATGACAAAAATAAGCATTAACTTGGATAAAAACCGAGCGTATGACATTCTAGTTGGTCGTGATAATCTTGATACCATCGGGACATCTATAAAAGCCATGAATATTGGCGAAAGCATTTTTATCATAACCGACTCAAAGGTTGGCGCATTGTACGCCAAAAGATTAATTGACGTTTTTAAGAGGGCGGGTTTTCAGGACATTGACCTGGCAAAATTCCCCAACGGTGAAAAAAACAAGAACATAACAACTTACAGCGAATTGATGACCAAGCTTGCAAAATTCGATGGAAGCCTGAACAAAAATATACTAGCGGTGAACTTGGGCGGAGGGGTGCCGGGTGACATGGGGGGATTTGTTGCCGCAACTTTTAAGAGAGGGATTAACTATGTTCAAATCCCCACTACAATCTTAGCCAATGTTGATTGTGGAATAGGGGGGAAAGTAGGTATAGATTTCAATAACATAAAAAATCTGCTTGGAGCATTCCACCAGCCGAAATTGGTTTTCGTAGATCTAAGCCTGCTGAAAACTTTGAATTTAAGGGAAATAAGAGCAGGCCTGGCAGAAGTGGTTAAATATGGCGTTATAGAAGACCCTTCCCTTCTTTTGGATATTGGCAACCATTTAAAAGATATTCTTGCATTAAATCTTGATGCGATTGAGCCAATTGTTACAAAATCATATCGTATAAAGGCAAGAATAGTCGAGCAAGACGAGAAAGATACCAAGGGAATCCGGATGGTTTTAAACTACGGCCATACTATAGGTCATGCTGTTGAATCAGCAGCAGGATTCAAATATAGCCACGGAGAATCTATATCAATAGGTATGGTGTGCGCTAATGATATTGCCGGTGAACTTGGAATTTTTAGCCGGCAGGAAGCAGAAAGAATAGAGACCCTATTATCTAAAATCGGTCTACCGATCAAGATTGCTAACTGTAAATTAGCAGATATTATGAGGTTTCTAACTCACGATAAGAAATCTGTTAATGGCGCTAATCGATTCGTTTTACCTTTGCAAATTGGAAAAACAGAAATAAAAAGTGCCATACCGCAAGAACTTATTAAGAAGGTCATCAAAAAAAGAATGACCAATTCGCCCAGCATACTGGCGAATCTCAGTAAATCCTCCAAGTAGTGTTGGAGGACAGGTGATTTTTTGTAAATAATCACGTCATTGCGAGCCCAAAGAGCGTGGTATGAACCAACCCTGAACCGCTACTGGTTCAGGGCCAGTAGCGGTTCATACCGTGGCAATCCCATTGAGATTGCGGAATTTATCCGAAGCGAGATTGTCCCAATGGGACCCCTTCGGGGCTTCAGCTTCGCTTCGCAATGACACTTCGTGTCAGATGAAGAAAATAAATATCGGTATTCTTGGCCATTCCAAATCAGGCAAGACCTTGTTAAGCGAATCTCTCCTTTATAAAACCAAAGCCATTTCCCGATTAGGAAATATTCTCCAGGGAAATACCGTAATGGATTTTGACCCGGAAGAAATCAAAAGAGGAATGAGCATTAACCTGAGTCTTGCTTACACAAAATGGAAAGAGGTGCTGCTTAACTTTATTGATGCTCCCGGGTATGCAGACTTCATCGGAGAGGTAATGGAGACCCTTTCGGTTGCCGATAATATTCTAATCAATATTTCAGCCTTAGAGGGCATTGAAGTAGGAACGGAAAAAGGGTTGACTTTGAGCCGGGAAAGAAATCTTCCCACCGCAATTTTTGTAAATAAATTAGATGAATTCAAAGGAGATTTCTTCCAATTCTTAAAGGAAATAGAAACTGTGGAGAAATCTATTCTGCCGGTTAATCTTCCGGTTTTTGAAAGTGGAATGTTAAAGGGCATTGCGGATTTATTTTCCGCGACGAATTTGGAGCAGAATTACGCAGCCTATCAGGAAAAAATAACCGAGAGAGTGGCTGAGAGCGACGATGCTCTTTTGAATAAATATTTGGATGAGGGAAGTTTAACCGCAGAGGAAATTAAAAAAGGTTTTGAAAAAATGGTCCGGGAAAGAAAAATTATCCCTCTTCTCTGCGGTTCCTCTCTGCAAAACATCGGGATTGAACCTCTTTTGGACTTTATGGTTTCTTCTCTCCCCGAGAGTAATGCCTTGCCTAAGATTACCGGGATTAACCCGGAAACAAATCAGGAGGAAAAAAGGTTCCGCTCCTCAGATAATCCCTTTACTGCTTTAATTTTTAAGACAACCTTTGACCCTTTTGCCGGAAAATTAAGTTTTTTTAGAATCTTTTCGGGTGAAATTTCTTCCAATTCCAGTATTTATAATAGTAGCACCGGGAAGAAGGAAAGAGTGGGACAGATTCTGCGCATTTTCGGGAAAAAGCAGGAGCTTGTTCCTAAAGCGGAAGCAGGAAACTTTGTTGCCGTAGCTAAATTTTCTTCAGCGCAAACCGGGAATACCTTATCCGAGCCGGCTCATCCCATTGTTTTAACGCCAATTAAATTTCCCGAACCTTCCATATCCCTTTCTATAAAACCCAAGAAGGAAGGAACCGAAGATAAACTGGCAGCGGCTTTCGCTAAATTAAAAGACGAAGATAAAACCATTGACGTAGTTAGAGATAAGGAAACCGGGGAAACTATTATTTCCGGAGTCGGGGATTTACATCTTGATATTACCATCAGTCGCCTGAAGGATAAATTTGGCGCGGAAGTAATTAAAGGTATCCCCAAAGTTGCTTATCGGGAAACCGTTACCTCTTCGGCTTCCGTCCAGGGTAAATATAAGCGGCAAACCGGGGGCCATGGCCAATACGGAGACGTGTGGTTAAGAGTAGAAAGTCTGCCCCGGGGCAAAGGTTTTGAATTTGTTGATGAGATTAAAGGGGGAGCCATCCCTAACCAATACATTCCTGCGGTAGAAAAAGGGATTCTGGAAGCAATGGAGAAAGGCGTAATCGCCGGTTATCCTCTCACCGACTTTAAAGCAGCCCTCTATGACGGTTCTTTCCATACGGTGGATTCTTCGGAAATCGCCTTTAAGATTGCGGCTTCTCTGGCTCTTAAAAAAGCGGTTTTGCAGGCCAATCCAATTCTATTGGAGCCAATTATGAGCGTGGAGGTTTCCGTCCCCCAGGAATTCGTGGGCGATATTATCGGAGATATTAACAGCAAACGGGGAAAGGTTCTTTCGGTAGCAACAAAGCAAAATAATCAATTGGTAAAAGCATTCCTCCCTTTATCGGAAATGGCAAATTACGCTACCGGCCTTCGTTCCCTCACTAAAGGAAAAGAGGAATACACCAGAGTTTTCTCGCACTATGAAGTTCTCCCCGGGCATTTAGCCAAAAAAATCATAGAATCAAGAGAGAAAAAAGATGATTGAGGTAAAAATCTCCGGCGTTGCTCTTAATTCTGCAACCGGAGTTCCGGTAGTCCTGCTAAAAGACAATAAAAACAGAATTCTCCCCATTGTTATTGGGTTTTTTGAAGCGCAAGCGATTCTTTTCGTTTTAGAAAAGGTGGAATTGCCGCGACCTTTGACGCATGACCTGGTTAAGTCAATGCTTGATGGATTAAAGGCTGAATTCATAAGATTAGAGATTACTACTTTAAAGGAGAATACCTACTTTGCTAAAATTCTCCTAAAATTTAACGGAGCAATAAAATATATCGACTGTCGTCCTTCCGATGGAATTGCTCTTGCCCTCAAGTTTGAAGCCCCTATCCTGGTGGCTGAAGATTTAATGAAAGAGGAAGACTCAATTGCTTTTTCTTCCGGAAAGAATCAGCCAATCGGATTGGAGGAAGTAAGAAGATTTAGAAAATCGTTGGAGAGTCTTAAAGCCGAAGATTTCTGGAAGAAACTAAAAGGAGGGACTTAAATGTCAGGACATTCTAAGTGGGCAACGATTAAATATAAGAAAGCTCTTACCGATGCCAAAAGAGGAAAGGCATTTACTAAATTGATTCGGGAAATTATGATGGCCGCAAAACTTGGAGGAGATAATCCCGAGAATAACGCTGCTCTTCGCTTAGCCATCGAGAAAGCAAAAGACTTGAATATGCCTGCCGATAATATCAAACGCGCCATCGCCAAAGGAGCCGGGGGTCCGGGCAGTAACGCTCTTGAACGAGTCTTTTACGAAGGTTACGGGCCGGCCGGGGTAGCGATAATGCTTGAAGGCTTAACCGATAACCGACAGCGCGCTACTTCGGAAATCAGGCACATTTTCAGTAAATATAACGGTAATTTAGGGGAAAATGGATGCGTGGGCTGGCTTTTTGAACGCAAAGGAACTCTACGCATCGGAAAGCAGGAAATTAACGAAGATAGTCTTTTTTCCTTGATTCTGGAAGCGGGGGCAGAAGATTTAAAAACCGAGAAGGATGAATACGAAATTATTGCCAAACCAAAAGATTTGGAGAAAGTAAAAAAGTTTTTAAAAGAAAAAGGGGTTAAGATAAACGCGTCCTCTCTTACGATGATTCCCAAAAGCACCGTTAAGGTAGAAGGGAAGGATGCTGAAAATTTCTTAAAATTGATTGATGACCTGGAAGATGACGAAGACGTGCAAAACGTCTATAGTAACTTTGATATTGCCGATGAGGTTATTGAAGCCATAACCGCAAAATGATTGTTTTAGGCGTTGACCCGGGACTCTCCAGAACCGGCTATGGCGTAATAGAAGTTAAAGACCGGGAACCATCCTTTCTTGATTGCGGTTTCATTGCTACTTCCACCTCCCTCTCCTTTCCTCTCCGATTAAAGAACATCTATGACACCCTTCTTTCCCTTATAGATAAGTTTCAGCCGGAAGTGGTAGCCATTGAAGATACCTACATTGCCAAGAACGCCCAGATTGCCTTAAAACTGGGGAAAGCTGCGGGAGCGGCAATCCTTGCCGCGGTCAATAAAAAAAAGGAAATCTTTTCTTTCACTCCCCTGCAAATCAAACAAAACGTTGTGGGCAGAGGGAATGCCTCCAAGGAGCAGGTTTCTTTTATGGTGAAGCAGATTTTAGGGTTAAAAGAGGAGCCTCCTCCTGACGCTTCCGACGCTTTAGCTGCTGCTCTCTGCTATTTGAGTTATCATCGCTACCAAACCCATTTGGAGGGTTGCGAGGCGTGAAACGGTTGCAAACCGGTAGCGGTCGGAGTTGCTGTCAGAATATCAAGGGAGTTAATCCTCCCGCATATTGTTACTAAAGTAAGCAGAGACTATAGTGGCGCAATTCCATTCGACTATTGGTGCGATGAATCGCACCGCTACAACTACATTTTAACTAATCGGAAGAGGATTTAACTTTTCCTTTACAAAACCAATTAAATGAGGTATAATTAAATAATAAGAGAGAGAAAACAAAGGGAGGTAAATAAAAATGGAGATAGTGGCTCTTGTTTTAGGTTTTCTTGCTCTTTTACTCACCGGGTACTGGAGTAAAAAGACCAATGATTTAGTAAGTTCAGAAGATAGGATAGCAAAGAACCTTATTGAAGAAGGAGGTAAAAGAACTCAGGAAATGATTGAAGAAGGAAAGAAGGAAACACAACGAATAATAGAAGAAGGGCAGAAACGAACGGAGCAACTTACTCATTATATTGCCTCCCTTATTGCCGCAGATGGAAATAAAACAAGGGAATTAATAAAAGAAAGATAACCTGTGGATAGCCTCTCTCACCTTTCTTTGCTTTAACCTTATCAATCCTCTTCAATTCCTATTTTTCTGGATCTTGGTTTTTCCTTACCAATACCATTCCCTTTGATACCCATAATCAAAAGAATATGCTATAATGGTTCAATATGATTGCTTATCTAAAAGGGAAATTAGTTAGCAAATCGCCGACCGAAGTCATTGTGGAAGTAAATAATGTGGGATACCGGCTGGGCATTTCCCTTTTTACCTTTGAGCAATTGGGCAAAGTAGGGGAAACTATTGAAATTTTTACCTACACCTACGTTCGGGAGGATGCCCTTCGGCTTTATGGATTTACGGCCAAAAAAGAAAAGGAAATTTTTTTGATGTTAATTAATATCAGCGGAATCGGGCCAAAATTGGCTCTCACCATCCTTTCCGGGGTTTCTCCCGATAAACTGAAAACCGCAATTGTCAATGAAGATGTCGGTTTACTGACCGCCATTGCCGGAATCGGCAAAAAGACTGCCCAAAGGCTTATCGTAGAACTGAAAGAGCGCCTGACCGCAATTCTTCCTAAAGCAGCGGACTGGGAGAAAAAGGATTATCTTTTGCGCAACGAGGCTGCCAATGCCCTCGTTACTCTCGGCTATAAACGAAACCAAAGCATCAAAGCAGTGGACCGAGTGCTGCCAAAATTAGAAAAGGATGTTACTCTGGAAGAATTAATTAAAAAAGCGTTAGAGAGGATATAACAACCACGAATTCCTCTAATTTTACGAATTAAAAAATAAACTAAATTCGAGTTTATTCGTGTTAATTCGTGGTTAAAGAAAAAATGGAAAAAAAGATTGTCAACCCTAAAGTAACCACCGAGGATTTGAAGTATGAGATTGCTTTGCGGCCAAAAAAATTCGCGGATTTCGTTGGCCAAACCAGAGTGAAGGAAAATCTTCAGATTTTTATTAAAGCGGCGAAAGGGAGAGCAGAACCACTAGACCATACCCTTTTTTGCGGTCCTCCTGGTTTGGGGAAGACCACTCTTGCGTATATCATTGCCGAGGAAATGGGAGTAGATATTAAAGTCACCTCTGGCCCGGTGATTGAAAAACCAGGAGATTTAGCCGGTCTTTTAACCAATCTCAAAAGAACCGATATCCTTTTCATTGATGAGATTCACCGATTATCCCATATTGTAGAGGAATACCTCTACGGGGCAATGGAGGATTTTTCTATCTCTATTGTAACCGGAGAAGGCCCCAGAGCCAATACCGTTCGCTTAACCCTGGAACCCTTTACCCTGATCGGAGCAACTACCAGAACCGGTCTGATTACTTCCCCGCTTCGTTCCCGATTCGGCATCAGTCATCGTCTCTCTTTTTATCAGCCGGAAGAGTTAGCCAGGATTATCAGCCGCTCCGGTAAAATTTTAGGCATTGAAATTGAGGAGAAAGCGGTAAAAGAAATTGCTCAGAGGTCTCGCGGGACTCCCCGGGTTGCCAACCGGCTTTTGCGCCGGTTACGGGATTACGCTCAAGTAAAAGGGAAAGGAATCATTACTTACGAGATTGCCGATAATTCTTTAAGGATGTTAGAGGTTGACGAGAAAGGTCTGGACGAGATGGATAAAAGAATTTTGAAGACCATCATTCATAAATTTGGCGGGGGACCGGTAGGGATAAAAACCCTGGCGGTAGCGGTTGGTGAGGAATCGGATACGCTTGAGGAAGTTTATGAACCTTATTTAGTCCAGGAAGGATATTTAGAAAGGACATTGAAAGGAAGGATTGCCACAAAGTATGCTTTTCAGCATCTCGGGCTTCCTCCCCAAGAGAAATCGCAAAAGGAATTATGGTAAAAAATAATAGCAACCACGAATGAACACTAATGAACACAAAAAAAGAAAATAATTATTTAAAAATAAATTAGCCCCCTCACCTCCATCCTCTCCCCTTGGGGAGAGGAAACGTAGGTGAGGGGAAACTTTGAAATTCCATACAATTAATTAAAATAATATCTACAGTTTTTATTCGTGTGTATTCGTGGCTAATTTATGAGAATATTGTTAAAGAAATAATGAAATCTTTAAAGGTTAATAATATCAGAAAGTCCTATAACAGAAAAACGGTGGTCAACAACCTTTCCCTGGAGGTAAAGCAGGGAGAGATTGTGGGACTCCTTGGCCCTAACGGGGCGGGAAAGACCACTACGTTTCATATTATTATTGGTCTGATTAAGCCGGAAAATGGCTCTGTTTTTCTTAATGGCCGAGAAATTACTTCTCTCCCTATCTATAAAAGGGCGCGCCTGGGAATAAGTTATCTTACCCAGGAACCTTCAATTTTCCGTAAGTTAACGGTAGAAGAAAATATTATGGCTATTTTGGAAACGATTAAACTGAAACGACAAGAAAGAAAGGCTCGCCTGAAAAGTTTTCTTGGGAAATTAGGGCTTGAATCTTTGACCAAGAATAGGGCTTATACTCTTTCCGGCGGAGAAAAACGCCGTTTGGAGATAACCAAAGCTTTGCTAATTTCCCCTTCCTTTCTTCTTCTGGATGAGCCATTTTCCGGGATAGACCCGATTACGGTTTCCGAAGTAAAGGTAATTATCAAAAAACTCGTCACTGATGGATTGGGAATCTTGCTTACCGACCATAACGTCCACGAAACCTTAGCCATTACCGACCGTTCTTACATCGTGCATAACGGAGAAGTTCTTGCTTCCGGAGAAGCAAAAGAATTAGTGGGGAGCCAGCGGGCAAGAGAAATCTATTTAGGAGAGGAATTTCAATTGTAATGAGATTGCCACGGCCTTCGGCCTCGCAACGACACAAAAGTGTCGAACTACCCAGGCACATTGCCATTATTATGGATGGAAATGGCCGTTGGGCGCAAAATAGGCATTTGCCCCGGGTTGCCGGCCATAAAAAAGGGGCAAAAACAGTTCAGGAGATTGTAAAAACAGCCTCAAAAGCAGGAATTAAGGTTTTAACCCTTTATACTTTTTCCACCGAAAACTGGAAGAGACCTCGTTTTGAGGTCAATTTTCTAATGAGGCTTCTGGCGAGAGATTTAAAGAAAGAAATAGTAGAATTGGATAAAAATAAGGTTAAGTTTAAAGTTATCGGAAGGTTAGAAGAACTTCCCTCATCTGTTTTTAATATTTTGGCGGAAGCTACCAATAAAACAAGGGAAAATACAGGACTGGTCCTTAACCTGGCAATTAATTACGGGGGAAGACAGGAAATTATTGATGCGGTCAGGGAAGTTGCGGATAATCTTAAAAAAGGATTTTTAAAAATCGAAGACTTAAACGAGAAAACTTTCTCCCGCTATCTCTATACCCGGGACATCCCTGACCCTGATTTAATCATTCGGACCGCCGGGGAGAAAAGACTGAGCAATTTTTTGCTCTGGCAATCTTCTTACGCCGAACTCTACGTTACCGAAACTCTCTGGCCTGATTTTGGCCGAGAAGAATTTCTCCTTGCCCTGAAGGATTACGGCGAAAGGGAGCGTAAATTCGGAAATATAACCACAGATTAAAAACAATATTCACCACCGAGCAACAACAGGGAAAAACTACCACGAAATCACGATAGCATAAACAAGAACATGAAGAAAAGAATATAACCACGAATTTCTCGAATTATACGAATTATTAAAGAGTAATAAAAAAAGAATAGGTCATTGCGAGGCACGAAGTGCCGTGGCAATCTCGAGATTGCTTCTTCGTTTCACTCATCGCAATGACACTTCGTGTCAGTTCTTAATTAGAGAAATTCGCGTAATTCGTGGTAAAGTTTTTATTCGTGTGTTATTGGTGGTTAAGATGAAAAATATTGTTATTTTGGGTTCAACCGGTTCTATCGGCCAGAATACCCTTTCCATAATCCGGCAAGAGCCGGAAAATTTCCAGGTTGCCGGGCTCTCGGCAAAATCAAGCATTAATCTGTTAGAAAAACAGGTGGAAGAATTTCACCCGGAAACGGTGGTAATTACTGATGAGGAAGCGGGAGAAAAATTTTTATTAAGGTCTGCGGCAGAAAAAACAGAGGTAATTTTAGGCAATGAAGGTCTTCGGCAACTGGTGAAAAAGCCGGGGATTGATTTAGTGATTATTGCCCTGGTAGGAATTGCCGGACTTCTCCCAACCTTAGAGGCGATCGAGGCCCGAAAAACAATTGCTCTTGCTACTAAAGAAGTTTTAGTTTCCGCCGGTTCAATTATTATGTCACAAGCCAAGAAAAATAAAGTGGAGATTCTGCCGATTGATAGCGAGCACAATAGCATTTTCCAAGCTCTTCGCGGCCATCAAGAAGCAGAAATCAGGAGAATTATCCTTACCGCTTCCGGTGGTTCTTTAAGAGAAGTAAAGGGTGACCTCTCGGACATAAAACCTTCTGTCGCTCTCCGGCATCCGGTCTGGAAGATGGGCAAAAAAATTAGCATTGACAGCAGCACCCTGATGAATAAAGGGTTGGAAGTTATCGAAGCCCATTATCTTTTTGGAATTGCCCCCTCTTCTATCGAGGTAGTAATCCACAAGGAATCGATTGCCCATTCTTTTGTTGAATTTAGCGATGGTTTTATCCTGGCGACCCTGGCCCTCCCGAATATGAAACTCCCTCTTTCCTATGTTCTTCATTATCCTGAGAGGGCAAAAAGTAATTTGCCTAAGTTGAATTTTTCAAAGATTACAAAACTGAGTTTTGAAAACCCGGATTTTGGCCGATTCCCCTGTTTAAAATATGCCTACAATGCTCTAAATAAGGGCGGAACAATGCCCGCAGTTTTAAACCGCGCTAATGAAGTAGCCGTAGAGGCATTCCTAAAAGAAAGAATAAATTTTGGCCGGATTCCTGAAATTATCAAGAAAACAATGAATTTGCACCAGGTGACGGAAGAACCGAATTTAGAGGATATTTTAGCCGCGGACAGATGGGCAGAAGAGAAAGCAGGAAAACTTATATAAACCACGAATAAACACAAAACTAATTTACCACAGAGTCACGGAGAACACAGAGTTCACCAAGAATTATAAATAAATCTTTTCTTGGTTATTCTTTGAGACTTTGAGTCTTTGTGGTGAAAGATGTTGTAGTTTTTCGTGTCTTCGTGGTAGTTTTTGTAATTTAATTGCATAGGAATTTCCTTTTTCTAACCACGAATTAACGCGAATTACTCTAATTCGTAAAATTCGATAAATTCGTGGTTTTATAACTTGAAATGGTAATTAATATTTTAGCAATTATTTTTGTTTTTGGTACGGTTATCATTATCCATGAATTAGGCCATTTTTTAGTGGCCAAAAAAACCGGAATAAGGGTGGAGAATTTTTCCTTTGGCCTGGGCCCGGCAATTTTTAAGTTTAAGAAAGGGGAGACCACCTACCAAATTTCTCTTTTTCCTCTGGGCGGGTTTGTAAAATTGGCCGGGGAGGAACCTAAAGAAGAAACTAAAGCGCAAAAGGATGAGTATTTCTCTAAATCTCCGGGCATAAGAGCGCTGGTAGTGGGGGCAGGACCTTTTAATAATATTCTTCTCGGATTTTTAATTTTTATTCTCGTTTTTATGCTGGGAGTAGATACTCTTGATTTTTCTTCATCCAAAATCGGCTCGGTGATCGAAAACGGCGCGGCAGAAAAAGCCGGTTTGCAGAAAAGCGATACCATTTTGATGATTAATAATCAGAAAATTGAAAAATGGGAAGATATGGCGGAGACAATTCACCAAAGCGCGGGGAAGAAATTGAAACTTCTGGTCCAACGAGGCGAAAAAAAATTCTTGTTAACGGTTACTCCTGAGGAGAAATTAATGCCTACGGTCACCGGCGGGGAAGAAAAAGTAGGCTTAATCGGAATTACACCATTTACCTATCGGGAAAGAGCTGGCTTTCCCTTAGCCGTAAAGAAAGCGGCGATAAATACCTGGAGGGTAATGGTTTTAATCTTTGTCGCTCTTAAAAAAGTCTTCACCCGGGAGATTTCATCTAAACTTCTAACCGGACCCATCGGAATTGCCCAGCTTACCAGTCGCTTTGCCCATTCAGGTTTGAGCAATTTCCTTTCCTTCCTTGCCTTAATCAGCATCAACTTAGGGGTTATTAACCTTTTCCCCTTCCCTATCCTGGACGGGGGCAGAATCGCGGGATTAGGGATAGAAAAAATCAGCAGGAAAAAACCAAGCAAACGGCTTTTGCAACTTTCTCAAACCATCGGCATCAGTCTTTTGCTCGCTCTTTTTCTCTTCATCACTTACAACGACCTTCTGCGAATATTTAAAAAATAAGGAGTTGAAGTAGTTGTTAACGGTTTTTCAGTTTTTTGATTAATTCATCGGCTATTTGATAAACCGGACCCGCGCCAATAGTAAGGATAACATCGCCGGAACGAACAATCTTTAAGAGATAATTGACAATTGCGGTAAAATCCGGAAGATAAAGAGCGTCCCCTCTATTTTTTTTGATTTTTTCTACCAGGCTTTTACTATTTACCAATCTTTTTTCCTTCGCGCTATCCCGCACAAAATAGATGTCCGGCACAATAATTAAATTTGCTTTTTTGAAGGCTTTGGCAAAATCATCAAGGAAAAATCTGGTGCGGCTATACTGATGAGGCTGAAAGACAGCAATAAGCCGGGAAACCGGATATCTTTGCCGGACTGCCGACAGGGTGGCTTTAATCTCGGTAGGATGATGCCCATAATCATCAATAACCGTAACCCTGCTAATCTCTCCTTTAATTTCAAAGCGCCGGCCTACTCCCTGGAAATTATCAAGAGCATTCTTAATTAAGTTTTTTTTAATTCCCAATTGATGACCGATGGCAAAGGCGGCCAAAGAATTCAGGATATTATGTTCTCCCGGTATTTTTAAAGAGAGAGCGGCAGAAAATTCTTTCCGATAAAGAATATCAAAACTTGTGCTATTCTTCTGGAGAGAAATTCCGGTCGCTTGATAATCATTTCCTTCTTTTAATCCATAAGTAAAAACTTTTGCCTTTGGCCGCAACTCTTTTTTTGCTTCCACCACTAAATCCTCCTTGGACGCCAACGTTTCCTGCGCGTCTTCCGAGATGACCAGGAAACCATCAGCAGGAAGAAGGGAAATAAATTTAACAAACGCTTTTTTTATCTCTTTCAAATCACGATAGTAATCAAGATGGTCTTCTTCAATGTTGGTTACGATTGCTACTTTTGGTTTTAAATGAAGAAAATTTCCTCCAAATTCACAGGCTTCGGCTACCAGAAAATCACTGCTTCCTATCCCGGAGTTACCTCCCAGTTCTTTTACCTCCCCTCCGATAACAAAGCTGGGGTTTTCTCCGGCTTCCTTGAGAATAGTGGTAACCATTGCCGTAGTGGTGGTTTTGCCGTGGGTTCCGGCAACGGCAATTCCAAATTTCTTTTCCATCGCCAAACCCAGCGCTTCGGCATAGATAATCACGGAGATTTTCCGTCTTTTGGCTTCTTTCAGTTCCGGATTATTCTCTTTAATCGCCGCCGAAGCAATAATCAAATCCATATCTTTGCTGATATTTTTGGCTCTTTGACCCAGAAAAAATTTCATTCCTTCCCTTTCTAATTTCCCGGTAAGATTGGTGGCGACCGTATCTGAGCCGGAAAGAATCTTCTTTTCTTTCAGAAGAATCCGGCCAATTCCGGAAAGGCCGATTCCCCCCGCTCCAATAAGATGAATCCTTTTTTTATCCTCTAACATAATTTATAGTATGGAATTTCTTCTTATCATCCACGAATGAACACGAATAAAAAACTAACATTAAAATGCCACCCTGAGTGTTATATGTCATGCTGAATGCTAATGAAGCATCTCGTTGTTAAAGAGTGAGATTCTTCGTTTCTCTCAGAATGACCAAGGTTATTCTTTCGTGTTAATTAGTGTTCATTCGTGTGTATTCGTGGCTAATTTAATTGCATAGGAATTTCCTTTTTCTAACCACGAATTAACGCGAATTACTCTAATTCGTAAAATTCGATAAATTCGTGGTTTTATAACTTGTATCTTTAGTTGTTTTCATCAGTTTCAGAATACCTTCAACGGTTTTCTCGGTTGCTTTTGGTCTGGCTAAAACCTGGCTATTTTTGCTCATCTCGCTTAACCGTTTTCGGTCTTTCCGAAGAGAGAGAATCTCCCGGGCTAAACGAGGACCGGAAAGTTCCTGGTCTTTGATTAAAATTGCAGCTTCCTTTTCCACCAGATACTTGGCGTTAATCTCCTGATGATTCCTCTTGGCGTAAGGATAAGGAATAAGAATCGCCGGCAAACCTCTTGCGCTAATTTCGCTGATGGTCATCGCCCCGGCGCGAGCAATTACTAAATCAGCCGCAGCATAAACATTTTCAACCTTCTCGGTAAAAGGCAAAACCACCGATTTAATACTACTCTTCTGATAGATTCTCTTTATCCTTGGGTAGTCGGTCTCGCCGGTTAAATGGATAATCTGAAGGTTCTCTTCCTCGTTTTCTAAATCATCAATGGCCGCGGCTGCGGTTAAATTAAGAGAATGAGCGCCGCTGCTGCCTCCTAAAAAAAGAATAGTAAAATAGCCGGGAGGAAGACCCAATTCTTTTAAAGCATCTTCCCGATTTCTTTCTAAAATTTGTTTTTTAACCGGGTTACCGGTAACCAGCAAATTTTTCCCGGGAAGATATTTTTTGGTTTCCTCAAAGCCAACGGCAATTTCTCCGGCAAAATGGGAAAGAATTTTAGTGGTCACTCCGGGAAGGATATCGTGCTCCTGGATCAGAGTTCGGATTCTCAAAAAAGAAGCCGCTAAAACAGGGAGTCCGCTGGCGGCTCCTCCCATTCCTACCACAACCGCCGGCTTAAACCTCAAGAGCATAAAAATAGTCTGCATGAAAGCGGGAAAAAGAAGAAAAGGGAATTTCAGCCAATCGACGAAGTCGTTGCGAGTCCGCCAGCGCTCTTTGGCGGATGAAGCAATCTCGAGATTGCCACGCCCCCCTGCTTTCTTGCGAAAGCAAGGATGGGGGGCTCGCAATGACAACATATTTGCTATTGCTTTCCACAATGACATTTCGGGGAGGCGAATCGCCCTCATTTCCCAGAATACAAAACCTTTTTTCCTAAACAGATGCTGGTATTTTTTCTTTGCTCTCCCTACCAGGACAATTTTAAGACCCTTATTTTTCTCTTTTAGCTCTTCTGCTATGGCTAAGGCGGGGAAGAGATGGCCTCCGGTTCCCCCGGCAGCAATTACAATACACTTCATATTTTTTTATCTTTAACCACGAATTACGCGAATTAATCTAATTAAAAATCTTTAAAATACTTATTCTTTTTATTACTCTTTAATAATTCGTACAATTCGAGAGAATATCGTGGTTATTATATCTTTTCTTCCAATTGCGTGGAGATGTTGAGCAGGATGCCAATTGCCATAAGAGAGACGACCAAAGCAGAACCTCCGTAACTAACCAGAGGAAGAGGTGTGCCCTTGGCGGGGAAAACCCCCATCGCCACCCCAATATGTAAAATTGCTCCCAGCCCAATCATTAAAGTAATACCGGTGGCTAAAAAGTAGCCAAAAGCATCCCGGCTATCTTGAGCAAGTTTTTTCCCCTGGCAAATAAGAAAAGTAAAGAGAAAAAGCAGAAATAAAGTGCCGAAAATTCCTAATTCCTCGCCCACGATGGAAAAAATAAAGTCGGTATGCGATTCGGGAAGGAAAAAAAGTTTTTGCGCGCCTTTGCCCAAACCTTTTCCCAGAATTCCTCCTGAACCGAGAGCGATGAGAGACTGATTTATCTGATAACCAATTCCCTGGGGGTCTGCGCAAGGTTGAAAAAAAGTTAAAATTCGCGCTCGGCGATAAGGACTCTTATAAATAAAAAGAAAAAAGGCCGGCAAGGAGCAAAGAAAAAGGGAACCTAAATAGGACAATTTTGCTCCGGCAATAAAAAGAAGGAGGAAAGAAACCATTAAAATCAAAATCGCCGTACCCAGGTCAGGTTCCCAAAGAAGGAAGATAACAAAAGGAGCCAAAAGGATAAGAGGGGGAAGGAATCCGGTGGCAAATTCAGTAATTTTTTTTCTTTTTCTGCTCAAGAATTCCGCCAAATAGACGACAACTGCCAACTTGGCTAATTCCGAAGGCTGGAGGGTTAAGGGTCCAATTCTTAACCAGCGCCGCGCTCCTCCAGCGCTGACTCCCAAAGGGCTGAAAAGAAGAATGAAAAGGAAAATAGAAAATAATAGCAAAGGTTTGCTTATTTTAGCGAAATAATGATAATCAAAGCGAGAAATAAGAAAAAGAAGGCTGAATCCAACCGTTGCCCAGAGGATTTCCCGTTTCAAAAAGTAGTAGGGGTCATGGAATTTCTCTCCCGAAGAGATTCCGCTGGCGCTATAGACCATAATCACCCCGAAACCAACCAGTAAAACGGTAGTGATGAGTAGGCTATGATAAATTTTGAACTGCTCTCTTAAATACATTGCCTCGTTGTTTATAATCAATAAACATATCAAAACTGGAACAAGCCGGAGAAAGAAGAACAAAGTCCCCTGGTTTTGCCAGTTTTTTTCCCAATTTTACCGCCTCTTCCAATGAATTTACTTTCCTTATCGGAACATTTTTAAGTTGGCTCTTGATTCTTTCTTTTGCTTCTCCAAGAAGGATAAGAGTTTTTACTTTTTCCCCTACTATCTTTTTCAAAGGAGAAAATGAGCACCCTTTATCCCTGCCGCCTAAAATTAAAATAATCCTGCCGGCAGGGAAAGAAGAAAGAGCGGCTTTGGCTGCGCTTACATTGGTCGCCTTGGAATCATCAATATAGGTAACCTCATTGATCCTTTTTACAAATTCCAGGCGATGGGGAAGAGGATAAAATTCGGTAAACGCTCTTTTAATAACTGAGAGAGGAATTTTACAAAGAAGAGCAACGCTGGCGGCCGCAAGGTAATTTTCCACATTATGCTGACCTTGCAAAATCGCCTCTTTTAAATCAAATATTTTTTGCTCTTCTCCCGAAAGATTAGAAATAATCCAATCCTTCTTTGCCAATAGACCTTTTTCCGGCCTTTTCTTCATAGAAAAGAAAACTTTATTTGCCTTGATACAAGGAAGAAGAGGAGAAATTCCCGCATCATCCTGATTAAGGACAGCGTAATCATCGCTCTTCTGATTAAGAAAAAGTCTGGCTTTAGTTCTTTGGTAAGTTAGAAAACTCTGGTGCCGGTCTAAATGGTCAAAAGCAATATTCAAAAGCACGGCAATCTTTGGCCGAAAATTTTTAATTCTTTCTAATTGAAAACTGCTTATCTCCAGAATAATCAAGGAATTTTTTCTGCATTTTGCTATTGCCGAAGAAAATGGATTGCCGATATTACCGCAGACGATTCCCCCTTTTTTTGCTTTTTTAAAGATTTCTCCGAGAAGGGAGACCACGGTTGTTTTGCCATTTGTTCCGCTGACGGCAATAACCTTTCCCGGACAAAGGGTCCAGGCAAATTCTGTCTCGTCAATCACCGGAATTTGGTTTTTTCTGGCAAATCTCAAAGGAAGGGAAGTCGAATCTACACCGGGACTGGTAACCAGGAGTTCGCTATCCTTAATAAATTTCTCGCAATGGCCTCCCACCTCCACCTTAATTCCCTTCCTTTCCAGAATACCTTTTTTGTCCAGAATATCTTTATTGCTGGATGCCTCAGTAACCCTTACCTTAGCCCCAACCTTTTTAAGAAGTCTTGCGGCGGCAAAGCCAGAGACCCCTAAACCTATAACAGCAACCCTTTTATTCTTATACATTTATCTGTCCGTTCACAGTACTGAGACCATGAAAGCATGGGTTCAAATTTGGCAGACGGCGTCTGCTGAATTGCAAATTTACGAGACGCTGTCTCGGATTTTCCAGACAGTGTCTGGAATTTTTGTGGATAGGTCAAATAAAATTGCCTCATTAAAAATACATTGCTCTTACTAAACCCTTTCCCGAATCTCTCTGTCATATCCTTTGCCAGTCTTATAACAAGTTCTTCTCCATACTCTGCCCGCAACTTGCCTTTTTGCTCAAACTCTACAATTTCACGACCAATCTCCCAGTATGCCAATACCTGAGCCTTGTTTATCTCTCTAACTACCTTGCTTCTTGCCTCAAGGAGAATATCAGCAACCCTACCAAGCAAGTTATTGTAATTTCTTGGGCTTATCGCTTTATTCTTCATTTGAGTACCTTGCTAAAATCCGAGTAAATACTCTCTCCTTCTTATTGTCCTATTTTCCCGATATACTCGTCAAAGTCTCCGAGAAAAGTAGGTTTAACCCCTGTCAGTTTTTCCATCTTTTCACAAATTTCCTCCTTTTTGTCTTTTCTGTTCACAGCTTCAATAGTTTTAGATTTTTTTGAGTTTACTACTGCTGATTTTATTAGCCAATTTAAGTAATAATCAGATTCGGCAAGGGAAAGTCCAATAAACACAAGTTTATCCGCTTCTTTGATTTCTCTGTAAGCTA
>Ga0100396_1000869_pt1 | contig 18908 bp, 11 predicted proteins | sample CryGeymeta201520_FD_81551 | JGI IMG/M metagenome (GOLD analysis project Ga0100396, IMG submission 81551) | Groundwater microbial communities from Crystal Geyser aquifers in Utah, USA - Crystal Geyser metaG 2015-20 | ecosystem: Environmental > Aquatic > Deep subsurface > Groundwater | place: USA... | reverse complement strand
TCATCGTCGGCGAACTTCTTGAGGTACCAGGGCATGAGCACCTCGCCCGCGACGCACCACACGGCCGGGTAGGCGCCCCAGCGCGCAACCAGGTAGCGCCAGTGCTTCTTGAGCGCCTCGGGGCCGCAGAAGTCCATGTAGTAGCCCCAGCACCCGACGATGCACGGCACGAGCCCCGCCTCGACCAGGTAGGCGATGCGCAGGTCGGCCATGTCGAAGTACTCGGGGCGGATGCGCGTCCAGTTCTCCGTCCACGGGAAGCCAGCCTCGTTGCGCCCGCGCGGATCGAACGCACCCATGTCCGGATACAGCCCGGCCACGATCTGGACCAGCGTGAACCCTTTCGTCACGCGGTCGGCCGTCAGACGCCGGAACTCCTCCGGCCACCTGAGCCGCGTCACCAGGCCCATCCACCACGTGTCACCCAGCCAGAAGAACGGCGTGCCGTCGGCGTGTTCGAGATACCGCTGGCTCTCGTGCACGCGCAGCGGCCCGTGCTGGTAGAGCGGATTCGTCCCCGTGTAGGGCGCGATCTCGACCCAGCCCTCCTGGCCCTGGAGGTCGGCGTTCGCAGCATCGGAACAAACGCTCCGCCAACTGTGCTTCCCGACCTGCGCCGACGCGTAGCGGACCCGCCAGACGTCGCCGCCCGCCCAGAACGCGGGGACGCGGCGCTCGATACCCTCGGGATCGGTGAATACGACGTCCAACTCAACCTGGTTGAACGGGTCAGCATAGACCTTCCCGGAAGGATAAGACCACTCCAGAGCCTGATTTTGCATTCCACATCTTTCTTGTGTCATTGACTTTTCCTTCCGGCCAGTTTTCTGAGGAGTTCCAGGTAATACCTATAATTCTCGAAGGGCACATCCGGCGGGACAGCATGGTCAACCAGCGGGAAATACCCGCCGGTAGAGAGAAGGTACGGCACCTTGCTCATCACCTCTTCCTCTACATCTTTCCTGGTTTTGGCCAGGGCCCTTTTGTCTATGCCACCCCCAATAATCAAATCTTTGCCGTATTTCTTCCTCAACTTCACGATGTCCATACCGGCCGCGACCTCATTGGGTATCACCCCATTGATCCCCGATTCCAGCCATAAGGGGATAAGTTCTTCTATGTTGCCGTCCGAATCAAGGGTGATAATGTCAACACCGTAACTGCGTAACAATTCCGTTATCTTTTTGTAGTGCGGCATCATGTACTTTCTGACGAATCTTGGCGATACCAGGGGGCCGGCTTTATAGGCCATATCTTCCCAGAAGTGGGCACAATCAACCTCTACGTCCTTCAACACCGCCCTGATGATCTCGGTTAGATAGAACTCAAGGTATTCTTCTATTTCTTCTATCAATCCCGGATCATCAACTGTCAAGTAACTGAGGTTTTCGATACCTATCCAGTTCCTCATCCATCCGAAGAAGCTCCCCACATCGAGTCCCAAAGGGTAATCCCTGGGCTGGTAATGCCTCTTTTTTTCATCCCACCAAACCGGATAGCGGAGCGGTGAATGTGGATCGAGCCGTTTCTTGAATTCCCGCCAGGTTTCTCTGTCCTTTACCGGGTACTCTAACCATTGGTCCATAGACATTCCCCTTTTTTCTTTGAAGATGCGTTTCTTCGCGCCATCCTCGTCAATTATAACTTGATGTGTCGCATCTTCTTCCAATGTTTCTTTATCGAACGGCGGGCAGGGGCCACCTGAGTTTATGGGGAGCATCTCCCCTCGGTCGAATCCGAAATATTCTTGCGGATGGACATCAGGGGGGAGTCCTTCTCCTCTCCACCTGGCCAGGGTCTCGTTCCAAAACCACTGCCAACTGGCGAGGAGCAAAAGATCACCCTCTCTTTCAAAACGGGCGATCTGCAGAAATCGTTCACGGGCATCCATATTTTCCTCCTTTATTTAGAGTAGTTCCTCGTACAGCACAGTCGCAAAATCCATTCTCATCTCCGGCATAATCTGGAGGAGCTGGCCGAAATGCTCCCTGGCCCTGCGCAAATCGCCCTTCCCGGCATGTGCAAGCGCCATAAGATAGTGCGCATTTGCGATCTCCCTCTCCTGTTTCTCCCTGTACCAGACCGCCTTGAGGGCGCTTTCACCATCCCTGATCAGCCCGTCAAATATCTCGTTTGCCTTGCCGGCATCGCCTGACTTCAAGTGGGATAAGCCCATATAGAACCGCGCCGGGCCCGTGGCTCCAACTCTCTGGCTTTCCTCTACAGCCTTCAGCCAGTATTCTCTGCTCTCCTGCTCCCTGCCCATAGCCTCATAGCACAGCCCGACAAGATACCACTGCTGCGCATTCACGGGATAGGCCGGCTCTCCGATGCCCAGACTTTCAGGGTAGGTCGTCGCCTCCAGGAAATCGGCAATGGCCGCCTCATAGTTGCTCTGCTGCATCTTGCCGTAGCCTCGCTTCAGCAGGGTATCGCTGAATATCTCCCACACCCCCGTGTAACCCTCCCGGGCGGTGAACTCATTCCCGCGCAGGATGGCGAGGGCCCGGTCGTAATCCCCCACATCACGATAGGCCGAGGCCAGCCGGGCGATGGTTTCGCAGTGCCCCAGCCCCTCATCGGGCACACGGGTCAACAGCTCCACCCTTCGCTCGTGGCGGAGCATAGAGGCATAGATCTGGTCCAGGTCGCGGTAAAGGCGCGGTTCCGTGGGCTGGAGTTCCACCGCCCGCTCGTATTCCGCTGCGGCCCTCTCCAGGTCCAGCTTGAGCTTCCAGTAGTAATAGCCCAGGTTCCTGTGGACGACGAAGCTTGTCCTGAGCCCTGTCGAAGGGAACGTATCGTCCAGCCTTGCCGAGGCCTCCCACTCCTGACAGGCCTCCTCCGCACGATAGCGTGAATAGAGCAAATTGCCCAGATAATAATGTGCCGCCGCATCGTCAGGATTTCGCCTCAGCACATCGGCCAGGACCTCCAAGTCCTCCAACCTGTTGGGAAACACAAGACTCCGGTCAGCAGAAGAGCCGAGCTCATAGTGCCGGCGCGCTTCCTCCTCTTTGCCCAGCTTTGCCTTACAATAGCCTTCGTAGTAATGGACAAAAGGATGCTGGCTGACCCTCTTTTCGGGCGACTGCCTGGCACGGGCCAATACCCTGAGGCAATCCTCGTATGACTCGATGCTGATGTACTCGGCTGCCACCTCCAGGTACGCCTGCACGTCTCTCGAGGCTATCCGGTCGAATTCAGCGGCATAGTTCTTTGCCGCCTTCTCTTCACCCGCAAGCTCGCAGGCCGTCAATAGCTCGTGCAACACCAGGTAATCGAGCGGGGCGCTGGCATAAGCCTGCGCCAGTACCTGGAAGGCTTCCTGAAACCTGCTCTGCTTCCCTTCGTACCTCAGGGCAAGCCTCAAGGCCAGTGCCAACCAGACCTGAGACTTCAAATCGCCGGGGTGGACCTCCAGAGAGCTCCTGAAGAAGCCCTCCGCTTCGGCGTAGTTCCCCCGCATCAGGGCCATCTCGCCCAGGCAGAACCTGGCCACAGAAGCGTACTTTGCATCGTAGTACAACTGCCAGAAGGGTTTCTCTGCCTCCCCGAAGCGGCGCTTGTGCTTCAGGCACACCCCGCGCAAGTATCCGGCTTCGGTGTTGTGCGGGTCCCTCTTCAGCGCAGCCTCAAACCTCTCGCTGGCTCTGTCCACAAGCCCTTGCTTGAAGTAGATCAAGCCCAGATCGCAGTTGGCCCTCGACTCTCCAGGGTCCTTTTCCAATACCACCTGATAGAGCCACATAGCCTCAAGGGGCCGGCAATCGCGGTCGAATTGCCTGGCCTGAAGGTAGAGCTGATCAACGCTCGTCTTCTCCAGGCCTGCCCTGAGCAAAGCTTGCCCTGAGCCCAGTCGAAGGGTCGAAGGCTCAATCGCCGGCGGCTGAGCGATCTCCGGCAGCCTGGCGCTCCGGTCGGGCTTGGGTTGAGCCTGGTCGAAACCAAGGCTCCTGATGTACTCGATGATCGTCTCGCCGGTGTTTTTGACAAGCGAGGCCGTCAACTCCGATTCCTCGGCATTGAGATCAATTCTCATCTGCTTGAGGAACGGCCTGGCGGGCGAGAGGTCCACGGTCTGGCTGAACAGCTCCCTTTGGTTCGATCGGAGCACCGCCTGCGAACCCGCCAGTTCACCCGTCACGTAGAACCCGAGCTTCACCTCGGCGGTACCCCCTGGCTGCCCCTGCCCCTGAAAACTCATCGCCGCATCCTTCGTCGCCCGGCAATACGGTCCGATTTTCGCTAATGGATACCAGTATTCCTTCCACACCTCCACCGTATGAGGCGACAGGAACTCGGATATACCCTGATGCTCGAGCCTCCCCGCCTGCATCTCCCAGTAGGGGCCGGACTCATCGGAAAGGATTTTCGCCCAGATGAGCCCGGCGGGGCAGTTCCCCCAGTCCCAGATCTTCATCCCGGGAACGATATGGCGGTTGGCCAGGTGAATGCCGCCAAAGTCCTTTCGGTGGTCGTAGTAGCCGAAAAAATCCTCCCTGGGGTCCTTGCCGAAGATGTCGAACGTCGGCCAGCAGTTCTTGTGCCAACTGAGGTCCACCCCGTCGCGGATGGGGAATGGCTCACCCTGCTGCCCATAGGCTATCGGATAGACGAACCGCATATCGTCGTTCGCCGGCGCCGCAGCGTTTGACCAGAAGTAGTACCTCTGAGGGACAGGGGTTGGGTTGTAAAGGCGGACCTCTTGTTCAAGATAGGCTCTGTCCGGGTGGAGCGTCAGTTTTACAGACCACTTCTCCCGATGGACCCATTCCAGGTCGCCAATGTATACCGAGACACTGCCGTCGGGGTTCTCCCGAAAGCAGTAGTCAATGGGCGATATGGTCGTGACCGTGTGCGAGGCTCCGGTGGTGCAGAAGTTGTACTCTATCCCACAGGCAATCCAGGCGCCACGGAAGGCCAGCATGGCGGGCTTGATGACGCCGTTGCTGTAGAGCATCTCCTGGCCGGCCGTCTTATCGTACAGGGAATACACGTGCCCGCCCAGCTCCGGCAGCACAACCACTTTCAAATACCGGTTTTCCAGGCACACAACCCTGTAGGATTTATCCACCTTGCGTGACGAGATCTTGTCCTGAAGGGTGTACGGGTACGTATGCCTGTCGGCCTCCATATTCCACATCTGCGGCGATGGGTCCTCCGATTCCACTTCATAAGTGGGTATCACCATGGACTCTTCCCACGCCCTGACTTTTTCCATTATTGGCCTCCTCCTGATGTAAATGGTCACTGTTCTCTCTGGATCTCTCGCCATGAAAATGGGCTTTTGCGGGCGGCTGCGCCGCCCGCAAAAGCCCCCTTACCGGAGATCTCCCGCCCTCCGTAATCGGGGGCGGACCAGAGTGGGGGAGCAGCCCAGGGCAACGGTGAACAGTTACCTCGCGCTATATTTTCAACCCCTCTGCAGCGCCCCTGATGAACCACTTCTGAAGCAAGATGAAAACCAGCACGGCGGGCACTACCATGAAGAGCGTGGAGGTCGCTGTAACACCGTAACCACTCGTTACCCCGCTGGCGGGAGTCGCAAATATGATGGTGCCGATCCCCCAGGGGAGAGTCATCTTATCGGCCGTATCAATCATTGTTCGACAAAGGAGATATTCCCCCCAGACTCCGACGAACTGCAGGATGGCTACCACTACCATCCCGGAGGCTGCCAACGGCACCATAATCTGAAAACAGATCCGCAGATCAGATGCGCCGTCAATTTTGGCGGCATCCTCGATCTCAGTGGGTATGCCGAGGAAGACCTGGCGCATGAGAAATAGGGGGATCCCCCCGCCTGCCGTGTACAACAGGATCAAGCCCAGCAAACTATCCCTCAAATGTAAGGTCCGCATCAGCTCATATTGAGCCATCAATGTGCCGGCGGCCGGCAGGAACATTATCACGATGAAGGCAGAGAAAATGAGATCTCGGCCCTTGAAACGTAAGCGGGCAAAGGCGTAGCCGGCCAATGAGACGATAAGCACGGTCAGAGCCACATTGCTCAGGGTTACAAAGAGGCTGTTTCGGTAGAGGATGAGCAACTGGCTGGCGCCGCCGGCCTTCCCTATGCCATGGAGCCCCCCCAGCACATATTGATAGTTAATCAGAGTGAAGTGGTGGGGAATAAGCGCAGGGCGGAGGGTGTACAACTCCTGTTGGCCCTTGAACGATGATGAAAGGAGCCAGATGAAAGGGAACAGCCCAAAGGAGGCTATCATAGCCAGGATCAGATGAAGAAGCCAGGTGCTTATCCTTTTTTTCCAGCGCGCAACGGCGGTTTTAAAGATCATTTCGGAATCTCCTTTTCAGGCCTTCTCGCTTCTGAGGGTCTTGAACACGATGGTCACCAGGCCCAGGTTGATCAGCCCGGCAAAGAGCGCCAGGGCCGCCCCATAGCCCAATCTGGTTGCTCCCTCGAAAGATACTCTCCATGAATACAGAGCAAGAGTCGTGTAGATATCGCCGGGTCCGGCGGTAAAGGTCATCATCTCTACCGTTCCCGCCCCCAGGAAACCCACATTGGTGACGAGAAAGAGGAGCATGATATTCCTGATGCCGGGAAGCTCAACATACCGGAACTGCTGCCAGCCATTGGCGCCATCCACGCGAGCTGCATCATACAAGTCTCGCGGGATGTTATAGAGCCCCAGCAGGAAGAGCAGCATATAATAGCCAAAGCCCTTCCAGGCGGAGGCGAGGCCGATGGCGGGCCAGTACCAGAACAGGTCGGAAGTCCAGGCCGGAGTGTGGCGCCATATATGCAATACGTCCCTGAGAAAGTAGGTCAAGTACCCGAAATTGGGCTCGTAGATCTGCGTCCACATGTACATGGCTGCCGGCAGGGGGACCACCCAGGCTAGAGTAATCAATACCCTGTAAACAGACGCCAGCCAATTCGTTTTGACCCTGTTCAGCATGACGGCTGTGAAAAGAGAGAGAGCAGCGGTGAAGGGGAACCAACTCAGATACAAAAAGAAGGCTGATTTTATGCCCTGCCAAACGGCCTTGTCTCCCAGCATCTCGATGAAATTATGGAGCCCGTTGAAGGAATTAAAGGGAGACCACGTCTGGGCGTCCAAGAGGCGGTAATCCTGTAAAGCGATCAGAAGTCCACGGAAATAGGGATAGGCGCCAAAGATCAACCACATGAGAACCAAAGGGGCAATAAAGAGGTAACCGCCCAAATTCCCCCATTCCTTGCGCCACGTCTTCCCTTTTCCCGTCGTTGCCTTGCCTGCTTCCCTGGCCATATTCCGTCCTTTTTACACAAAAAAGGGGGGAGAGAGGATTTCTCTCCCTCCCCCCTCCAGCCCTGCGAACAAGGCTTTACTTCTTCATCTCCGCCTGGATCTCATCCCAGGCTTTATTCACCGCATCCTCCGCCGAGGTCTTACCCTGCAGATAGCTGATGAAGTAGGGTAAGAATTTGCTATGGACTGTGATGTACCACTTAGTGTTAGGTGCGGCGGTGGCTGACTTGAGGAGGTCCCGCACACCCAACGCCCAGTTCTGGGTGACATCTTTGGGGTCAATGAACTTGTCGTAAGCGGAGGCGTAGGCGCTGATCTTGCCCGCCTTGAACAGCCCCCGCTGCCAGAGCTCGTTATCCGGGTCCGACAGCCAGACCATGAAGTCCATCGTCTCCTGGGGATAGGGAGCGTCGTTGTAGAGCTCGAAGCTGCTGCTCCAGAACATGGTGCCGGAATTCTCGATGCCTGGTCCCACCGGGATGGGCACTATTTTCAGATTGTCGTAGCCCCAGATCATCCCGCCCCAGGCGCCCATAGAGTGTTGGTTGAGCGCCATGGCCACCTTGCCCATCTTCCAGGTCTCAGGATAGCCCCAGGTTTCCCAGCCGGCAGGGACCACGCCAGCATCAATGAACTGCTTGGTGATCTTCATGGCTTCGATGAAGCCGGGATCCTTGATGTTCAGTAGCCCCTCAGGGGTGAAGAGCTTATCGGGCAGGCTGAAGGCCTGGTGGAGCGCGGCGACGTAGCGCCAGAGCACGGCCGGGGTAGGGGCGAAACCAAAGACATCACCACCGTACTTCGCCTGGACCTTCTTGGCCGCATCGAGCACCTCGTCCCAGTTCTTCGGGCCCTCTGGGTACCCCACAGCGGCCAGGTAGTCTTTCCGGTACATGAAGACCACCACATCCGTCACCATTGGCAGGCCATACAGCTGGCCCTTGGCGGAGTTCTCTGCCCACACTGACTTGAACATCTGGCCCTTGATCCTCTGGGCGGCGGTGACGTACTGGCTTGTCTGGATGTAGGGTTCTATGGGAACGATGTTCTCCAGCTCTACGGCTGGCGCCAGGCCCAGGAAGGGAGCGTCACAGGTATAGCCATTCCATACCATCTTCTTGTCTTTGCGCATCTGCGCGAGAAGAGGATCTCCGGAGGCTTTCCCGGTCGGATCCAGCACGATCTGCACCTTGTCGTTGGCTCTCTCCGGCAGAGCATTATAGGTGGCAATGGCCAGGTCGAGAGGGATCTCGGCCTCCAGCCAGCCGCACCGGGCGATTCTGACCTCTTTCATCCCTGGGGGTGCGGCCACGGTGACTGGCACTTCTTTCACCACTTCCTTCACCACTTCCTTGGTGACCGGCACTTCTTTCACCACTTCCTTGGTGACCGGCACTTCTTTCACCACTTCCTTGGTGACCTCAGTGACCTGGGGTGTGGGTGTTACACAACCGGCCACTGTTCCCAGGAGCACAGCGAGCAGCATAGCGATCGCTATCTGCCGCCGGTGGGTAAGTGTAGACATGGTTACTCCTCCTTTTCCTTCTTGACAGTGTGAACAGGGTTTGATAGACTGAAGAGGTCAATTGGCTTTGGCACACCTCCTTCCCAGCCCTGAGCTGAAGGGCGAATGAGCGCAAGGATATGATGGGGATGGTACGGTAGACGCTACATTTACATATTATAGCACGGCCGACGGGGCGCGTCTATGGCTCAGTGAGACGAACATGGGACATCAGAGAGACACGGAAACGACTGAAATCGTTGCTACAAAACCGGGCGACGACTTCGTCGCGCAGGTCAAGGACGCGCTGGAGCACTTGTACGACCTGCGTTACCTGGAGCAGCACCCGCTGGCCGCGGCGCCACAGGGCGAGGCGGCCGCAGCGCCAGACCTGGCCGGGCAACGGCTGCGCCGCGAGCTGGCCGCGACCATCGAGTCCCTCAGCCCTGGGCCGGGTGCTTCCTTCCGCGCGCCCCAGGCGCGCGCCTACAACCTGCTGACCATGCACTACGTCGAGGGGATGACCGTCCAGGAGGCGGCGTTCAAGCTGGGCATCTCGCGACGCCAGGCGCATCGCGACTTGAGCGGGGCCCTCCGGAACGTGGCCGCGGCGTTCGCAGCCCGGCGGTCCACGCTGGCGGCCTCTGAGTCGAGCACGGCCCAGCTCTCGTCGGCCCACGCCGAGGTTGCCCGGCTGAAGCTGCGGTTGCGGCCCACCGACATCCACGGCCTCATCCAGCGCAGCCAGCAAATGGTGGCGCGACTGATGACCCAGCGCGGCGTGCTGCTCACCCTGGATGTCCCGCGTGAGCCGGTAGCCCTGCCCACCGATCCAACGGCGGCCGAGCAGGTGCTCGTCAGCGCGTTCAGCCGCGCGATCGGCCAGGCGCTGCCGGGAGACCTGCGGTTGGCGCTGGCGGTCGCAGAGGAGCAGGTCACGCTGACCTTGTGCTACGTCCCGGAACGACCGCTGCCGGCCGCCGCGGCGCTGGATCAGGTGACCGCCCTGTTGGCCGACCGGCTGGGGTGGCGCGTGCGCCAGGAGGAGCGGCCGGACGGCCGGCGGGTCGTGACGCTCGCGCTGCCGCGGCGGGGGGCCGCGATCCTGGTGATTGACGACAATGCGGGGCTGGTCACGCTGATCGAGCGCTACCTGACTGACCATGCCTACCAGGTTGTGCCGGCGCAGGATGCCCGCGAGGGGTTGCGCCTGGCCCAGGAGTTGCTACCCAACGCGATCGTGCTTGATGTAATGATGCCGGAGATGTCGGGCTGGGAGGTTTTACAACGCCTGCGCAACCATCCCAAAACGGCACAGATCCCGGTGATCATCTGCTCGGTGCTGAACAATCCGGTCCTGGCCTACTCGCTCGGCGCATCCCTTTTCTTGCCCAAGCCGATCAATCGGGAGGACGTATTGAGCGCGCTCAGGCAGTTGGGGGTGGGGTGAGGGCTGGTATCGACCGCTCGTCGTAGCGCGGGGCCAGGGCGCCGACGATCGCTTCCAGGCAGCGCAGCACTTCGACCAGGCGCAACCCGTCCGGTCGCCGGACCACAATCTGGCTGCTGCGTTGCAGCAGGATCTCCTCGGCCAGATCGGCCGCGGTCACCAGCGCCACCGGCACCTTCGCCAACGCCGGATCACGGCGCATCTCCCGCATCATCTGGAAGCCGTCCATGTCGGGCATGATCAGGTCGAGCAGCGCCAGGTCCGGTCTCTGGGTGCGCATCTGCGCCAGGCCGTCCGCGGCGTCGTACGCCTGCCGCGCATTAAAATCGCCGCCGTTCGCCTTAAGCATGCGCTCGACCAACTGGCAGAACCCGCGGTCGTCATCTACCACGAGCACGTCGCGCACGTCCCCCAGGCGGCCGATCACACTCAGCAGATCGGCTGCAGAGACCGGCTTGGTCAGAGAGGCGGTCAGGTTCTGCTCAGCGGCCAGCCAGGCCCGGCTGGGCAGCGAACACTCGACGCAGGGCACGGGGGGAAGGCTGTCTGCGATGCTTTTGCCGGGCGCCGCATCACCGTCACGGGGCGGCACGTTCAGGATCACGGCCCGCGGGTGGCGCAATAGCACCTCCGCGGCTAGTTGCTGCGCGTCCGCGATCTGCACCACCGGGTAACCTTCCACGTGCCGGGCGACAAGGCTGGCGACCGCGGGGTCCGGGTCAACGACCAGGAGCGGCATGGCTGGCTCGGAGGCAGGTTGCGCGATGGGCTGGGTTGCCAGCAACCCAGAGACGGGCACATATTGCCCGGGGATCGGCAGCGTAAAGGTGAAGGTCGAGCCGTGGCCCACTTCGCTCTCGGCCCAGATGCGGCCGTCGTGAGCCTGGACGAAGTGCCGACAGATCGCCAGCCCCAGTCCGGCCCCCGCGGGCTTCCGGCTCAACGAGGGGGCCACCTGGTAAAACTCCTCGAAGATGTGCGCCAGCTTCTCGGCCGGGATGCCGGGGCCGGTGTCGCTGACGCTGATCTGTACCTCGCCGTCGGCCTGCCGGGCCGTGATGCGCACCGCGCCCCGCTCGGCGAAGCGCGCGGCGTTGTTCACCAGGTTGAGCAGCACCTGGCGCACGCGCGTCCGGTCAATTTCGAGCGCGGGCAGTGCGTCCTCGATCGCCAGTTCCAGGCGCACAGGCCGCTCGCGGAAGAGGTCGCCGACGATTTCCGCGGTATCCCGCAGAAACGGCTCCAGCGGCGTCAACTCGCGTTCCAGCGTGAAGCCCACCATCTCGAAGCGCGAAAGGTCCAACACGTCGTTGATCATGTCCAGCAGGTGGCGGCTGCTACGGTAGATCTGGTAGACGTCCTGGCGTAGCGCCGGCGGCCAGGTCATCTCTCCGTAGACTTCGGGCGACAGGTGCATCAGTTCGCTGAAGCCCAGGATCAGGTTGAGGGGCGTGCGCAGCTCGTGGCTGACGTTGGCCGCAAACTGCTCTTTCATGCGCTGCGTTTCCTCCGCCTGCCGGCGGGCGAAGACCAACTCGCGCTGGGTGCGCCGGAGGATCGAGTTTGCCAGGTCGAGCGATTTGAGCGTGCGGGCCAATTCACCCTGGCGATCGCGCGCCAATTCGAGGAGGCGGTTGGCTTCCTGCTGCATGGTCCATGCCCACTCCAACGCGGCGTTCTGGATGTCGGTCGCCAGCCACGCCAGTGTCAGGCCGAAGGCGAGCGCGGGGAGCAGTTCCGGCAGCGGGTAGGCGCGTGCGCCGCTGTGCGCCAGCCAGGTGGTCAGCACCGCGACGAGGCCCCCGGTCGCCAGGGCCCCGCCCCAGACCAGCATGGCGGCGAGGAACAGCAGCGTGACGCCCAGGAACGGAATCCAGGCCGCGCTGAAGGTCCACATCGCCGCCAACAACGCCGCGGTCAGCCCCCAGAGCAACAGATGGCGCGCCAGAAGGGGCCGCTTCTGATTCAGCTTGCGCACAGCCCCTCCCAGGCCGACCAGCAACGCCGGCAGGATGAAAGCGCTGAGCGACAAGGAGTATAAAGGCAGGAAAGCCCACATGGTCAGGCTGCCGCCCAGCAGCAGAAAGAGCGCCACGCGCGCCGTCAGCAGGCTGCGCAGCTCTTTGAGGTTGACATCTGAGCCAGATTTTAACGTTGTCATGTCCCGCTCCACCGCACCGAATTGATCCGCCGTGCGCGTCAATCACACATGATGGCGCGCACCACCCAACCATTATGAGCTTCGCGGGCCAGGTTGTCAAGACGGAAGCCGAGACCCCCTTCGGCAGGCCTGTCCTGAGCTTAGTCGAAGGGCTTGTCCTGAGCTTAGTCGAAGGGTTCAGAGCATGGCTTCGCTGGGTTCGTGCCGCGATGGGAGTTGGCCGGTCAACCTGCGCAGCGTGACCAATCAATGGTATAATCCAAAGTGGCGTTGTCTGGCCGACCCAATACCCAGTTCTTACCAGAGCATTCCCATGTAGTATCCGTTACTTGCTTTCCGTAAAGCCGACCCGAGCCTGGCCGAGTCTGCGGCCGACCTGCTGCGTTCCACCGCGGCCAGCCTGATCGTCACGACCATCGGGATCTTCGGCGCCTGCCTGTTCATCGCCTGGATCAAGCCGCCGAGCGACGTGGACATACGGACGATCCCGCTGGCGGTTCTTGCGATCGTCGTCTGCCTGATCGCTCTGGCGATGCTTCCGCGACGGTTGCTGGCGGGGCCATCGCGCCCGGCATCGGCATCGCCGCCGAAGCACTCTTTGTCCGCGCAGCCAAGCTCTATCGCGTCGAGATCGCGCCGCCGGCGAAGGCGATCGGCACGAACACGGTGATGGCGATGCAAGCGGGCATCTTCTTCGGCTACGTGGGGCTGGTGGAGGGGCTGGTGGCGCGCTTCCGCCGCGAGACCCGTCATGCCGCGCGGCGGCATGTGTGAAACCAAGAACGTTCCGGCCTGTCATGCTGAGCGGGTCTACGATACAAGTTTCGCTGCGGCGAATCACCAGCGAAGCATCTCTAGCTGGAACGTTCTGAGCAGCTCGAGGAAGACATGAAGGTGATCGCCACCGGTGGCCTGGCCGAACGGATCGCGCCCGAGACGAGCGTCATCCAGTACGTGGACCCGTGGCTGACGCTGGACGGGCTGCGAATCGTCTACGAGATGAATCGGTAGGAAAACTCCGGAGACGGCTCGTAGTAGCAACTTCCCTGGACTGACCGCCAGGACAGGCAGTCGCCCAGGCAACGGGCCAGACGACTGAAGTCGTCACTACGAACTCAGTGCTTCCAGGTCTTGTCGTTCAGCAAAACAAACACCTCTCTCTGCCCGTCGGTGAAGGCAATGCCGCGGGCAAAATCCTGCCCTTCCCCATCTACGCCTCGCTCCTCCTCCACCGCCCAGCCCAGCGCCGCATCCGGCCCGCCCAGCTTTTCGCGCCACACTTTGCCGAAACCTCGCTTCGGTTCGAACAGACCGGGGGGAGCGGTGTAGCCGCCGCTGAGCGGCTGCGTCTCGTCCCACGTGTCCCCGTAGACGGACCACCTGCCGGCGTCCGATAGCACGTAGATCTGGAGCGTCTCTTTGCGCCACAACATCAACCCTCTTTGGAAATGCTGCACGGCCAGCGTGGCTGGCCGGGACGCCTGGACCGGGCACCCCAGGCCCGCACGCAAACTACTGTCTCGGCTGTACTGAGTTTTCAGCCAACTGGCAACGGCCAGCGGACAGGGGGTGGCCGTCGGCGTGCGCGAGGGGGTCGGGGTGGCCTGGGTGGCTGTGGCCGTCCCCGTCTCAGTCCCCGTGGGGGAGGCTGTCGCGCTTGGGGAGGCTGTCACACCTGGTGTGAGTGTGCTCGTCGGCTGCGGGGTGGCTGCGGGGGATGTCGTCGGCGTTGGCCGGGCTGTGGATGTGTGGGTGGGTGTGACTGCCGGTTTAGTGATCGGGATGCTCGTCGGCGTGGGTGTGGGACCGATGATCTGCGACACCAGCCGGGGCCCGAAGAGGCCGACCAGCGCCAGCACGATCACGGCCGCGATGAGCGCGATGAGCCTGGGCCGCCAGTTCTGCATCAGGGAGCTCAATCGTGGAGAAGGCTCGACCGGCGGGCCGGCCTCGACCTTTTGCTCCTTTGCCGGCGGTGGCAGTGGCGGTTTGAGCCCGGCAACCGGCGCCAGGTCGAAGATGCGGCCGTCCGGCGCGCGCAGGTAGAGCACCGGCGTGCCCCATTCCAGGCCGTTGCCCTGGGCGAAGATCGCCTTGCGCGCCTCGGCCAGCGCCGCGTCCACGGGGTAGCCGTCGGCGATGGCCGCGTAGAACTCGCGAGCGAAGGTGGCCGCGGCCTCGTCCGAGATCTCGAACTGCATGGCGATGACGGCCGGGATGCCCTGTTGCACCAGGCTCTGGGCAGCGCCGGCAAACGGGTCGTCGCGGCCGGTGCGCCCGCCCTCGCAGGCGTTCAGGACCGCCAGGCGCAGTGTACGCTCGTCGTGCAGGATCGTGCCCAGGTCTTGTCCGCTTACCGGGCGGCCCCGTCCCGCCTCGTCCTCCAGGATCAGCACCCCGTCCTGGGTCTGTGGGTCGAACGCGCCGTGGCCAATGAAGTGGAAGACGTGGTACTCGCCGCGGCGCAACTGCTGCTGAAGGGCAGCCAATGTGGCCTTGTCGAGCCGCTCTACTGTGACCAGGCCGCGCTGCTGCAAATCACCCAGCGCCTGGTTCAGCTTCATCCACTCTCGTTCCACGTCGAGCGGCGGGCAGTCGGCCGGCGCGCTGATCATCACCAGCACGCGCAGTGGCGGCGCGACGGCCAGCGGCCTGATCCGTTCGGGCAGCTCCAGGTAGCGCACCAGCGGGGTTTCGGCCGAGAGGGCCAGGAAGCGGTTGAGCGCTGGGTTGTAGAGGTATTCCCACGGCAGGCTGAGCAGTTCCGGGGCATCGGTCAGGCGCAGGCGGAGGCGCAGGCCGGCATCCTGACGGCCGGCCTCGTCGAGGCTGCTGCGCAGGGACGCTCGCACCTCGTCGTGGAAGACGGCCGTGAAGAGGCGCTCGCCGAAGGACCGGGCGGCCTGGACTTCGGGGGAGTCAACCCGGCGCAGGCCGCGGCGCGGCCGGCCGATGCGCAGGAGCAGGTTCTCCAATTCCAGGTCCGAGAAGGGCAGGCTGAAAGTCGCGCTGGCCTGGCCGGCCGGCGAGTCTACCACCCGGGCGCGGTAGCCCTCGGCTGCGCGCTCGACGAGCAGGTCGAAGTCCAGGTAGTTGATCTCGGCCATGGGCGCCTCCGTGGCAGTTCATGCGGCTAAGTTTCTGGCCGGCTGCCAAGCAATCGTGTTTTCTCTGGCCTGGCCCCGCCTGCCAGCCAGGGGATTGGTTGCTCGTCTGGCAGGGACGGGTTAACCCACGCGACGCCGCGCAACTCTTTCACCTGGCGGGCTGCTCTTGCGAACAGGTCGCGTGCTGTGTCGTCCAGCGAAGCGATACATTGGTCGGTTGCCAGGGCCGCTTCGATCAGATGGTAATCCTTGAGCATGGCTTCGCGTTGGCTGTCTCCGGCCGCGACACCAACAACCCTGTCTTGCAGTTCTGTGTCGCCAGAGGGGTTCACGCGACACAGCTTCTTGCGCGCCACCATGGAAACGCGCCATGTTCTGGCCCAGTGTGACTGGTGTCTGTCCCACTCGGCTGCGATGTCCGGTGACATGACGATCTGATGGCAGATCTTGCGCACCACATCGAGAAAATCCCGGCAGTGTTTTGATGTAGGATATGTGGCATCGGCTCCGCCGGAGGCGCGAGCTACAGAGGCGTCAACGACGAGCCGTTGTGAAGGTTTCTTCGGCATGTCATTCCTGCCCCTGGCGTTGTTCGGCAGCGTTCAGATAACGGCTCTCTGTCTCAAGAGCGACCTCGGCGAAATCTTCGGGCCAGTCACCGTAGGCTCCAGCTTCGTCCAAATCGGCGCTGGTGATTTCCGTGATACCGTCGTCGCGGCGCTTGAACCAGTGGAGCTTCACTTTGTCCGGTGCAATGTATCCTTCGGCAACCAGCGATTGGACGGCCAGAATCAGCAGGGCGCTGTGGGTTTCTGCGACGACGCGGACACCGCGATTGGCGGCGTCGGCCAACACCTGCGCCAGTGCAGATTGCGCGCGTGGGTGAAGGTGGAGTTCTGGTTGTTCCAGGTAGACGAGCTGATCGGGTTTGGCTGCGTGCAGAGCCACCAGAACTGGCAAGGTTTGCGACACCCCGAAACCGACATCAGCAATGCTGACCAGATCGCCCACGGTGTTTCGGCTGGCGCGTGATAGACGCCCCACGCGCAATTCAACCTGGGTGTCATTGACCGGCTCAGCTACCACTTGCCAGGTTAGCCCAAGTCGCTCCAAGTCCTGGCTCAGCCCTTTGATCGCGTCTCGGTTGTCCTGGGCTTGCCATCCGGCAATTATGCTGGCCGTGTATTTCTCAAAGGTGCCCGAAAATGTCGGACCGATGGCCGTCCTGGGGTAGGTTCTCTCTGGATTGCCTCGCAGGCCTGGGAGGTGAATCAGGTTGCGGATGTGAGGTTCGATCACGTTGCCTGGCGAGTAAGCGACCAGGCGGCTTTCCTTCTTGTCCTCAATTCTCAGTGCCAGGTCCAGGAAGCAGCGATTGCGCACGACAACCCACCGAGGGGGCACGCCTTCTCTTTGGGCAATCGTCTCGTAAAACCCCTTGAGGTTGGGGGAAACAGCCGCCGCGATTTCGTCGTGCGTCATCTCGGCGTGCAAGCTGACGCTTTCCCTCTCGTCAGCATAGGTCAGATGCGCGATCTCGAGTCCCCCGGCTCGTTGCTTGCTAAAGCGGATTGTGACCGTCTTACCCAGGTCTACTTCGATCCCCACTCGGAAAGCAGCGACACGTTCCACCTTCCTCTCTTTGGACAATAACTGATCTACGGATGTGAACCGCACATTGGGGCCATCTAGCAAGAGCGCGCCGGGATCGTAGGTGGCTTCGAGGGTTTGCTTAAGCAAGAGCAGTGGTTGCATGATGCTGGATTTGCCCGAACTGTTCGCTCCAGCCAGAATCGTCAGTGGACGAATCTCGATAGAACGTTCTTCGGCAAGGGACTTGTAACCACCTACGGAAACAGCGGTAACTCCTTCCCCTGGATTTTGCGTTTCTCTTTTCGAGTTTGGCTGTGTGTTCATTATCCGTCCTCTCCGTCAACTAACTATCCCCTTGGCATCATACGCCAGAACGGCTTCCTGGTCAAGCGATTTCTTGCCGGCAAGGCGCCGCTCAGACTGCTGCCAGCCCCGGCAGCAAATAGTCCCGCACCACCACTTCCCAACTCATCCCCGCGGCCACGCGTTGGCCCGCCTGGAGCAGACGCCGGCGGTCCGCGTCGGTGTGCGGGAGCCGATCGGCGATCTGTTGGGCGACCAGATAGCTATGCCGCGCCTCGATACCGTCCCGAATCTGGCGGTCGATGCCCAGTGCGTCCCACGGGCTCCACAAGTGCCAGCCCGGCGGTGGCGTGACGTAGTCCGCGACGACGAAGTTGGGCAGGGGTTGCCCGTTGGCAGCCCGGTTGACGAAGCCCACGCAGCCGCAGACGTTGGAGACGACGCACAGCGCGCCCGCGCTCAGCGGTTCTACCTGGGCAATCCCGAACGGCTCGTAGATCGACTGGCCAAACTCCAGATCGGCGCCGGTGCGCAGGTCCGCGAAGCGCATCGCCTCGGGCATGCGCAGGCCGCACCGGCCGCGGTCCCAGCCGAACTGGTTGACCAGCACGACCCGGATCGCCTGGCGTCCCCAGTGGAACGGCTCCAGCGCCTGGAAGAAGAAATCGGTCTCGGCCCCTTGCAGGTCGCCGTTGTCGTCCCGATGACCCATCGGCCAGCCGTATTCCGATTCCCAGCGCAGCACGTCCTCGCTTCGTTTGCCGGCTGGCGCCGCAGTGGAGACGACGAAGAGGATCGCCTTCTGGCCCTGGGCCGCCAGCGTCCATTCCAGGTGTTCCAGCACGCGCAGATCGCGCCAGAGCGCTTTGCTCGGCACCATGCGGGTGACGTGGGTGAAGATGTAGTCGGGCCGGTAGCCGGTCAGGTTCTGCGCGTACTGCAAGAGCAGCTCCCGGCTGGCCGTTTTCTCCTCCAGCGAGATCGGCGCGGCCGGCACGCCGTTGTACACCAGGTCGATGGGGGCGTCGCGGAACACGCCGCCCAGGAAGCGCAGCTCGTCCACGACCAGATCGCCAACCGCGAAGATGCGGTCGCAAACCCCGGCGCGCTGGATCATCACGTGTTTGTAGAACCAGGATTGGTCGCCGAACACCTGATCGAGCGTGTTGCCGCGGGCGATGCCCAACCGCAGCGCATTGTAGAAACGGGTGTCGTGCCCGCCGTGCTCCTCCACCAGCAGCCGCGCGGTGGCCACTTCATGCGCATAGAAGATCGTCTTGTAGCGCTTCGGGTCGCGGAGCAGCGCGCTGAACACGACCGGCAGCCCCAGCCATTCGTGGGCGATGACATAGCGATCGGCCGCCGGCGATATGCCCGCGGTCACCGCCTCGAGCGCGGCGAAAAGCGGCTCGCCCGCGTTCAAGAAGAAGCTGAACTCCCAGTTGCCTTCGTGTTGGCTGCATGGCAGGCCCCAGCGCTGCCAGAGATAGTACTTGTAGCCGTTGATCACCTCGCTGGCGATCCCGCC
>Ga0100396_1000821_pt1 | contig 19238 bp, 18 predicted proteins | sample CryGeymeta201520_FD_81551 | JGI IMG/M metagenome (GOLD analysis project Ga0100396, IMG submission 81551) | Groundwater microbial communities from Crystal Geyser aquifers in Utah, USA - Crystal Geyser metaG 2015-20 | ecosystem: Environmental > Aquatic > Deep subsurface > Groundwater | place: USA... | reverse complement strand
GGCCCGCAACTGTAAACCACCGCCTGCCCGTGGACAACCATTTCGGAGGTCCCGGCCTGGGGTCGCATCGCGGTGAACGATTCGGAAATATTGTGGCAGACCAACAAGGCTCTTGACCCGAACCTGACTCCAACCGGTATCTTGCTATTGGGGCTTGATCATCGTTTGGCCCATTCCACGGGCTCTCTTGAATCGCGTTTTTGGAATCCAGACAGCGGTCCCAAAAGGGTGGCGTTGAGGGCATGATGGGCCTGGTGCGTCGCAACCATATATACCGGATTAAGGTAAAAAGTTTCGTTTCGTGTGCGCGCTTTCCCGGGAGCGCGGGCATCTTGCCCGCTTTTTGGAATGAAACATCTGATTCTAAACCAGTATGCGTTGCGACTTTCCCCAGCCCAGCGCAACTCCACCGGGCCCTAGCCTTTCATCACCCCGAGCGGGCGCAGTCGCGCCACCTTACGGCCGATCCCGGCGCGCTCCACCACCTCCACCACCGCACTCACGTCCTTATAGGCTTCCGGCATCTCTTCGCTGAGAGTCGCTTTGCCGGCGCTCCGCACGTAGATCCCGCGGGCCTTCAGTTCTTCGAAGATGGAGCGCCCGCGGGCCGCCTGGATCGCCTGATGCCGGCTCAGCCGCCGACCGGCGCCGTGGCAGCTGCTGCCAAAGGTTTCCGCCATGGCTCGAGCGGTCCCCACCAGCACGTAGCTGCTCCGGCCCATATCCCCCGGAATCAACACCGGTTGCCCAACCGCCCGGTAGACTTCGGGCAGTTCCGACCGCCCGGCGGCGAACGCCCGGGTCGCGCCCTTGCGATGCACACAAAGCGATTGCACTTGGCCGGCCACCGAATGTTGTTCGATCTTGGCCATGTTGTGGCAAACGTCGTAGACCAGCCCCAGACCCAGCTGCTCCCAGGAACTCCGGAAGTGGTTCTGAAAGGTTTCCCGCACCCAGTGGGTGATGAGCTGGCGGTTGGCGAAGGCGAAATTGGCCGCCGCTCCCATCGCCGCGAGATACGCTTCGCCCTCTGCGGAACGGATCGGGGCGCAGCAGAGCTGGCGGTCCGGCAGTTCGATCCGACGGCGTTGGCTGCTTCTCAGCAGCAGTCTGAGGAAATCGTCACACACCTGGTGGCCCAGTCCGCGTGAACCGGTGTGGATCAAAACCGTTAGCTGATCGGCAAAGAGCCCGAAGGCGGCGGCCGTTTGCGGATCGTGGACCTGATCCACCGCTCCCAGTTCGACGAAGTGGTTGCCCGATCCCAGCGTTCCCAACTGACTGGCGCCGCGGCTCAAGGCCTTGTCCGAAACCGCCTCCGGATCGGCCCAGGGAATGCGGCCGCCTTCCTCGATCCGGTCGAGATCGCCGCGGATTCCAAAGCCGCCGGCCACCGCCCAGGCGGCACCGTCGCGGAGCACCTTCCGCAGTTCCTGGCGGCTCAGTTTCAGGTCCTTTCGCGACGAACCCACCCCCGAAGGGATGTTTTGAAACAGCGCGTTCACCAGGCTTTCCAGATCCTTTCCGGCGAGATCGCGGGCGTGCAGTCGGGTGCCGAGCAGACGCACGCCGCAGTTGATGTCATAGCCGACCCCTCCGGGGGACACCACGCCCTGATCGAGATCGAACGCCGCCACCCCGCCGATGGGAAAACCATAGCCCCAGTGGATATCGGGCATGGCCATGGAATAGCCGACGATGCCGGGGAGACAGGCCACATTCGCCACCTGTTGCAGACTCTGGTCACGCTGGATATCCGCGAACAGAGCGGCGTCGGCGAACACCAGTCCGTCGGCGCGCATGGCGCCCTGACGCTTGACGCGCCAGCGGCAGGGACCCAGCCGATCGATTTCCAGTTGGCCGAACGGTTTCATGGCGTCGCTCCTCCGCGGGCGGCTTGATTTCGGGTCTGGTCGCCAGCCACTCGGCAGGCGGCCATTCCTTTGCAGTGCAAAGTATAGCAAGGCGCTGAGATTTCGGCTAGGCTCTTGAAATTGCCTTGACTTCCTCGTCGGTGCCCGCTAGGATGGCGGCGTTTAAAGGTTTCAGCGGGCATAGCTCAGTTGGTAGAGCACAAGCTTCCCAAGCTTGGGGTCGCGGGTTCGAGACCCGCTGCCCGCTCCAACCTGTAAGCACCGAAGCTGGCCACTTCCTTCCCGACGTGGAAGGTTTCCCTTCGCGAGGTAGTCAAACACCCGGGGTAGCCTGGGGGGGCTACTTTGAGAAGTGGATGACAGGGTTGCAATTGAGTTCGTGCAAAAGATTACCCCTTTTGTAACTGCTAAATTCTACCTCGTCTGTTGATCAGGAAGTGGGCACCTGCCCGCTTCTTTTTTTTGGCGGCGAAGACGCCGCCCCTGGTGAGTGAGGGAACGGTTGGAGATGAAGGACCCGGAACAACAGACGCAAGCGATCATCGCTAAAATCCGCCAACTGGTGGAACCGGTGATCGAGGCCGAAGGCCTGGAACTGGTCGAGGTCGAATACCGGCGCGAACCTTTGGGTTGGGTGCTGCGACTGTTCATCGACCGGGACGGCGGAGTCGGGATCGACGACTGCACCCTGGTGAATCGCCTGCTCGGGGATCTGCTCGACGTGGCCGACCCGATCGGTCACGCCTATCATCTCGAGGTGTCTTCTCCGGGGTTCGATCGGCCGTTGCGCACCTGGCGGCATTTCGCCCGCGAAGTGGGCCATGTGGTAGCGGTGGTGGCCCGGCAGCCGATCGACAACCGCAAGAAGTTCAAAGGGATATTGCGCGGCGCTGAAGCGGAAACGATCACCCTGGATTGTGACGGGCAGAGCTTCTCCATCCCTCTGGCTCAGGTGGAACGGGCGCGGCTCCGTTATTTTGAAACCGAGGCTTTGCAGCGGTGAACCGAGCGCCAGGCGGGCGCCGAAGCCGGCGGGGATTTCGGCATGGTGAGGAGATAAAGCGACATGGTGAGTGAACTCAAACGACTGATTGATCAGGTCAGCCGGGAGAAAGGGATTGACCGCCAGGTCCTGGTCAACACCTTGGAAGAGGCCATCAAGTCCGCGGTGAAGAAGAGATTCGGCGGTAAGGTTGACGTCGAGGTGTCCTTCAACGAGGAATTCGGCGAGATGGAGGCCTTCCTGTTCAAGGAAGTGGTGGAACAGGTGAGCGATCCCGATAAGGAGATCCTGCGTTCCGAAGCGCTGATCCTCGATCCCGACTGTCAACTCGGCGACGAACTCGGGATCCGCATGGACACCGACACCCTCGGTCGCATTGCCGCCCAGTCCGCCAAGCAGGTGATCATCCAGAAGATGAAGGATGCCGAGCGCGAAGTGGTCTACGAAGAATACAAGGACCGCAAGCGGGAAATCGTCAACGGCATCGTTCAGCGCACGGACAGGTCCGGGATTCTGGTCAACCTGGGCCGGGCCGAAGCGGTCTTGCCGCCGAAGGAACAGATCCCGCGGGAGATTTACCGCCAGGGTGATCGGGTTCGCGCTTACATTCTGGATGTGAAGAAGATCAGCAAGGGCCCGCAGGTGATCCTCAGCCGCACCCATCCGGACTTCCTCATTCAGCTGTTCCGCATGGAGGTCCCGGAAATCGCCGAGGGCGTCGTGAGCATCATCGGTGCCGCCCGGGAACCGGGGATGCGGGCCAAGGTCGCGGTGGTGTCCAAGGAAAACGATGTGGACCCGGTGGGCGCCTGTGTCGGCATGAAAGGTTCTCGGGTCCAGGCCGTGGTTCGGGAACTGCATGGCGAACGGATCGATATTGTGCCGTGGAACGTGGATCCGGCCAAGTTCGTGGTGAACGCCCTGGCGCCCGCCTTCATCGTCAAGGTCATCATCGATCAGTCCAACCGCAAAATGGAAGTGATCGTGCCCGACGATCAGCTATCGCTGGCGATCGGCAAACGGGGCCAGAACGTGCGGCTGGCATCGAAGATCACCAACTGGCACATCGATGTTAAGAACGAGTCCCGTTACACCCGTCAGAAAGAACTGGGCTATCAGGCCTTCCTCCAGCTTTCCTACATGAGCGAGGAAATCATCGATCGCCTGTTCGATGCCGACATCACCAGCCTGGAAGAATTCATGGGGATCGCGATCGAGGAACTGGAAGAGCTGATCGGCCTTTCGGCCACCGCCATTTTGACCATGAAGGAAGAAACCGTCCACCTGCTGCACGCGCAACAGCAGGCTGCCGCCGCCGCGGAAGCGGCGGAAGCGGCGGAAGCGGCAGCCGAGGCGTTGCCGGAAGGTGACGCGGAGGCGGGGGCGCCGGACCTGAATGCGGCCGAGGTAGCCGAGGCCGAGGCCGAACCAGCCGAGGCCGATAGCGACACCGATAGCGATAGCGATAGCGATAGCGATAGCGATAGCGATAGCGATGCCGATGCCGATAGCGATGCCGATGCCGATAGCGATGCCGATAGCGATAGCGATGCCGATAGCGATGCCGATGCCGATACCGATAGCGATACCGAACCGGCTGCGCCGACAGGGGGAGCAGCGGAGGATGGGCCGGAGCCGGAAGCGACACCCGAGACTGCGCCGGCTTCAAAGGAGTAACGATTGGTCAAACGAGGACACACACCCTTGCGCACCTGTTTTCTCTGCCGCGTGAAGCAGCCCAAAGCCGCCCTGCGGCGCCTGGGCCTCGATCCGGAGCGGGCGGTGGTGTTGGACCCGCGCCAGCGGCTGCCGGGCCGAGGTGCCTATGTCTGCGGCGGGTGTTTAGCGCTGATCAAATGGGACAGGCGGCTGCAACGAGTGTTCAGACAACAAGCCACGGGGCTGAAACTCGATCAGCGGCTCTCGGCACATGGTCGTGGGTTCAAGGTGCGGGGACCGGTCCCTGGCTCCCTCTTACCTGCGCTTCACACATCACTGCCATCATCTGAGAAGGGGGAACTCAAATGGCGCGCATGAGGGTGCACGAGCTCGCAAAGGATCTCAATGTGAACACCAAGGAACTGCTCGAACGGATTTTGCGGCTGGGGATCCGAGTCAAGAATCACATGAGCTCGCTGACCGATGAAGAGACCGAGGCAATCCGCGCCCACTGCGCGGAAACACGGGTGGAACAGGTGGAAGAAAGGCGCGTGACTCGGGGCGTGATCCGAAGACGCCGGAAGGTGTCCCAGGAACCCATGGAAGCGGAATCGCCAATCGTGACTCCGCCCGAGGAAGCCGCCGCAATCGAGGCCACGGTGGAAACTGCCATGGCAACACCGCCCTCCACCGCGACTGAAGCACTGCCCACGGAGTCGCCGGCCGAGCCGGGACCGGTCCAGCCGGCGGGCCCCGTCGAACTCGAAGCCGAACCCCCTGTCGCCCCCGTGGCCGTCCCCCCGGCCACCGTGGAGCCGGAGGCAACGGAACCGGAAGCAGCCGCTCTCGGCGCCGAACCGGAAAAACCGCTTGAAGCGGCGCTGGAAACTTTGGTGGAAGCACCGCTTGAAGCGGCGCTGGAGCCGATAGTGGAACCGGCCCCGGAACCGGCCCCGGAAGCCACGGTCGAGATCGAGCCGACGGTTCAGTTCGAGGTTGCGGCCGGGGTGTCCGAGGAAGCCCTGGAAGTCGAAGCGGAAGCCGAAGCCGGATTGGAAACCGAAGGGGACGAAGGCCCGGAGGGCGAAGGGGAATCGGGGGCCGCCAAGAAGGCCAAGAAACGGCGGCGGAAGAAGACGCGCAAGGAAGAACCGGCGCGGATCATCAAGCTACCGGACCTGATCGAGCACGAAGATGAGGAGCCGGAGGTGGAAGTGCCGGTTGCGGTTGCCAAGTTCAAGCCCGAGGAAACGGCGCCCAAGGAACCGTTCCGCAAGAAAAAACCCCTGGCCGAACCGGAAAAACGCGAGGTCAAGGAAGCTCGATCCCGCTCCTCGCGCAAGGAAGTGGTCGGTCGCGATCGCCTTTACAGCAAGAAGGAACTGGCCGCTCAGGCCGAACGCGGCAAGCAGAGAGGCCGCAAGGGCACCTTCAAACCCGCCGCCCAGAAGACGACGGTGACCGTGCCCAAGGCCATGAAGCGGCGGATCAAGATCGATGACGCGATCACGGTCGCTAATTTAGCCAAGCAGATGGGGGTCAAGGCCGGCGAACTACTGAAACAGCTCCTGCTCCTGGGGGTCGCGGCCAATATCAACCAGGCCCTGGATTTCGAAACGGCCGGTCTGCTGGCTACCGAATTCCAGTTCGAGGTGGAAAAAGTCGGCTTCGAGGAGGATGAGATCCTGCAGATTGCTCAAGATCAACCGGAACAGCTCCGACCGCGCCCGCCGGTCGTGACCGTGATGGGCCACGTGGACCACGGTAAAACGTCGCTGCTCGACGCCATCCGCAACACCAACGTGATCGGCGGCGAAGCGGGGGGGATCACTCAGCACATCGGCGCCTATTACGTCAAGCTGAAGACCGGCGACGTGGTGTTTCTCGACACCCCCGGCCATGAAGCCTTCACCGCCATGCGCGCCCGCGGCGCCAAGGTGACCGACCTGGTGGTGCTGGTGGTGGCGGCTGACGACGGCGTTATGCAGCAGACCATCGAAGCGATCAACCATGCCAAGGCCGCCGGGGTCACCATCCTGGTGGCGATCAACAAGATCGACAAGCCGGATGCCAACGTCGACCGGGTCAAGCGGGAACTGGCCGACCATGGTCTGATTCCGGAGGAATGGGGCGGTGACGTGAGCATGGTGGAGGTTTCGGCCAAGCAGCGCATCGGCATTGAAAGTCTCCTGGAAATGATCCTGCTCCAGGCTGAAATGGCCGAACTCCAGGCCAATCCCAGCAAGCCGGCGCGCGGTCACGTGGTGGAAGCCAAACTCGATAAGGGGCGCGGACCGGTGGCCACCATCCTGGTTCAGGAAGGGACCCTCAAGGCGGGTGATGTTTACGTCTGCGGGACTCATTCCGGGCGCGTTCGCAATATGTTCGACCACCTTGGTCAGCCGATCGAGGAAGCGGGCCCCTCGACTCCGGTCGAAGTCCTCGGGTTTCCCGGGGTGCCCGATGCGGGCGATGATTTCGTGGTCCTGAGCGACGAAAAACAGGCCAAGCAGGTAGCCGAAAACCGTCAGATCAAACGCCGGGAAAAGGAACTCACTCACTCCACCAAGGTCACCTTGGAAAAACTCTACGAACAGATCCAGCAAGGCGCCATCAAGGAAGTCAATGTGGTGCTGAAAGTCGATGTCCAGGGCTCGTTGGAAGCCATCAGCGATTCCCTGGCAAAGCTCGCCACCCAGGATGTCAAGGTTCAGCTCATCCATGCCGGCACCGGCGCCATCACCGAATCGGACATCATGCTGGCGACCGCATCGAATGCCATCGTGATCGGCTTCAATGTCCGCGCCGACGGCAAGGTGGCCGATCTGGCCGAACAGGAAAACGTGGATGTCCGCTACTACGACGTGATTTACCAGATCATGAGCGACATGAAGGACGCCATGGTCGGCATGCTGGAGCCGACTTATCGGGAGAGTGTCCTCGGCCGCGCGGAAGTGCGCCAGACCTTTCACGTACCGAAAATCGGAATGATCGCCGGCTGCTACGTGCTGGACGGCGCCATGCTGCGCAACGCCCGGGTACGGGTGCTGCGCGACCAGGTGGTGGTCTACGACGGCAAACTCGGTTCGCTCAAACGGTTCAAGGACGACGCCAAGGAAGTCAAGGCCGGCTTCGAATGCGGTATTGGGGTGGAAAACTTCAACGACATCAAGGTCGGCGATATCCTCGAGGATTACGAACTGAAGGAAGTCGCACCGACCTTGGAACCGGTCGAACCCGGTCCGAGCGAGTGAGCCATGAGCATGACCGTCGGCGTGGCCCGCCTCACCTTTCTGATCCACGACAACCGTTCGCTCAAGGGCAAGCGCAAGGTGGTGAAGAGCCTGGTGGAAAAATGCCGGCATCGGTTCAACGTTTCGGTGGCCGAAGTGGACGATCAGGACCTCCATCAGCGGACCACCATCGGGGTGGCGATTGTGAGCAGCGATGCCCGCCTGCTCAATTCACTCCTGGATCAGATCATCAACTATCTGGATTCGCTGCAGTTGGCGGAATTGGCGGCCCAGGAAATCGAACTGATTCCGCTTTAGGATCGCGTGCGGAGGACACCTCGCCATGACCTACCAACGTACCGACCGGGTAGCCGACCTGCTGCGCGCGGAAATCGCCGAACTGATCCAGCGCCGGGTGAAAGACCCGCGCATCGCCGGGGTCACCATCAGCACCGTGGAAGTTTCCGCCGATCTGCGCCATGCCCGGGTGTTCTATTGCGTGAGCGGGCGCGACGCCGAGCGGGAAGAGATCGCCACCGGGCTGGACCAGGCGAAAGGCTTCATCAAGGGCCAGCTGGGCCGGAGGATTCATCTTCGGCATACCCCGGACCTGCAATTCATCTACGACACTTCCTTCGACTACGCCGACCAGATCGGCCAGATCCTGCGAAAGCTGCACGACCATGACTGAGTCTCCCACCCCGATCCTCAACGCCGCCGTCGACCTGATCGAACGCCATGACAAGTTTCTGGTGGCCACCCACATCCGCCCCGATGGCGATGCCGTTGGTTCGCTCCTGGCCATGACCCGGCTGTTGCAGCTCCGGGGCAAGAGCGCCGATCCGTTTTGCCAGGATCCGGTGCCGCCCGGCCACGATTTTTTGGCCGGGGTCGAACGCATCCGCAGCCGGCCGGATAACGGCGACCTCTATCAGGTCGCGGTACTGGTGGACTGCGGGGACCTCGCCCGAGTCGGTCCAACGCTCGCCCGTTACATTGAAAAGGTCCCGGTGATCATCAACATCGATCATCATCTGATGACCACCCCGTTCGGCACCGTCCACTGGGTCGACGCCGGCGCCAGCAGCACCTGTGAACTGCTCTACCTGCTGAGCGTGCGCCTGGGCCTGGAACTGGACCCGGAACTGGCAACCCAGCTCTACACCGGACTGATGACCGATACCGGGTCCTTCCGTTTTGCCAACACCCACCACCGGGCGCTTGAAATCGCCGGCCGGCTGGCGGCCGCCGGTGCCAGGCCGGCCGCCATCGCGCAGCAGGTTTACGAATCGGCAACCCCCGAACGCCTGCGCCTGCTGGCCCAGGTACTGGCCGCGGCCGAGTTCTTCCAAAGCGATCGCCTGGCCGCCGCCGAACTCACCCAGGACATGATTGCCCACTGCGGCGCCGCGCAAACCGATGGCGAAGGCTTCATCGATCTGCTGCGTTCGGTCCGTACGGTCGAGATCGCCGCGCTCTTTCGCGAAGGCTCCGACGGGGTGGTACACGTGAGCCTGCGGTCCAAGGGCACGGTCGATGTGGCCGCGTTCGCCCGCCGCCACGGCGGCGGCGGCCATCGCAATGCCGCCGCCTTTCGGCTGCCGGGCGAGCGCCCAGCGGCCAAGGCCGAAATTCTACAACAGCTGATGGGAACCCTGGCATGAGGGCTGATTTCGATACCAATCAGGGGCGATCGACCGCCATCCCAGCGCCGGGAAGCCCCCAGGTGAGCGGTCTGCTGGTGGTGGACAAACCCCCCGGGCTGACTTCCCACGATGTGGTCGCTCACCTGCGCCGCTGGTTCCAGCTGGACAAAGTCGGCCACTGCGGCACGCTCGATCCGTTTGCCACCGGAGTGCTGGTGATCTGCGTCAATCAAGCGACCCGAATCGCCGAACACCTGCTGATTCAGGACAAGCACTACCGGTGCACGGTCCGGTTCGGCGTGCGCACCGATACCCAAGACAGCACCGGCCAGGTGACCGCCACCCACCTCGGGGCGGCACCGACGGAAGCGGAGCTGCGCCGTTGCCTGGACCAATTCCGCGGCACCTTCGAACAGCAGGTACCGCGCTTCGCCGCCGTTAAAATCGACGGTAAACGCCTCTACGCTTATGCACGCCAGGGTCAAACGGTGGAATTGCCGCGCCGCGAGGTGACCGTTCACCGCCTGGACCTGCTCGAATTCAACTGGCCCGACGCGGTGCTGGAAGTGGCCAGCTCGAAGGGCTTTTACATTCGGCAACTGGCTGACGATCTCGGCCAGACGCTCGGCTGCGGCGCCCATGTTGGCGCACTCAGGCGCCTCGCCAGCGGCCCTTACACCCTGCAACAAGCCGCAAGCCTGGATGAATTCAAGACGATGCGCGACCAGTCACGTTGGCAGCAGCGGCTGATCCCGCTCACTTCGGCCCTGGGTCATCTTCCCGAGGTTGTGATCGAACAAGCAACAGTGATGCGCCGTCTGCGCAACGGCCAGCTGCCCATCGGCTGGGAAGTGGAGCAGCGCGGGCGCCATCTGAATACCCGGGGGCCGGTTCGTCTGGTCTCCGGCGATGGGCAATTGCTGGGCCTCTGGTGGCCCAACCCGGAAACGGGACCAAGACGATTACGTATTTTCAAGCCACTGCCATAAAGATCGGAAGGAGGAAAACCGTGGTCTTGACCCCTGAACGCAAGAAGGCAATCATCGACGAGTATCGCGTTCATCCCAGCGACACCGGAAGCCCGGAAGTGCAGATCGCACTGCTGAGCGAAAGGATCAATTACCTTACGGATCATTTCAAGGTCCACACCAAGGACCATCATTCCCGACGCGGCCTACTCAAGCTGGTCGGACAGCGGCGGCAACTGCTCAATTACCTGAAACGCAAGAGCGTCGAGCGCTATCATACCGTCATCGAACGACTCGGCCTACGCCGTTAACCGGTCACTTCACCGCGGTCAATTACGCCGGTGAAGGACCTCAAAGGAGAACTGTTAGACTATGAAATCCAGTGTACAGGTAGATGTGGGCGGGCGCCCGCTGATCATTGAAACCGGACAGATCGCCCGCCAGGCCGGCGGTTCCGTGGTGATGCGCTACGGCGATACCGTGGTGCTGGTGACCGCGGTGAGTGACGACCGCATCCGGGAAGGCATCGATTTTCTACCGCTCACGGTGGAATATCGCGAGATGAGCTACGCCGCCGGACGCATTCCGGGCGGGTTTTTCCGCCGCGAGATCGGCCGCCCCAGCGAAAAGGAAACCCTCACCTCACGACTCATCGCTCGCCCGATCCGGCCCCTGTTCGCCAAGGGCTATGCCAACGAAACCCAGGTGATCGCCACGGTGCTGTCGGTGGATCAGGAAAACCAGCCGGACACCATCGCTCTGTGCGGTGCCTCCGCGGCCCTGCACCTGTCCCGAATCCCCTTCGCCGAACCGGTGGCGGCGGTGCGGGTGGGGCGCATTGACGGCGAGTTCATTATCAACCCGTTGCAAAGCCGGCTCGACCAGTGCGACCTCAATGTGGTGGTGGCGGGCGGTCGCGATGCCGTGGTCATGGTGGAAGGCGGCGCCAATTTCGTATCCGAGGAAGATCTTCTGGAAGCGATCGACCGGGGGCATCAGGCCATCCTCCCGATCCTCGACGCGCAAGACGAACTGCGGCGCCAGGCCGGTTTGGCCAAGCAAGACGTGGCGGCGAAAGCCGAAGACGCCGACCTGGTGGCGGCGGTGCGGCGGGCGGCCGAGGAGCCGATGCGCGCGGCCATGACCACCGCGGATAAAATGCAACGGCGCGACCGCAAGCGCGAGATCAAGAAGGCGACCCTGGCAACGCTCGCCGAATCGTACCCGGACCGCCGCGCGGAAATCGAAGCGGCCCTGGAAGCGATCGAGAGAGACATCGTTCGGCGCATGCTGATCGAGGACAAGCGCCGGATCGACGGGCGCCGCGTCGATGAAGTGCGGCCGATCACCATCGAAACCGGGCTGCTGCCGCGCACCCATGGTTCGGCCATGTTTCTCCGCGGCGAAACCCAGGTATTGGCCATCACTACCCTCGGTTCTTCCTCCGATGAGCAAAAGATCGAGGCGCTCGAAGGCGAAAGTTTCAAATCCTTCATGCTCCATTACAACTTCCCGCCCTTTTCGGTGGGCGAGGCGAAGCCGCTGCGCGGTCCGGGACGACGCGAAATCGGCCACGGCGCCCTGGCGGAACGAGCGGTCAAACCGATTCTGCCGGCCACCGCTGATTTCCCCTACACCATCCGCATCGTATCGGAAGTGACGGAATCCAACGGGTCGAGTTCCATGGCCACCGTCTGCGGTTCCTGCCTGTCCATGATGGACGCCGGCATTCCGGTGACCGATATGGTGGCGGGCATCGCCATGGGCCTGGTTAAGGAAGGCGATCAGGTGGTGGTCCTGACCGATATTCTGGGCGACGAAGACCATCTGGGCGATATGGACTTCAAGGTCACCGGCAACGAAAAAGGCATCACCGCCTTTCAGATGGACATCAAGATCTCCGGGATCAACCGCGAAATCATGCGCCGCGCGCTCGATCAGGCCCGGGCCGGGCGTCTGTTTATTCTCGATAAGATGCGCCAGGCCCTGGAGGCGCCGCGAACCGAGCTGTCGCCGTACGCGCCCCGGGTGGTAACGATCCAGATCAATCCGGACAAGATCCGCGACGTGATCGGTCCCGGGGGCAAGGTCATTCGCGCACTGGTGGCGGAAACCGGAGCCAAGATCGATATCGACGATACCGGTCAGGTCACCATCGCCAGCGCCGATCACGCCGCCTGCAATCAGGCCATCGAACGCATCCGCGGACTCACCCAGGTACCGGAAATCGGTCAGGTGTATATGGCGAAGGTGGTGCGCGTCACCGACTTCGGCGCCTTCGCCCAGATTCTCCCGAACACCGATGGCCTGATCCATATTTCGCAGCTCGATCACAAACGGGTGCAGAAGGTGACCGATGTGGTCAACGAAGGCGACGAAGTGCTGGTGAAGGTTATCGATATCGATAAGGACGGCCGCATCCGCCTGAGCCGCAAGGCCGTGCTCGATAGATCGTAGCATCGGGAAACTTGAAAGGGTCGTCTTGCTGAGAAAGACCGTTCTCGCCAACGGCATCCGTGTCGTTACCGAGCAGATGCCTCATTTCCGGTCCGTTTCCACCGGGTTCTGGATCAACGTCGGGTCCCGGGACGAAGCGGACCAGGAAAAGGGCATCACCCATTTCATCGAGCACATGCTGTTCAAGGGCACCAGCCGCCGCAACGCGCTCGAAATCGCCAAGCAACTGGACGCCGTCGGCGGCTACGCCAATGCCTTCACGTCCAAGGAAAACGTGTGCCTGCATGCCAAGGTGCTGGATCGGCAGTTGCCCCTGGTGGTGGACATCCTCACCGATATCCTGCTGCATTCGACCTATGACCCGGTGGAAATCGACCGGAACGCCAGGTCATTCTGCAGGAAATCAGCATGGTCGAAGACACTCCCGACGACTACGTGCACATCCTGTTTCAGCGCGACCTGTTCGCCGGTAATCCGCTGGCGTTCCCGATCTACGGCGAACAGCAGACGGTCGCCGCGATCCAGCGTCGGGATATTCTCGCCTATCTGAATCAACTGCTGGACCCGCAACGGATTGTGGTCGCCGCCGCCGGCCGAGTCGAGCACGAGCGCTTCCTGGACCTGATCGGCCCGCTCCTGGAACAATTGCCGACGACGACGCTCACCCCCGACCGGATGCCCCCGGTGCTGCGGGCCCATGCCACCACCATCACCAAGGACCTGGAACAGGTGCACATCTGCCTGGGGTTCGAAGGCTGTTCCCAAGCCGATCCCGACCGCTTCGTCGGGCACCTGCTCAATGCGCTGTTGGGCGGCAGCATGAGCAGCCGTCTGTTTCAGGAAGTGCGGGAAAAGCGCGGGCTCGCTTATTCCGTATTTTCATTTCTAAACAGCCATGAAGACTGCGGCCTGGCCGGGGTCTACGCGGCGGTCGCCCCGGACCTGGTGGAACAGGCGCTCAGCGTGATCCGGCGCGAACTGGATGCCCTCATCGCCCGACCGATCCCCGCGGACGAATTGGAAGCCGCCAAGCAGTACCTGAAAGGCAGTATTGTTTTGAATACCGAAAGCACCGATTCACGAATGAATCGGATCGCCAAGAATGAACTCACCTTCGGCCGCTTTGTCGCCTTGGAAGAAATCGACGCCCTGATCGATGCGGTCACCTCGGAAGCGATCCTGGCCTGGTTCAGCGCCCGCTACCGGCCGCAACAGTGCGCTCTGCTGCTGTTCGGCCCGGTTTCCGACGACCAGGCCCGAGCCCTGACCGGCTAGAAACAAGATTTTTTGACCGGATTGACCGTCTTGACCGGTTGATCCCGTCAACAAGCTCAGGTTGCACCCGCGTAAAGGTTACATTGCGGCTGGAACCTGCCATGGGTGGCAAGCGCCGGCTTGCGGCAACAGGGAGCGTTTTCCGTGTCCATCCGATTCCAGGTTCTGGCCAGCGGTTCCCGCGGCAACGCTATTTTGATTCGCTCGGAGCGCACCGCGCTGCTACTGGATTCCGGTTTGAGCGGGCGGGAGCTGGCGCGGCGTCTGGAATGCGCCGGATTCTCCCCGAACCGCCTGAACGCCATCGTGGTGAGCCACGAACACCGGGACCATGTGCAGGGGATCGGAGTGCTCAGCCGGCGCTATCAACTGCCGGTTTTTCTCAACCGCGGGACCCTCGAAGCGCTGCCGGAAGCGATCGGAACGCTGGCCGCCACCCAGTTGTTTCAGACCGGCCGCCCATTCACCATCGGCGATCTCAATCTTTACGCCTTTCCCATTTCCCACGACGCCGCCGAACCGGTGGGCCTGCTGGTGGAACACAACGGGTCGCGACTCGGCGTCTGCACCGATCTCGGGGTTGCCACCCACCTGGTGCAGACCCGCCTGAAAGATTGCCAGGGCCTGGTTCTGGAAGCCAACCACGACCCCGCAATGCTGCTTAGCGGCCCCTATCCCTGGCATCTCAAACAGCGCATCAAGAGCCGCCATGGGCATCTTTCAAACCTCGAATCCTGCGCCCTGCTGGAGCAACTCCACCACGATAAACTGCAAGCGGTGGTGCTGGCTCATTTGAGTGAGGTCAACAACCGCCCGGATAGGGTCGCCGAAGCCGTGGACGCGTTGCCCCAGCCGGACCGGTGGCAGTCGGTGTGCTTTGAAATCGCCGGCCAGAACTCCCCGACCCGCGGCTTTGAAATCTGAGCATCACTTCGTCTAACCGGCTACCGCTCAAGGATATCGCCATGAATCCCCTGCCCAAGTCGCTGCTTTTGCCCATCGACGACCAGGAAGAAACCCTGCGGCCAATCGACTTCCTAGTCCAACTTTACCCCAGAAGGGACCACATCAGCCTGATTCTGTCCTATTTGGAGAGCCCCCTGGCCCCGGTCTACCTTCAGAAACCGCTGGCCCCGGCCATGCTGGCAAAGAAGAAAGCACTGCTCCTGGCCCGCGAGGCAAAAACCAGGGAGGTCCTGAATCTGGCTCGGAAAACCCTGGTCCAGGACGGTTTTCCTGAAGACGAGATCCAACAACACGTGCAGGAAAAGGAACTGAGCGTTGCCCACCACGCCTGCCGTCTGGCGGACCTGAAGAAGGTGGATGCGGTGGTGATTCAACGGCGCTTCAGCAGCCGGTTGGAAGCCTTCTTCAAAGGGGATATTTCGGCGGCCCTGCTGAACCACTGCCAGGTGAGTCCGATCTGGTTCGTGGACGGCGAGGTCAAGGTCGAGCGCGCAGTCATTGGCCTCGATGACGCCGCTGCCAGTCGGCGGGCGGTCGATCATGCCGCCTTCATGCTGGCGGAAACCTCGCTCCAAATCGAACTGCTGCACCTGAGCCGGACGCTTTCCCAGCCGTTCGAATGCACCGCCGTCCAATTCGATACGGCAGCGCCGTCGCTTCGCGGCACCTCCGGTGAACTCCATGCTGTTCTGAAGGAATCTCTGGAAATCCTCGCGGGGGAAGGGATTGCGCCGGAGCGCATCACGCTCGCGGTGCTCCCGAGCAAGGACAAAATCGCCCAGGAAATCCTCCGTCATTGCCGGACCCGGCAGGCGGGGATTCTGGTGCTGGGGCACAAGGGTTCGGCCGGGACCTGGAATTTTCTCAAGAATTCGGTGGCCAAGGCGGTGCTGGCGGAAGCGAACAATCTGGCGGTCTGGGTCAACCAATGACGGCTGTGGTTGAATCGCTCACTTCGTTCGGTGATCAGGGCTGAGAGCGGATGAACCTGTACGATGAATTTTTTCTGCTGGTAAGGCTGCTCAATGAGCTTGAGGTCCGCTATGCGGTTGTAGGCGGGATCGCCCTGGCGTTTCATGGCAAGGCGAGATTCACCAGGGACCTTGATCTGTTGGTCCGGCACGAAGATTTCGATCCTCTCGCCATGGCCTTGTCAAGACTCGGATACGAGGAGACCGCCGAGCCCTGGGTCCTTCCCGATACCCCCCTCACCCTTCATCGATTCCTGAAGGTGGATGGGGAAGATGAACTCATGGTCGATATTCTGGTCGCGGCCGACGCCGATCATCACCGCGTCATCGGCAATGCCGATCTCGCTGATTCGGAGGTGGGACCGGTACCGATTGCCACCAGGATAGACCTCATTCGGATGAAAAGGTCCCGAAACTCCGCTCAGGATCGGGTCGATATCTCGGCGTTGGAAGAAAATGACAAGACTGGAGAAAACAGTACGGATCGTGAGTGACCTTCGGGAATTTTTTCAAAGGATCCCGAAAGTCCTCAAATCCGACTCGGCTGCGGAAATCCATCCCCATGGAGCGGCCGGGGCTGGGTCTGCCCCGGCCCCGAGAACGGGCGTTCCGGAAAATTCCGACCAGGACGTCAGGGCTGGCGTTTGACCCCGCCGCGGCTCGGATGCTCCACCTGGGTGTAACCGCTAGGCACCTGGAACAGATCGGAGTTCAGGGATTTTTCTTCGATTTTTTGCAGGGTCGTGGTCACCGTTCGCTGCTGGGCATGGGTGACGACCTGCACCGGAAAGCCGTCCAGCTTGTTGAGCATGCCGGCCTGGGTCATTTGCGCCAGCATCGGATTTCCCTTCAGCTTATCGGCCACCTGTCCACTGATGCGTTTGAGTTCCTGGAAGCCGGGAACATCCTTGGACACCCAGTATTCGCTTTCCATCATCATCATCTTGACGTTGACCCGACGGCAATCATAGCCGGCGATTTTCTTCTGTTCGTCGACCGGGGTGACCTCGATGCTGTCCATCATGTTTTTCATCATCTGCTGGAACATCTTGCCCTTGTCGCCCGCTTCCTGGCCCTGCCCCGGAGGCCCCTCGGCCAGTTTGTTGAGGTCCACTTCGGAGTAGGTTTTCTTGGCCGGATCCAGTTGGTAACTGATCATCCGACCGTAGTCGATGATCATGACCGAATTGCCGCTTTCCACTCGGCTAGCGGTTTGACTGTAAAAGGTTTTCACGGTCTGGCTGCTGCCGGTTGCACCGCCGCTGGTTTCCTGCAGCGCTTCCCAGTACAGATCGGCACAGGCCGTACCGGTGAGTACCAACACCAGCACCAAGGTCAGAAGCCCAACTGTCTTGCGGATACTGCTCGCCATAACCACCTCCCCGATTGTGATGGATGCCAATGACCCAGGGCCGGCCCGTAAACGGTTACGCCCAACCATTCAGGCGGCGCGGGCCCCCTTGGCCGTCGCCGAACGCGCGCCGCGGGCTCGGGCCATGTCCTCGTAGAGAATCAGGATGGGGCTGGCGACGAAGATCGACGAATAGGTCCCCACCACGATCCCGATCAGCAGCGCAAACGCGAAATCATGAATGACGCTGCCGCCCAGTACGAACAGGCAGAGGACCACAATGAGGGTGGTGCCGGAGGTGAGCAGGGTGCGGCTGAGCGTTTGATTGATGCTCTGATTGATCACCACGCTTTGGGCTTGGCGCCGTTCCTTGCGGAGATTTTCCCGGATCCGGTCGAACACGATGATGGTATCGTTCAGGGAATAACCGACGATGGTGAGCAGCGCCGCCACGATTTCCAGGGTGAATTCCTTGCCCAACAAGGAAAATGCTCCGACCGTGATGAGCACGTCATGGACCAGGGCGATTACGGCGGCGAGCGCGTACGGGAGCTTCAACAGCCAGCACAGACCGAAGGTGATCGCCAGAGCGCCGACGATCAGGTAGCTGATCGGCATGCCCATGAGACTCAGCAGGTACACGCACACCAGCAGCGCGCCGGCCATGATGGCGCTCACGCCCCATTTCAATTCGAACCGGCCGGAAATATAGATGGCGATAAACAAAAGCGAGTAATAGATCGCGAGCAGGGCCTTTTCACGCAGGTCTTTACCGACCTTGGGTCCAACCATTTCGACCCGGCGCACCTGGGCTTTGCCTTCGCCGTAGGTTTTGCCGAGCTGCTGTTCCACCAGGTTGCCGAAACTTTTCTGTTCGGTCAGGCTGACGTCGGTGCGCACGATGTATTCGCTGTCGGCTCCGCTACCCACCTGCTGAATAGCGGCGTTGCCCAGGCCCATGTCGCTCAGGGCGGTACGGATCTGATCGGCGTTGGTGGCCTGCTGGAAGCGCACCTGGACCAGGGTGCCGCCGGCGAAATCGACTCCCAGGTTGAGGCCGCCGTGCCAGGCCAGCGACACCAAACCGGCCGCTATCAGAACCAGCGACATGACGATGGCCTTGAACCGCATGCCGACGAAATCGATGTTGATGTCGGGCTTGATCAACTCCATATTTTTCACCTTTTCCTTTGCCTCGGACCACGGGACCGGTGGGATCAGATGCTGATCGTTCGCATCCGCCTCTGAATCAGCAGATAGTCGTAAATGAGCCGGGTCACGACAATGGCTGTGAACATGCTGGCCAGAATACCGATCGAGAGGGTCACGGCGAAGCCTTTTACCGGGCCGGTGCCGAACTGAAACATGACCAGCGCCGCGATCAACGTGGTGATGTTGGCGTCTAGAATGGTGATGGTGGCCTTGCCGTAACCCGCTTCGAGAGCCGCCCGCGGGGTTTTCCCGAGGCGCAGTTCTTCACGGATCCGTTCGAAGATGAGCACGTTGGCATCCACCGCCATCCCGATGGTCAAGATGATGCCGGCGATACCCGGGAGCGTGAGGGTCGCCTTGAAGGCGGCAAGCCCCGCCAGGATCAGCACGATATTGAGGAGCAGGGCGAAATCGGCGATGAACCCGGAGCCCTTATAGTAGATCACCATGAACACCACCACCAGGATTCCGCCCACCAGCATGGAGAAGAAGCCCTTGGTGATGGAATCCTTACCAAGGGAGGGACCGACGGTGCGTTCTTCCAGGATCTTCACCGGGGCCGGCAGAGCGCCGGCGCGCAGCACGATGGCCAGATCGCGAGCTTCTTCCATGGTGAAGTTTCC
>Ga0100396_1000815_pt1 | contig 19309 bp, 16 predicted proteins | sample CryGeymeta201520_FD_81551 | JGI IMG/M metagenome (GOLD analysis project Ga0100396, IMG submission 81551) | Groundwater microbial communities from Crystal Geyser aquifers in Utah, USA - Crystal Geyser metaG 2015-20 | ecosystem: Environmental > Aquatic > Deep subsurface > Groundwater | place: USA... | reverse complement strand
GTCCAGATTGAGGATCGACCCGCCGGCCGCCGCCGCCGCCAGAAATTCTTCCCGACTGGTGTTGTTGGAGGTGAACATGAGGTCGTCGCCGCGCGCCCCGATCCGGCGACTCAACTCCAGTTCGGCGATCGAAGAGCAATCGAAACCGAAGCCGAGTTCCCGCATGATGGCGAGAATCGCCGGGTTGGGCAGGGCCTTCACCGCATAGTATTCGCGAAACACCTCCAGATTCGCGAAGGCTTGCTGAAGCGCCCGCCCGGTTTCCCGGATCCCCCGTTCATCGTAGATGTGAAAAGGGGTCCCGTAATGGTCCGCAACCTCAGCCACCAGCGGCAGCAACCGCTGCCTGAACCCGTCACCCATCGGCATGTGTCACCTCGGCACCCAGGTTGATCAGCCCAGGTTGAATCAACAGGTTGGAATTTTGCATGGTCACAACGCCCACTGCACAGCCTAAAAAAAACCTATAGGACCTATACGACCTATACGACCCATGGCCCAAGGTCGGAATCGCCCCGGCCGCCCGGCCGGTTTAGTCGATGGCATCCAGCGGCACCTGAACCGATTCCTTGAAGGTTTCCAGGGCCACCTGGGTGCGGGTGGCGCTCACCCCGGCGAGACGCTGAATCCGTTCCCGCACCACTCGGCCCAAAGCGCCCGCGTCTTTCACCCGCAATTTTACCAGATAGCCATCGTTTCCCGCCAGGTAATGCACCTCCAAAACGTCGGGGATGGCACTCAAACGAACCCCCAACGCCGCATCCCCGGCCACCTCCCCCCCGCTCACCCAAACGAAGGCCACCAGACTGCGGCCGCAACGCAGCGGATTCAACCGCACTTCGTAGCCGTCGATGATGCCTTCCCGTTCCAGCTTGCGGATCCGTTCCAGCACCGCCGAAGGCGCCATGTCCACCTGGCGCGCTACCTCGACGTTGGGGATCCGCGCCTTCTGCTGAAGTATTTGCAGTATTTTTAGATTTGTTTCGTCAATCATTCTATATTCCTTATTTTAGGCAGAACTTTAAGGCGATAAATTTTGATTGTCAAGAATATATGACAGACCATTCGGGGTCCCTGGAGCCGGCGGTGCCAATTGCGGGCGCGACGGGGGAGTCACCCCGCCAGTGGAGGCTGTGGGTTTGCATCGGCTTGAGACTCGTACCGATGCGCCGCCACCGCTCAAGCGGAACCGGGTGGGTGCGCTGCATCGAGCGGGGCCGTGAGCGGGTAAAGATCGCCGCGGCAGTGGTCGAGGGCCGGAAGTTTGCGTCGCACCGTGAGCAGGCGCTCGCGGTCCAGGTTCAGTTCCAGCAGGCAGGGGTCTTCGCCGGCGCCGGCCTGGAGTACCCCAAATGGATCGAAACCGGCGCTGCGGCCCGAGAACCGCGGGCCGCACTGATTGACGCCGAACACAAAACAGGTGTTTTCGATCGCGCGTGCTCGGAGCAGGGTCAGCCAGTGGTCTTCCTTGAGCGGTCCGGCGTACCAGGCGGCCGCGACCAGCACCGCTTCGGCCCCGCGCAACGCGAGCTCGCGAAACAATTCGGGGAAACGCAGATCGTAGCAGATGGCGAAGCCCAGCCGCAGGTCATCCACCCGAACGATCGGCGGGCGTTCGCTGCCGGGGCGCATGGTGGCGGATTCCCGGACCTCGAGGGCATCGAACAGGTGGAGTTTGCGGTAGTGGGCCAGCAACCCGCCGTCGGGAGCGATCAGCACCAGGGTATTGGCGACCCCGGGATCATCCGCGATCCGTTCCCAGACCCCGGCGGCGATCAGCACCCCGGTGCTACGAGCGATGCCTTCGAGGGCGCGCACAAAGGCGCCGTCAAGGGGTTGAGCGACGGCGGCCGGGGCCGAGCCCGGTCCGGGAAGCGCCATGAACATTTCGGGAAATGCGATCAGACGCGCGCCGCGGGCGGCGGCATCGGAGCACAGCCGGGCCGCGGTTTGCAAATTGACCGCCGGGTCCCGGGCGCCGGCAATCTGGGCCAAAGCAATGCGCATGGGTTTCGCCTCGAAAGGGGCCGTTACCGGCAGTGGATTGCACCGTGATCCACGGCCGGGTCGGAGTCGACGCGAACGGAAATCGGCTTTGCGCCCGTTTCGCCCGGCGCCGCGGCCGGGTTCAGGCGACGGGGCCAGCCGACGGGTGCAACACGCGCTCGAGCAGAACGGCCAGTTGTTCCGGGGTGAAGGGCTTTTTCAGGTAGCCGCCGGCGCCCAGTCTGAGTGCTTCTTCCACCCGCTCGGTGGCGGCGAACCCGGAAGCGATGATCGCCTTTTGCGCCGGCCGCAATTGTTTCAGGGCCTTGAACACCTCCAGACCGTCCGGGCCGCCGCCCAACAGCATATCGATGATGCAGACCTCGGGCGCCCAGTCGGAAAACACCTTCAGGGCATCGTCCAGGGAACTCGCCGCCGCCGTCTGGTAGCCCAGATCGCGCAGGATGCGTTCGAACACTTGGCGCTGTTCCGGCTGGTCTTCCACCACCAGCACCCGCTCCCCCTGCCCACGCCGGATCGCCCCCGCGGGCCCGGCCGCATCGCTGTCGGGAGCACCATCCAGCAGCGGCAGATAGATGCGAAAGCAGGTGCCGCTGCCGACCTGGCTGGTCACGTCGATGAATCCGGCCATGTCTTTCACGCAGTTCCACACCACCGTCATGCCCAGGCCGGTACCGCTGCGCTGCAAGACCTTGCGGGTGAAAAACGGTTCGAAAATATGGGCCAGGTCCTGCTCGGCCACGCCGCAGCCGGTGTCCGCCACCTGCACCAGGGCGTAGCGGCCGGCCGGGACCTGTTCCAGACCCGGCCGGGCCGAAGCCAGGTCCACCGCTCGGGTACTCACTTCCACCCGCCCTGGCCCGGCAATGGCTTCGGCGGCGTTGTGTAGCAGATTCATCAGTACTTTGATGAGATGCGCCCGGGAACCCTTGACCCACAATGGAACCGCGTCAACGTCCCAGGAAAACGAAACCTCCGGATGCTCACCCTGGAGCCATTTGAGCTGGGGCGAGTTGCGGTATTCCTCGATCACTTCGTTGAGGCCGAGGGGTTCGTTCCGAGCCACATTGCGGCGCGCCAGGGTGAGCAGGTCTTCCACCAGTTCCGCCGCCCTCTGGGACGAGGTGCGCATGGCTTCCAGGGGTTTGCGGAACGGGTGAGCGGCGTCCAACTGCGCCAGCATCAGGTCCGGGTAGCCCACCAGGGCCATCAGCGCATTGTTCAGATCATGGGCCACGCCGCCGGCCAGCACCCCGAGCAGATCCATGCTTTGGGCGCGGCGCAGATCGCGTTCCAGTTCCTTTTGCCGGCTGACATCGAAGAAGGCCTCCAGCAGATGCGGCCGCCCGCGATAGCTGATCCGGACCGTTCGCTTGAAGATCGGCAGCCGGCTGCCGTCGGCGCGAAGCAGGGTACGCTCGGACGCATCGGCGGCCTGACCCAGGTCGAGCACCGGGCATTGGCCGTCATCGGCGGGGCAGATGAAGCGATGGCAGAGGCGGCCGAAAATGCCGTCGGCACCGGCGCCGATCAGGCTGAGTGCGTTACCGTTGGCCCAGGTGACGGTGCGCCGTTCGGTGTCGACCAGCACGATGGCGGCCGGATTGTTTTCGAGAATGGTGTGGAGTTCGCGTTCCCGGGCCACCAGGTCCCGGGTGGTCTGTTCCAGGGCGTTCAGCAGATCGTTGCCGGCGGCGGCGAGTTGCCCCAGTTCATCTGGCTTACCAACAGGCAGGCGCTTTTTGAACGAGCGGCCGCGGGCGATATCCGTAACGCTTGCGGTGAGCCGATGAAGTCGACTCAAGACCTGGCGGTCGAGAACCAGCAGAAAGCAGGCGCCGATCACCAGGGCCGCGAAGCCGACGGTGAAGGCAAAGAGCCTCATGGTGCCGCGGGCCTCCCGGTAAAGCTCGCGATCGGCGTCGAGTCGAAACACCGTTGCAGGCGTTCCCGTCAGGTCATCGAGTTCGATCCAGGCGGCGATGCGCTGGTCATCGAGGGACCGAATCGAAGCCGTGTAGGAAACCGCCCCGGCTTTCCCGGAGACCGACCCGGCCGGCCCTCGCGCCCTGGCGACCGGTCCCGGCAGCGACTGAATCTGCCCCGACAGCACCGCTTCCCAGTCGGTCAGGAGTTCCCGGTCGAGCCTTCGAGCCACCACCAGGGCGCCGAGCACCGGGCCCTCGCTTTTGCTGGTGAGGATGGGGGCCGCGGCGATCAGAACCAGCCCATCGGGAAGCCTGATGAAGCCCTTCAGCAAGACCAATTCGGCCGGTACGGTCCGGGCCCATTCCTGGAGCTTCGGGTGGTCCGAGAGTGGCTCGGGCACCGGCACGGCTTCGAGGGTTTCCCGATCGATCCCGACGGCATGCACCAGGTGCCCGCCACGGTCCAAGAACAGCATGAAATCGGCGCCCAGGTTCTGAATGGTGGCGGCGGCCAGGTTGCTTTCGATGTAATCCGGGTTCCGTCCCTCCATGAAGCGGTAGGTATCGTCCCAGGGTCCCCAGTCGCCGGCAACGGCGCCCAGTCGATCCAGGGTCTGATTGAGGAGGCTCACCAGTTCGTGCGCCTTCTCCCGCATCATTTCCCGTTCGTGGTGAACGAACCGATCGTAGAAGGTGACCCGGGCGATGCCCAAGGCCAGGACCCCGAGGATCACCACCAGAGCCATCACCATCGCCAGGGTCTTGGCGCGAATGCTGGTGAGCTTGCGAAGCCGTCGTTGGTTCATGCCGGATCGTTCCATTTTGTCGGATTGCCGTCTCCTACCCGCTTATCGTGCCTTTACTATTGATCGACCGGGAAAGCAATTCGCTTGAGTGAATCCGGCGACCGGCCGTCCACCTCGGTCGGAGCCGCGCCAAGCTGGAAAATTTCGTGGCGCTGATGCAACTCAAGCTTCTGGTTGCTCTTCGGCTGGTGCCCGGCCATGGAATTCAGTGCCCCCCCAAATCCGTTGGAATCAGGGAAAATACCCCCTTTGTCAGTTCGGTACCGCGAAATGTAAGACAAAAATCGTCCAAAAGACATTTCGTATCGAAATTAGGTAATTTTCCTACAGATGAATCGAAAAGTCTCTGATTCTTTCGCGCTTTCCCCTGGTGTATATGTGTATTGCAAGCCGAGCGACAACGAGCGAGCATCAACCTTTCGAGAAAGGGGCGAGCCTATGAACGGCAAGTTTGGTTACGGTCTGGTGATCACTGTCGTGGGAATGGGGGGCACAATTCTTAGCCTCTGGTTCATGAGCTTCGTGATCGGACTCCTGAAGCGGCTCTTCCCATACAGGGAAGAAGCGGAGACGAAGGGAAAGGAGATCGTCTGATGCTGGAAATGATCCAGAATGGAATGCTTTCCCTGGTCATGGGAGTCAGCGCCCTCACGGTGCAAAATGTTGTCATGATTGCCGCCGGGTGCGGACTTCTGTTCCTGGGGATCAGGAAGAACTATGAGCCGCTCCTCCTGGTGCCCATAGGATTCGGCGCCATCCTCGTGAACATCCCGATGGGCGGCATGATGAGCGAAGGGGGTCTGCTTCGTCATTTCCATGATTTCGGTGTCATCACCGAGATCTTCCCCTGCCTCATCTTCATCGGCATCGGGGCGATGACCGATTTCACGCCGTTGCTGGAAAACCCCAAGATCCTTTTGCTCGGCGCGGCCGGCCAGTTCGGGATCTTCCTCACGCTGCTCCTTGCCATGGGGCTTGGCTTCAACCTGCTGGATTCGGTGGCCATCGGCGTCATCGGCGCCTGCGATGGTCCGACCTCCATTTTCGTCACTTCCAAGTTCGCCCCTCATCTTCTCGGGGCCGTGTCCGTTGCCGCCTACTCCTATATGGCTCTTGTCCCGCTCATTCAGCCGCCCATCATGCGCGCGCTCACCACCCAAAAAGAGCGCAAGGTCCGCATGGAGTACCCGGCCAAGTCGGTATCCCGCGCGCTGAAGGTCGTCTTTCCCATCGCGGTGACGATCGTAACCTGCCTCATTGCCCCCATGGGCACCCCACTCATGGGCATGCTCATGCTCGGCAATCTGATGAAGGAATCCGGGGTTGTGGCCCGCCTTACCAAGGCTTCGGAAAACGAGATCGCAAACATCGTCACCCTCCTGCTCGGACTTGCCATCGGTGCCACCATGGATGGAGCGGCCTTTCTCCGGGGCCAAACCCTCCTGATCCTTGGCCTCGGCCTGCTTGCCATCAGCCTCGATACGGTGATGGGCGTGCTTTTCGGGAAGCTCATGTGTTTCTTGAGCGGAGGCAAGGTGAATCCACTCATCGGCGCCGCCGGCATTTCGGCCTATCCCATGGCCGCCCGCGTGGTCCAGACGGAGGGACGCAAATACAACACCAACAACTGGCTGCTGATGCACGCCATGGGCGCCAACACCGGCGGCCAGGTGGGCTCGATCATGGCTGCCGGCATCATGCTGTCGGTGCTCAAGGGAATGGGGCTCGGTTAACCAACCGAGGTCCGGTTGGATCGGAGATTTGGAGATTTGGCTATAAGGAGAAGTGGATGGCTGGCCTGACGTTCCAGAGTATTCTCCCCACGGGAAGCAGGGAGCTTGGAGACGCAAGGGGACCCGGAGGCGTGGGCGTTTTTGACCTGCTGCTCGAGAACCTGGATCTGCCCGGGCTCGTGGATCTCCCCGCCTAGATCGTTCTGGCTGCGAAACAAGTGGACCTCGACAAGAATTTCATAACAATCAACGCGCCGCCAGGGATAGTTCAACAAGGCTTCGACCAAGCGCGGAAATTGGAATGCTTTGTCTGGCGCGTCCTTCCGAATCCCAGCGACACGTGGGTCCTTCAGATGCATCAAATCGATCCGGGAAAGCTAAAGCCAACCGGAAATGTCCTGGGGATTCACGCGAGAAACGAAAGGGGGGAGCAGGCCGGAACACGGGACGACTTTGCCGTGGCCCGTCTATTCATGGTCTATCATGCCTCGGAGTAGTCAGGCTCAAAGGTCCACCAGCCGGTTGTGGATGGCAAACCGGGCGAGCTCTATGTTGTTACGGAGGTTGAGCTTCTTGAGCAGACGGTCGCGATGGGTATTGACGGTTTTTACACTGATGCCGTAGGCTTCGGCAATCTCCCTGCTGGTCTGGCCCAACGACAGCCCACGCAGGACCTGGAGCTCCCGGTTGGACAGTGAATCCAGCAGGGAGCCGCCGGGTGCGCCCTTGCCCACGCGCATCGCCAGGGCTTCGGCGGCGCTGTTGGATAGATAGCGCCCGCCCGCGACCAGTTTGCGAATGGCCTTCAGCAGCTCGTCGGCGGCACTCCGCTTGGTAATGTACCCCATGGCGCCGGCTTCCAACGCGCGCACCACGAATTGCTCCTCGTCGTGCATCGTCAAGATGAGGATGGGAAGCCTGGGATAGTGGCATTGGAGATGGCCGATGACCTCGATGCCATCCATGCCCGGCATGGAAAGGTCCAGCACCGCCACATCGGGAGGTTGCGCCAAAGCCTGCCGAATGGCGGCCGGTCCGTCGGCCGCTTCGGCAACTACCACCATGTCGCCGCTCTCCTCGACGATGCGGCGCAGCCCGGCCCTCACCATATCGTGATCGTCCGCCAGCAGTATCTTAATCATGGACAGGCACCTCCAAGTGGACCCTGGTTCCTCGACCCGCCGCGGATTCGAGAACCAGGTCACCCCCCACCAGGGAAGCCCGCTCCCGCATCCCGAGGACCCCGAGTCCCTCGATTTCGTCCAGCGCGGCGGGATTGAAGCCTCGCCCATTGTCAACTATCGACAGCTTCAACACCCCGTCTCGCTCTTGCAGAACGACATTGACGCAGCTCGCCCGCGAATGGCGAGCCACGTTGGTCATAGCTTCCTGGGCAATGCGATAGGCGGCGGTGGACACCGTGTTGTTCATGCGGGAAATCCCGTCGCGTTCAAAAATGCAGGTGATCCCGGTGCGCTTTTCAAAATCGCCGGTATACCACTCCAGGGCATCCACCAGGCCCAGCCGGTCCAACACTCCGGGCCGCAGTCTCACCGCGATCCCCCGCACCTCCTCGATGGTCTTATCGATCAGACCGCACATGCCGAGGGCCCGGGCCGCGGCTTGGGGGTCCTTCTCCTCGATGCGTCCGCACATCCATTTGCAGTCCATGTGAAGCGCGGTGAGGGATTGGCCCAGCTCGTCGTGCAGTTCCCGGGCAATCAAGGCCCGCTCCTGCTCCTGGTTGGCCATGATGCTGCCCGACAGCCGCTTGAGTTGCTCCTGCACCGCCTTGATGGCGGTGATGTCGGTGGAGATGCCGCACAGGCCGCTGACGACGCCGAGCTCATCGTAAATGGGAAACTTCACGGAAATATAGGTGCACGTTCGACCCATGTGAAAGATGCGTTCTTCCACCTGAACAGAACGCTCCTCGGCAAGGACCCGCATATCATTGGCGCGCAGTTGATCGGCAATACCCTGCGGAAACAAGTCATGGTCGTTCTTGCCCTTGACCTCCTCCCGGCCGATGCCGAACAGAGCTTCAAACCGGGGGTTCACCAGGAGGTAATGTCCCTCGAGGTCCTTGAGGAACACCACGGCCGGAGTGTATTGGAATATGCCGGCGATTTCCCTGGTCCGTTTTCTCACCTGACGCTCCAGGTCCCGCGCGTAACGGCCGAGCTCCTCCTGGGCGTTCTTCAGGGCGGCTTCGGCCCGTTTCTGTTCGGTGACATCAATGGACACGGTCAACGACCCGATGATTTTCCCCTTCTCGTCCCGCATCCCGATGGCGGAAAGGAGGACCAGCATGGGCCCCCCGTTCTTCCCGAGAAGCTCATGGCAGATATCCCTGGCGCATCCCGTCTCGAAAAACTCCGGAAGGATTTTCTCCTCGGCATAGGCTCGCGAGGCTTCGCTGAAAAAATCGGTGACCTTCCTGCCGACCACCTCTTCCCGCGCGTAGCCCAGAGTCTCCAGCCAATGATCACTCACCATGACCACTCGTCCCTCGGTGTCGATGGAATGCAGCATGGCGGGAGCACTGTGGAATATGGAGCGGTAGCGCTCTTCGCTTTTCCGCAACGCCATCTCCGCCGCTTTTCTCTGGGTGATCTCCTTGCTGGCCTTGCGATAGAGTAGGAAGACCGACAGGGCCACCAGCAGACAGAAGACCAGAATGATATGTCCCGCGGTCTGGACCAGGGGATCGGTAATCATTTTGGCCACGGCCCGGGGACCTCGCAGGTACACGACCTCCCAGCCGGGGTAATGGTCGATCTCCCGGCGCTGGACCGCATACTTCCTGCCCGATTCATCCTCCGCCTCCCCGCCGTTCAGTCTCAACCCGGTCCACTTCCAAGGGCCCTTGCCGAATTGATGGGAGCTTGCGATCCGAGAGGCATCCGCCGGGGAGAGCTCGGTCAGACTCCGGAAGAGCCAGTCCTTGCGGCTGGAAACGAACACGATACCGTGGGGATCGATGACCACGGCGATCTCATCTTCGGACGTGGTCAGCTCTTGCTCGATAAGCTCGATGGATTTCTTGATCACCGCCACTCCCAGGGGCGCGCTTCCGTCCGGTCCATAAACCGGATGGCTGTAATAGGCCCCCCGTCTATTGGTGGTGGTGCCCAACCCCAGGAAGGTACTGGGGCTTCCTTCGATGGCCTGTTGGAAGTAAGGACGGAAGTCAAAATTGCGGCCGACAAAGCTGTCGGGATCTCCGCGATTGCTCGATGCCATGGTGGTCCCCACCCTGTCCATCAGGTAACAGACATCCACCTCCAGTTCTCGTTTGAAAAGATCCAGGACGGCGTCGGCTTGTCCCAGGGACGCTCCATCCGGTTGCAGCAAAGCCTGCCGCAAGTCCTTCATGGCGGCCAGCGTCTTCACCGTCGGGATGTTCTCGGAGAGAAAAACCGAGAGGTTTTTCCTGAACATCGACAAGCGCTCCCTGGCCTGCCTGTCGCCGTCCTCGACCGCCGCCCGGCGCAAGGAGGAATAGTAGAGGAATCCCCCGGTGGCGGCGGACAAAAACGCCAGTATGGAAAGGACCATGAGGATAAGCCGAATTCGTAGGTCGCGTGTCTCCATGGATAGGCATCTCCACCAGCCATGCCGTGGAAGGAATTGGGCTCTTCATCCCGCTGGTTTAGGTAATTTTAGGTAATTTTCCTACAACAGAATCGGCAACTGTCGGATATTTTCCATCCTTTCTCTTGTGTATTAAGTATCCATCGCGGGCGTATCTTTCGATGCGCGGATTCTATCGGGCAATCACCTGCCAATCAAGTTGGAAGATTGCGCCGGTGGAGGGATGTGGGAAACGAGCTTGGCATTGACACAACACGATCACGGGAGGAGAGGATGCAAATGAGAAAAATGCCCCATGTACACCTTTTGATGGCCCTGGCCTTGCTGGTTGGTTCGCCGGTGTTTGCCCAGGACTATCCGAGCAAAGTCATCACCATGATCATTCCGTTTTCGGCCGGGGGGCCGACGGATACCGTGGGACGCCTGACCGCCCAGGCCATGGGTCAATCCCTGAAATCCCAGATGATCGTTGAAAACGTTGCCGGAGCGGGAGGCACCATCGGCGCCGCCCGCGTGGCCCGATCCGACCCTGACGGTTATACCATCTTCATGCACCATATCGGCCAATCCACGGCCCCTTCCCTGTATCGCAAGCCGCCTTACAACGTATTTAACGATTTCGAGCCCATCGGACTGGTAACCGATGGACCGATGACCCTGGTGGCCCGGAAGGACTTCCCGCCTACCACCCTCAAGGAGCTCATCGCCTATGCGAAAGCCAACAAGGATAAGGTTACTTGCGCCAACGCCGGTCTCGGAGCCGCCTCGCACCTGGCCGGCATGCTCTTTATGACGGCCATCGACACGGACTTGACGACCATTCCGTACAAAGGCACCGGCCCCGCCATGAACGACCTGATGGGCGGTCAGGTGGACTTCATGATCGATCAGACCACCAACACCACCAGCCAGATCAAGGGCGGCAAAATCAAGGTTTATGGGGTTACCACGAAGAAACGGGTCCCCTCGCTGCCCGACGTGCCCACCATGGACGAAGCCGGACTGCCCAACTTTGAGGTCAATGTCTGGCACGCCTTGTATGCACCCAAGGGCACGCCGAAGCCCGTCATCGACAAGCTGGTCAAGGCCCTGCAACAGGCGCTGAAAGACCAAACCGTTATGCAGCGCTTCGCCGAATTGGGCGTCGTACCGGTAGCCGAAGACCGCGCGACCCCGGAGGCCCTGCGCGTTCAGCTCAAGACCGAAGTGGACAAATGGGCTCCCATCATCAAGAAAGCCGGTGTTTACGCCGACTAGAGGGAGGGAATGGTGGCTTCACCCATCAGAAGCAGCAAGGATTTCTGGACCGGGACCATCTATGTGACGATAGGCTCCGGCGCTATCTTGATCGCATTGGTCGAGGATTACGGGATCGGGACCGCGGTCAAGATGGGTCCGGCCTACTTTCCCATGTTGCTCAGCTCCCTTCTTATTCTCATCGGTCTCATCTCTCTGGTCCGTTCGTTTATCACGCCGGGGACCGCAATCGGGGCCTTTACGGTAAAAGGGCTCTTGCTTGTCCTTGTTCCGATCTTCCTGTTCGGCCTACTAGTCCGAAAAACCGGCCTGATCGTGGTACTGCCCATGCTGGTGATCGTGAGCTCGTATGCCAGCCGCGAATTCCGCTGGGGCCCGGTCCTGGCCCTGGCGGCCGGGCTGACCGCCTTTTGCGCGCTGGTTTTTCTCAAGGGTTTGGGGGTCCCGCTTCCAATTCTGGGTTCATGGCTCGGCGATTAGAATCTAAACCCAATACCCGTGGATGAATGAGCATTCACCGCAAAGACGCAAAGGTGCGCAAAGGTGCGCAAAGGACCATGGGGGAACCTTCAATCCCTTTGAGAAGACTGATTCCGGCCTTTCTGAAGAGAAGATCCTTCGCGTATCTTTGCGTCTTTGCAGTGAGCTCTTGCTGTTCGTACACGGGTATTGAATCCAATCCTCAACTATATTTGACTGGTAGGAGCACGTATGGAGTTGCTTACAAATCTCGGAATAGGCCTGAGCGTTGCCCTCACTCCGGCTAACCTGATGTATTGCCTGGTGGGTGTCTTTCTCGGTACCTTGATAGGGGTATTGCCAGGGCTGGGTCCGACCGCCACCATCTCCATGCTGCTGCCCATTACCTTCGTCCTCCCCCCGGTCTCGGCCCTGATCATGCTGGCGGGCATCTATTACGGGTCCCAATACGGAGGCTCCACCACCTCCATCCTGGTCAATCTGCCGGGTGAAGCGGCTTCGGTGGTCACGACCCTGGACGGCTATCAAATGGCGCTTCAGGGACGAGCCGGTGTCGCTCTGGCCACGGCAGCCATCGCCTCGTTTTTTGCCGGCACGGTCTCAACCATGCTGCTGGCCCTGTTCGCCCCACCCCTTGCCGAGATAGCGCTCAAATTCGGACCGGCCGATTATTTCTCGCTCATGGTTCTGGGCTTGGTGGCCTCGGTGGTGCTGGCCCATGGATCGCTGCTGCATGCCATTGGCATGGTGGTTCTCGGTCTGTTGCTGGGATTGATCGGCTCCGATGTAACCTCGGGCGGTCAGCGGTTCACGTTCGGCCTGCCCCAGCTCGCCGATGGGATCGGCTTCGTGGTGGTGGCCATGGGCATGTTCGGCGTGAGCGAAATAATCCGGAACCTGGAGGCCGGGCAGAGTCGATCCGGCCTGGTAACAGAGAAAATCACCCATCTTATGCCCTCCCGGGAAGACTGGAAACGCATGATCAAACCGATCCTTCGTGGGACCGCCTTGGGCTCCGCCTTGGGCATTCTTCCAGGCAGCGGTTCCATTCTTGGATCGTTTGCAGCCTATTCATTGGAAAAGAAAATCTCGAAGTACTCTCACCAATTCGGCAAGGGGGCCATCGAAGGGGTGGCCGCCCCTGAAGCGGCCAATAACGCCGGGGCCCAGACCTCATTTATCCCGATGCTGACCCTGGGCATCCCATCCAACCCGGTCATGGCCCTCATGGTGGGGGCCATGATCATCCAGGGCATTCAGCCGGGACCTTCGGTAATCACCGAGCAGCCGGCCCTGTTTTGGGGAATCATCGTTTCCATGTGGATCGGAAATCTTTTTCTGGTCATTCTCAACCTGCCGATGATCGGGCTGTGGGTGCGCATCATCATGGTGCCCTACCAGTTTCTCTACCCGGCCATCCTGTCCTTTTGCGCCATTGGGGTGTTCAGCCTGAACAACAGTGAGTTCGATATCTTTCTCATGGCCCTGTTCGGCCTTCTGGGCTATGTGCTCAGTAAGCTTGATTGCGAACCGGCACCAATGCTGCTGGCCTTTATCCTCGGCCCGCTGATGGAAGAATACCTCCGCCGGGCCATGCTCCTGTCACGCGGCGATCCGATGGTTTTTCTGCGCAGGCCCATCAGCGCCACCCTTCTTCTCATCGCCCTTCTGTCCCTGCTCCTGGTGTTTATCCCGACCTTCTCGAAAACCAGGGAGGAAGCCTTTGTCGACGAGGGATGAGAGGATTCGGTCGGTTTTTGGAAATGTTTAACGAAAATCCCGCCATTTCACCATTTGCGGATGCGGAATGCCCCGAAAGACGCTCCGCTTTGCCGGAACTTTCGACGACGACCGTGCCGCCGTGGCGCTCAGGACCTCGGACCGGCCGAGCGGGGTCATGCGCTGGTGTTGTCAACCACCGACCCGGCGGCTCACGTGGCCCAAGCCATCGGAACAATGAATTTAACCACCGGCCGAAACGACGATCGCGACCCGCGCTCATAATCGGCTCGGAGCAGGCCATGGGCATGTGGCGGCGGTCGGGCCGCCGAAGTGGGCCGCCAAAAACCGCGTGACCAAAGCGGGCGCTTCTGTTAAAAGTGACCGAGGGGCGGCTTGTTCCAGCCGACCGAGAAGCTTCCGGGAACCAGGAACCACCGCTGCCGCGGGGGTCCCTTTGGCGTCGGCAACCAGCAACCAGGAGGAACGATGATGAAAAAGTTGGTCATGACAGTGATGATGATTGTTCTCTGCGCCTTGTTGGCGGCGCCGTCCGTATGGGCGCGGGAAACGATCAAGGTGGGGATCGTGCTGCCACTCACCGGCGGCCAGGCGGCGTTCGGCGAAATCGAGCGGAATTCGTTTGAGATGGCGCTCGCGGAGATCAACAGCACCAAACTGCTCGGCGACAAGAAACTCGAGTTCATTTTCGAAGATGACACCGGAAAACCGGAAGTTGCGCGATCGGCGGCGGAAAAACTGATCACCAAGGACCAGGTGGTGATGCTCGGCGGCGGTTACGGCAGTTCGGAGACCTTCGCCATCGCCGGAGTGGCCCAGCAAAGCGCGATTCCGTTTTTGGTCAATACGGGATCGGCGGACAAGATCACCGAACAGGGCTGGGATTACGTCTACCGACTGAACCCCGCCGCCAGCGATTATCCGATGGGGCTCGAGACCTTTTTGACCGAAGTGGTGAAACCCAAGACCGCGGCCATTCTCTACGAAGACAGTAACTTCGGCTCCAGCAGTTCGAAGTCCTTCGAGACAACCTGCAAGCGACTCGGGATCAACGTCGTGCTGAGCGAGAACTATTCCAAGGGCGGCGTCGATTTCAAACCGCTGCTGGTGAAGGTGAAACAGGCCAATCCCGACCTGGTGTACATGATTTCCTATCTGATGGATGCGTCGTTGTTGATGGGCCAGTCCATGGAACTGCGCATCACCCCGAAGCTGTTCGTGGGCGGGGCCGCCGGATTTACCCTGCCGGAATTCCCGAAAAAGGCCGGTAAGGCTTCGGAAAATGTGTTTTCCGCCACCCTCTGGTATCAGACCCTGCCTTACCCGGGAGCGATGGAGTACTTCAACAACTATGGCAAGAAATACGGTAAGGAAACCGAATATCACGGGGCCGAGGCTTATGCCGCCGCTTACGTGATTGCCGATACCTTGAAGCGGGCCAAATCGCTTTCCCGGCCGGACGTGAAGGCGGCGCTGTCGGCCACCGATATGATGACCGTGTTCGGGCCGGTGAAATTCACCAGCTACGACAAGAAGATCAACCAGAATAAACTGCCCACCTACCTGGTCCAGTGGATCGACGGCAAACTGGAACTGGTGTGGCCCAAGAAGATCGCATCCAAACCTTTCATTTATCCTATTGATTTCGAGAAAACCTGGAAATAAGCCCGGCGGCACAAAGGGGAGCGCGGCAACCCGCCCGCGCCCCCCGGGTCCATTGCGACAAGGACTTTGCTCATGGAAATGTTCATCCAGACCCTGGTCTCGGGGATTCTCATCGGCGGTATTTACGCCCTGATCGGGATCGGCATGACGCTGATCATGGGCGTCATGAAGATCATCAATCTGGCCCACGGCCAGTTGATGATGGTGGCCATGTACATCACCTTCGTCTGCCACCAGTACCTCGGTCTCGATCCCTACTTTGCCCTGTTCATCGCCATGCCGTGCCTGTTCGTTCTGGGAGCGGCGATTCAGAAGTACCTCTTGAATCCGCTGCTCAAGGTGGATTCCATCCTGCCCGAAAACCAGGTGCTCATGACCGTGGGCATCGGCATGGTGCTCACCGAGGTCATGCGCTTCATTTTTCATTCGGACTACCGTTCGATCGAAACGGGATACAGTTCGACCGCGTTTTATCTCGGGGGGATTTCGTTCAACCTGCCCATGTTCGTGGCCTTCGGTATCGCCTTACTGCTCACCCTCGGGCTGTTTCTGTTCCTGCTCAAGACCGATGTCGGGAAATCGGTCCGGGCCACCGCCCAGAACATGGACGCGGCCATGATCCTCGGGATCAACGCGCACTGGATCACCATCCTCACCTACGGACTCGGTTCCGCCCTGGTGGCGGCGGCGGGCACCCTGCTGCTGCCCATCTACTACCTGTTTCCGGACATCGGCGGGCCGTTCACCTTGAAGGCCTTCGTCATCACCATGCTGGGGGGGATGGGCAGCACCGTGGGCGCCATTGTCGGCGGCGTGGTCCTGGGGGTGGCCGAATCGCTCGGCGCCACCTATATCGCCATGTCGCTCAAGGACGCCGTGGCCATGGTGATCTTTTTGCTGGTGCTGATCTTTCTGCCTGGCGGCCTGAAGAAGCTGACCAAGGTGTAATGGAGTAGCGGCATGAATTCACGACCTTGGGTGCTGGGCATTATCGGCTTGCTGCTGCTGGCCTTTCCTTTCCTGGTGCCGTCCGATTATTACCGGCACATCCTGATCATTTCCCTGATGTGGGTGGTGATCGGTTCGTCCTGGAATTTGCTGGCCGGTTATACCGGTCAGGTCTCCTTCGGCCACGCCGTGTTTTTCGGTACCGGCGCTTACACCGCCGGCCTGTGCGTGACCAAACTGGGGATTTCCGCCTGGTGGGGCCTGGTCCTGGGCGGCCCGGTCGCCTTGTTGGTGGGGCTGGTGATCGGCTGGATCTGTTTTCGCCTGCGCGGCCCGTACTTCGCCCTGGCCACCATCGCGGTCGGGGAAATTTTCCGGCTGGTGGCCATCGCCTGGCGCGACTTCACCGAGGGGATGGAAGGCATTCTGATCATCCAGACCAACCGGAGCAAGGTGCCCTATTATTATCTGGCGCTGCTCCTGGCCGCCGGTTGCATCCTGGCCATCCACCTGGTGATGCGTTCGAAATGGGGCTACTACTTCGTCGCCATCCGCGAAGACCAGGACGTGGCCGAAGCCATCGGCATCAGCACCTTCCGCTACAAGAGCCTGTCGCTCATGATCAGCTCCTTTTTCACCGGCGTGGCCGGCGCTTTTTACATGAATTACATGGCCTTCATCGATCCCCACGTGGTCTTTTCCCTGCATGATGTCTCGATCATGGCGATCCTGGTGGGAATCATCGGCGGGGTCGGCACCCTGTGGGGTCCACCGCTTGGCGCCCTGGTCATGGTCTGGCTCCAGGAAACCTTCCGCAGTTCGTTTTTCGGATTGCTGCCGCGCTGGGTGAGTGAAGCGCACGTGCTGGTGTTCGGCCTGCTGGTGATCTTCGTGATCCGTTACCTGGCCAACGGCATCGTCGGCGACTGGGCCCACATCAAGCAACTCATTTTCAGATCAAAAGCCGCGTCTTTCTCGACAGGTGGGGACCGATCATGACCTATTTTGAAACCCAGCACCTCACCAAGAATTTCGGAGGTCTCACGGCGGTCAACGATCTCAGCTTCGCGGTCCACCAAGGCGAGATCTTCGGCTTGATCGGTCCCAACGGCTCCGGCAAGACCACCGTGTTCAATCTGATCACCGGGTTTTACCCGATCACCTCGGGCGCCATTGTCTACCGGGGCGGCACCATCCACGGGCTGCCCACCTGGAAGATTTGTAAGCAGGGCATCGGCCGGACTTTTCAGGTGGTGAAGCCGCTCCGGCGAATGACGGTTTTGGACAACGTCGTCACTTCCGCCTTCAACCGCAGCTCATCGAAAGCGGAGGCCGTGGCCAAGGCCCTCGAGGTGCTCGATTTCTGCGGCCTTCGCACCAGACAGGATCAGCCGGCCAAGGGCCTCACCATCGGCGACCGCAAGCGCCTGGAAATCGCCCGCGCCCTGGCCACCGGCCCGGATCTGCTGCTGCTCGACGAAACCATGGCCGGGCTCACCCCCCAGGAACAGGCCGAAGGGGTGGAACTGATCCGCAAAATCCGCGATTCCGGCATCACCGTGATCATTGTCGAACACATCATGCACGTGATCATGAACCTCTGCGATCGCATCCTGTGCATCAACTACGGGCAGGAAATCGCCGCCGGCGCCCCGCTGGAAGTGGCCAACAACCAGGCCGTCATCGAAACCTATCTGGGAAAGGAATGAGCACCATGCTGCGGCTGCAACATATCGATGCCGGCTACGGTGATATTCAAGTCCTGTGGGACGTTTCGCTCCAGGTGGAGAGCGGTGAATTCGTGGTCCTGGTGGGGGCTAACGGGGCTGGTAAGAGCACCATCATGAAAACCATTTCCAGCCTGCTGCGGCCGCAACGGGGCGAGATCCTGTTCGAAGGCCGGCATCTGGAGCAGGTCGAGCCATATCACATCATCGAACTCGGGATCGCGCACGTGCCCGAAGGCCGCCAGTTGTTTCCGGAAATGACGGTGCAGGAAAATCTCGAGATGGGCTCGCTCACCCGGGCCGCCAAAGCGCGCCGGAAGGAAAGCCTGGACTGGGTACTGCAACTGTTTCCGCGGCTGAAAGAGCGGCGCCGGCAACTGGCCGGCACCCTATCGGGCGGCGAACAGCAGATGTGCGCCATCGGCCGCGGGCTGATGTCGCGGCCGAAGATGCTGTTGTTCGACGAACCGTCTCTGGGCCTGTCACCGCTTCTCACCCAGGAAATCTTCCAACTGGTGCGCCAGGTCCACGGCGAGGGCCTGACCATCCTGATGGTGGAGCAAAACGTCAAACAGACCCTGGCCATCTGCGACCGGGCCTATGTGCTGGAAAACGGCCGCATCGTTTTGGAGGGCAAGGGCCGGGAACTGCTGGAAAACGACCAGGTGAAACAGGCCTTTCTGGGGCTCTGAATCTTCAAGAAACGGAAAACCACACCCCCATCCCGACCGCGTTATACTGGTTTAGGATCAGATGTTTCATTTTCAAAAGCGGGCAAGATGCCCGCGCTCCCGGGAAAGAGCGCACACGAAATGAAACTTTTTACTTTTAACCGGTATATCAGCCATGGTGGCATGGGCCCGTCCTCGACCTGCTTTTCAATCCACTCTCAGGCCGTTCTGCAATGTCAGGAGATAGTGGTACAGGCCGCGTTCGGCCAGTAGTTGGTCGTGGCTGCCCTGTTCCTTGATCCGGCCCTGGTCCATGACGATGATGCGGTCGGCGCGGCGGATGGTGGACAGGCGGTGGGCGATGACGATGCTGGTGCGGTTGGCCAGGGCGCCGGCGATGGCCCGTTCGATCAGGAGTTCCGTTTCCGAATCGATGTTACTGGTGGCTTCGTCCAGAATCAGCATGCCGGGGTCGCGGGCCAGCACCCGGGCGATCGCCAGCAACTGCTTCTGGCCGGCGGACAGGTTCTGACCGCCGTCGCCGATCCGGGTGTCGAGTCCCTGGGGGAGAGCGGCCACCAGCCGGTCGAGCTGGGCCATGGCGAGGATTTTTTCGAGATCAGCCGGCGGCAACTGCTGATCCAGCAGGATGTTTTCGCGGAAACTGGCCGGGACGATAAAGACGTCCTGCATCACCAAGCCGATGCGCCGACGCCACGCCTGGGGGTCGAGGCGGCGCAGATCGATGTC